>Ga0335072_10009461_pt1 | contig 14051 bp, 12 predicted proteins | sample Lox_Sample_21_FD_206725 | JGI IMG/M metagenome (GOLD analysis project Ga0335072, IMG submission 206725) | Soil microbial communities from Loxahatchee National Wildlife Refuge, Florida, United States - Lox_Sample_2.1 | ecosystem: Environmental > Terrestrial > Soil > Wetlands | place: USA...
CGAGGTGCTCGTGCAGCTCAGCGAGGCGCCGCAGCACCGGCTCCGGCCGTTCCAGATCTGCGAGGCGCTGAACTGGGAGCAGAGCCGCCTGTCCCATCAGCTCACGCGCATGCAGCAGCGCGGGCTCATCGCGCGGGAAGAGTGCGAGGCCGACGGCCGGGGCGCGTTCGTCGTGCTGACGGCGGCCGGGGCCGACGCGATCCGCTCGGCCGCTCCCGGACACGTGGCGGCGGTCCGCCGGCTGATCTTCGACCGCCTCGGCGATGACCAGCGCGCCGCGTTCGAGCAGGCGTGCACCACGATCATCGACGGGCTGACGGAGTTAGTGCGAGAGCCCGTTTGAACTAGCCGGCTGGCTGTCTTGGAGCCCGTCCTGGGCTTTCGGGGTGTTTTGAGGTCCCGCGGTGTTCTCGGGTCCCGGGGTGTTCTGGGGTGCCGGGGTGGCGGCCTGGGCTCCTGAACTACCCTGCGATCCCTGCTGGTCATTGCCCTGGTTCGCGGTGCCGTTGCCAGGGGCCGCGGGGTAGGGGATGAGCTTGGGCGTCCACTGCGGGAACAGACCGCCCAGGTACGGGAAGCAGTATTCGTACACCTTCCGCGGGCTCTGGCTACCGGCCATCGTGGTGAGCTGCTGCCAGAGCGATTTCTCCGTGACTAGGGACTGCGGGTGCATGTAGTCGCTGTAGTACTCGCGGCAGATCGTGCTGGCTTCCGGCCCCGCTGGCGCGGTCGAATGGGTTGCCGGCGGAGACGTCGTCGGTTGCACGGCCGAGGACGAGGTTTCCGTCTTCTGCCCCTGGGTGTGCTGCGGCGAGGCGGTGGCCGCGGACGGCTTGGCAGTCGGCCCCAAGTGCGCCAGCCGCTCGAGGTTGGCGGGAAGGTTGCCGGTGAACGCGACGACGATCACGATCGCGGCGGCCGCCGCGATGCCCGTCAGCGCCCCGGCCCAATGGTTCACGAGCGGCCGGGTGGTCTTCCGACGGCCGCGTCGCCGAGTCGGCCGCCGGCGCCGCGGCGAGGGGCCGTCAGGCAGCGCTGACAGCGGCCGGGTGGGCGCCGGCCCCATGGGACCCGCCACGCCGCCTGGCCCGTGCGCGCGGAACTCCGCCATGACGTTCGCCTCGCCCCACAGCTCAGCGGGTGCGGGGGACGCGCGGAGCGCGGCGAGGACATCCGCGACCGGGCGCAGCCCGATCGGGATGTCGGCCATCTGGCCGGCCAGCACGGCATCAAGGTCTCGCTCCTCGGACGGCGCGGGACCCCACCCGGACGGCGGCAGGTTGTCTGGCATGTCATCGTCCGGAACGCCGAACCTCGTCATAGCGTTACACCCGCCCCCGACAGGAGCGACGCGAGCTTCTTCAGGCCCCGGTGCGCGGCCACCCGGACCGCCCCCGTCGACGTCCCGAGTATCTCCGCGACCATGTCAGTGTCCAGCCCGGCGACGACGCGGAGCAAGATCACTTCTTTCTGCTGGTCCGGCAGCCGGGATAGCAGTGCCATCGCCGACTCGGTCGCGATGTTATCCATGGCGAGCTGCTCGGCGTCCGCGGTCCGCGGCATCTCCGCGGCGCTGATCCCGTCAAGCGGCTCGGCCGGGTGCCGCCTGCGCAGCCTGGCCTGGTCGAGCAGGCGCCGGCGGGCGGTCGTGAACAGCCATGCCCGCCAGGCCGCCTCGTCGCCGGTGAACTTCGCCAGCCCCCGCACCACCTGGACCCAGGTCTCCGACGCCACGTCTTCGGCGTGTTCCGCGGCGACAACCCGCAGGTAGCGAAGCAGAGCCGGGTTCGCGTCCCGCCACAGGACCGAGAACGCGCGCTCGCTGCCCCCCTGGGCGGCCGCCAGCACCGCCGCAAAGTCCTCGCCCACCACATGCCGAGTATCGACACACACGGCACCATCGCGCAGCAAAATCGGCATCAATATGGCAACCAGTCACACAGAGCACACGGCTCGCTGACTACCCGTGCCGACCCGTGCGGCGGTCGCCGTAACCGGCTGCCCTGGATGAGCGCGGCGAGCAGGGTCTTCGTGGCGGCGGTCAGCTGGCGGTGGGCGCTGACGGCGGCGGCCAGGTTCCAGCGCATTTGCGGGTCATCGGCCGCGATGGCCCGCAGGTCCTTCGCGCGCTCGTCCTGGACGGCCGACGCGGGCACGAGCGTCGTACCGAACCCGGCCCGCACAAGCTTGAACATCAGCGAGTAGTCAACAATCTCGAACGCCGACTGCGTGACGCCGAGCGTGTTGTCGACGATGGCCCGCACACCCCAGCCCGGCGGGAATCGCAAGATCATCTCTTCCCTGAGGTCCGCGGCCTTGACCCGGTCCCGCTCGCCGAGCGGATGGTCCGGGCGGCAGACGAAGACCATCGGCTCGCTCCAGAGGTGGTACAGGACGACTCCGCGCGAGAAGTCGCTGGTGATGCGGTCACCGGCGCTGGCGCACAGCGCGATGTCGGCCGAACCGTCGCGGACCGCCTGCAGGTTCCCCGCGGAACCGGTCGAGGTCTGCCGCAGCTTGACGATGACGCCCGGATGGCGGTCCCGGATGCCCGCGAGGACTTCCGCGAGGTCAAGCGTCCCCGTGTTCAGCGTGCACGCCAGCGTGACCGTGCCGCGTACCTGCCCGGATACCGCGGCCACGTCGTCCCTGGCCGCCTGGACCGCCTCGAGGATCCGCAGGGCGCCGGCCTGCAGCGCCGCGCCGTGTTCGGTCAGGGTGATCGGTGTGATGTTACGGTCGAAGAGGGGGACCCCGAGCTCTCGCTCCAGCCGGGCGATGGCGCTGGACATGGCCGACTGGACGATGTGGGCCTGGCGGGCAGCGGCCGTGAAGCTGCCCGTCTCGCAACACGCCAGGAAATAGTCCAGGTCGCGGATGTCCACGGCGCCATGCTAGGCCCCATCAATGCGATCGATTGCTTGCTTCGAAAACAACCGTAAGACAAGTTCAGATAGCCGGTCCGATGGTTGTTCCTGAGCTTGTACTTTCAATTGCGAAGGAATTCCGCTGGATTGCCTTTTGGGTAACCGGAGGAGTGCAACGGGGATGTTTCACGGGCAGGTGCGCGGATCCGAGGGCGCACCCGGGGCCACGGGGGCCTTCGGGTCGGGGTCGGCGGCAGCGGCGGAAGCGGCGTGGCCATCTGGGACCGCTTCGTGGGAAGTCATGCCCACGCCGCTGCGCCGGTTCAGCCTGGGACGATACGACGTGTCCGTCCGGTACGTTCCGGCGCAGTCCGGCGGCCGGGTAGGCGGTGACTGGTACGACGCACGGCTGGGCGCCGACGGCAGCGCGATCGTCGCGATCGGCGACGTGTCCGGCCACGGCCCCGTCGCGGCGGCGGGCATGGTCAGGATCGGCAACGCGCTGCGCGGCCTATCCTTCACGGGCCAGCCCGCCAACACGGTCCTCGGCTGGCTGAACCGGGTGGTCTGCGCGGACGAGTACCCGGAACGGATCGCCTCGGCCGTGGTCTGCGTGCTGGACCAGTCCCGCCCGGCGCTGCGCTGGGCTCAGGCCGGGCATCCGCCGCCGGTGCTTGTCTCCGGCGGCCGGGCGCGACTGCTCCTCCGCCCGGCCGGGGTGCTGCTCGGCACGATGCCGGGCGCGGAATACGGTCTGGCACACGAGGAGCTCACGGCGGGCGACATCGTGTTCTGCTACACCGACGGGCTGATCGAGCGACGCGACCGGGGCCTCAGCGAGGGTCTGATCGCGCTGGTCAACGCGGCCTCCGCGTGCCACCGCGAGAGCGCGGAAGAAGCGGTCGCCGCCCTGCTCGACCGCCTCGACCCGCCGGGCACCAACGATGACGTGTGCGTCCTGGCCGTCCGGGTGAACTAACGAAACGGCCGGCGTGACGACGAACTGGCGCAAAGACAGGTCGCGGAACGTGACCGGGCCGCGCGGGCCGGGGACCGCGTCGATGTTGATCCCGGTCTCGGGCACCTGGAGCAGCTTGAAGCCGTCGAGCAGCCGGGTGGTCGCGTTCCAGAACGCGCCGGTGCCCGCGTACGCGCCGAGGAACTCCGCCGCCGCGGCGGCGTCGGCGGCCGCGATCCCCGCGGCGAGACCAGACGTCTCCTCGTTGGCGATCGCCGCGGCCTCCGCGGGGCCGCCGGCCGGGGCGATCGTGACCGTCGCCTCACGCTCGGGGTCGAGCGCCCATTCGTAGCCGAGCGGGTGGTCGTGCGGCGGCAGCGAGGCGGTGATGCCCAGCGCGTCCAGCCGCGCCGTGATGTCCGGCAGCCAGTCGTCCCACAGCTGCCGGTCAAGGAGCAGCAGGTTAAGCCGGTTGCACACCCCGAGCCGGTCCAGGCTGTCGGCTATCAAGGCGAAGGCCCGCGTACGTTCGGAAGAAGGATGAATGTAGAGCACCCCGCCGCCGTCAGCATGCGCCAGCGTACGGACCCCGTGCCTGGCCCCCTCGGCGGCCAGCGCGCGGGTGCTGTCACCGCTGCCGCGCAAGATCACGAGCGGGATCAGCTTCGGCTCGCGCAGCAGCGCGTACGCGGCATCCTGGCCGGGCACCCGGACCAGCTGGATCGCGGCCGGATCCAGGCCCGCCGCGCCGAGCGCGGGCGCGATCACCTCATCGGCCAGCGCGATCGCCGAACGAAGCGCCGCGCTTCCCGTACGCAGCACGCCCGCGTTGCGCGACTTGACGAACTGCGAGGCGATGTCCACCACCACGTTCGGCCGCGCCTCGAAGTTCGCGCCGATCACGCCGACCGGGCGGCGGCGCTCCATGACCACCAGGCCGCCGGGCAGGTCGCGGACCTTGCGGCTCGCGGGCTCGGGCTCCACGTCGGCGAGGATCTTCAGCTGGGCGGCGATCGCCGCCAGCCGCTGCTCGTCGAGCCGCAGCCGGTCGCGGACCCCGGCGGGCAGCCCCTGGTCGGCCGCGGCCCGCATGTCCTGCTCGTTCGCCGCGAGCACGGCGGGCGCGGCGGCGTCGAGCGCGCGGGCCATCGCGCCGAGCGCGGCGTCGATCGCGCTGCCAGGAGCGCTGGCGAGGCCAGGCGCGGCGGCCCTGGCCGCCCGCGCGGCGGCCCGCACGGCCTCCGTCGCCGCGGCCGATTCCGGCCGCGCGCCCGCGGTGCTCTGCGTCGTCATGACCTTTCCTTCCGACGACTCACGCTGGTTCTCCTGCTGAGGGTATCCGCCGCTATGAGCTGCTGCCTGAAGGAGCGCGCAGCATCGGGCCGTCAAGCCCGCACTGCATGCACTGCAGCGATTCCTTGTCCACCTGCGGGGTCGGCGCGGCGCGGCGGGACGGGTTCCTGATCGTGCAGAAGGCCAGCACGCCGCCGGCCGCCGAGACCCCGGCGGCGATGAGCACCGCGGTGTGGAACCCCTGTGTCAGCTCGGCCGGGTGCGTGTAGCTATCGCCGGTGATGCCGGCCAGCACCGGCAGCACGGCCACCGCGATCAGGCTCGCCGCCCGCGCCACGTCGTTGTTGACCGCCGACGCGATGCCGGAATGCTCGGCGGGCGCGGCGGCCAGCGCCGTCGCGGTGAGCGGTGCGACGTTGATCGCCAGCCCGATGGCGAACACGACCACCGCGGGCAGCACCTGGGTCAGGTAGTCCCCGTTGCCCTCCACGCGGGTGAATAGCGCCATCCCGGCGGCGATCACCAGTGGCCCGACGGTCATCTGCAGCCGCGGGCCTATCTTCGCGGCGAGCGCGGCGGACCTGGCCGAGAACGTCAGCATGATGAGCGTCACCGGCAGCAGGGCGGCCCCGGCCTCGAGCGCGCTGTACCCGCACACCTCCTGCAAGACGACCGGCACCAGGAACAGCGCGCCGCCGAGGGCGCCGTAGACCACGAACGTGACCGCGTTGGCGGCGCTGAACTGACGGGACTTGAACACGCTCAGCGGCAGCATGGGGTGCTGGTTGCGCGATTCGGCACGGATGAAGGCCGCGAACAGGGCAACGCCGGCCAGCAGGCTCACCAGCACCGGCGCCGATGTCCAGCCGCTGGCCGGCGCCTCGATCAGGCCGTAGGTGATCCCGGCCAGGGCCAGGCTGATCGTGGCCGCGCCCATCACGTCAAGCGGCGGCCGGGGGCCCGGCGCGTGCGACTCGGGCACGTGCCGCACCGAGATGGCCACGACCGCGGCCGCCAGCGGCAGGTTGATGAAGAACACCAGCCGCCAGGACACCGCGCTGATCAGATAGCCGCCGAGGAACGGCCCGATCGCGGTGGCGATGCCGCCGAGCCCGGACCAGGCGCCGATGGCCTTCGGGCGGTCGTCAGGAGTGAACGACGCCTGCAGGATCGCCAGGCTGCCCGGAGTGAGCAGCGCGCCGCCCGCGCCTTGCAGCGCCCGGGCCGCGATCAGGAATGCGACGTTGGGCGCCAGCCCGCAGGCGAGGGAGGCGAGCGCGAACCACACGGTGCCGATCGCGAACACCTTGCGGCGGCCGTAGGAGTCGCCGAGCGAGCCGCCGAGCAGCAGCAGCCCGGCCAGCGTGAGCGTGTAGCCGTCCACGACCCACTGCAAGCTGGAGACCTGGGCGTGAAAGTCCCTGCCGATCGCGGGCAGCGCGATGCCGACCACGGTCGCGTCGAGCGCGGCGATGCCTGACCCGAGCACCGTCGCCGCGAGCACCCAGCGGCCCCTGGCGCTCTTGTACGTCAGGCCGGCCGGGGCGGCCTTCGCGGCGTCAGCGGACAGCCGTTCGGGCGGTCCTGATGTCGCGCTCAATCGCGGGGACCGGGCAACGGCGGGCCGCTGACCCGCTCGGCGCGGACGACGGGATAACGGCGCAGGTCGTTGACGATGTCCCGGCCCAGCCTCTTGACCTCACCACGGTTCAGCACCGCCCCGGCGACCGCCCCGGTGAACAGCGGGCCGAGCGAGAAAGTCGACCGGCGGACCCGGGCCGCCAGCCGCCGCCGCAGCTGCCTGGCCAGCGGCGATCCCGCGACGAGCATGAGGCCACCGGGGATCACGGACACGCCGCGCCGGTGCGCCCAGGCCGCGAGGTAGGCGCGTCCCCGGTCGGCCACGTTGCCGGTCGCGGGCGCGCCGTACGCCTCGTGCAGCTCGGCGACCAGCTTGAGTTCGATCCCCACGACCGCCAGTGTCTCAGCCGCCACTTCGGCGGGGAACGCGGGCAGCGTCGGCAGCGCGGCCCAGGCCCCGGTGGCCCCGCCGACCGTCGCCGCGGCGCGCGCCGCGCGGTCGATAAGCAGCTCGGCGATCTCTTCGTCGGTGCGGCCGGGGAACTGGGCACGCAGCGTGGCCTGATCCCTGATCTTCAGCCGGGGCCCCATCGCGACGACCTGCGCGGTGAGCCAGTTGAGCAGGGAGGCGGCGCCCCGGCGGGCCGAGCCCGCGCCCCGGCCCGCGCCGCGCCAGGCCGTGCCGGCCCCACGTCTCGCGATGCCCGCGCTCCAGCCCGCGCCGCGTCCCGCCGAGCGCGCCACGCCGTTCAGCGCGGCGACCAGGCGTCGCCTGTCTTCCGGCCGGTCCGTCTCCGACAATTCGACGGCGACCTCGGCCGCCCGCCGCGCCGCCTCGGCTTCCTGGACGTTCCTGCTCTCCGAACTGGACATATACGGCACCTACCCCCAGCGGGGATCACTGACCCCAGTCCGGGAATCATAAATGGCCGGCCGCGCAGCGCGAGCGCTCGGTCACAGATTATTCGAATAAGCACTACTTGTATCAATCAGATCGCCTATAGTGACGCTCAGATCGATGGCAGGCTGATCCCGGTTCCACCCAGGAGCGCATCATGGCCGAGACGGCGCTGAACGAAGCGGGGCAGCACGGTTACCTCGCAGTGCCGCTCGCATCGCAGCAGCCGTCCGCGTCGCGGGGTTCCACGACGCGCACCACGTGGCCGATCCCGATCCCGGTGCCGCCCGAGGCGCAGCTGGCCCGCATGTGGCTGGCCGCCCTCACCGTCAGCGGTGAGGAGACTACCGGAGCGGACGGCGACGTCCCGATGGACACGCGGAGCTCGCGGCACTTTCTGACCCGGCAGTCGGCGGTGCTCGTCTCGATTCTGCTCGGCTCGCCGTTCCGGCCACGGCAGGCCGCCACCGTCGGGCATGCCCTCGTCAAGGCGGACTTCGTCGGCGCCGACGTGCTCGGGCGCAGCCTGCGGGTGCTGATCTTGCGGCTTCCCGAGCTGCTCGCCGCCGCCGTGCAGGCCGACCCGGCGCACGTCGCCGCCGCGAGCGACCTGGATCAGCGCGTCGCGTCGGTCACCGAGGCACTCGCGAACGGCTACGTTCGCGCGCTGCGCGACCGGACCCTGGCCGAACAAGAGTCGATCCGGCGCACTGAACTCGACGCCCAGCGGATCATCAGCGAGCAGTTCAGGCACCAGGCGCTGCACGACCCGCTGACCGGCCTGCCGAACCGCGCCGCCGCGTTCGACCGGCTCGCCGTCGCGCTCGCGACCGCGGGCGGCGCCCGGATAGGCCTGTGCTACCTGGACCTCGACGGCTTCAAGGCCGTCAACGACCGGTACGGGCATGACGCCGGCGACGAACTGCTCGTCGCGGTCGCCGAACGGATCGGCCGGGTGGCGCGCGACCAGGACGCGCTCGCCGCCCGGATCGGCGGCGACGAGTTCATCGTGCTCGCCGAGCCGTCGCCGGGTGAGCGGGGCATGGTCGCGCTCGCCGCCGGCATCCTCGCCGAGGTGCGCAGGCCCGTGGCCCTCCGCATCGGCTGGGTGGGCATATCGGCGTGCGCCGGTGTCGTTGAATGCATCGCGGGATCGCCCGCCGCGGCGACCATGGTCGCCGACGCCGACACCGCGCTGTACCAGGCTAAGTCTCAGGGGCCGGGTCGCTGGGCCGTGTTCGGCTCCGCGCGTCGGCAGGCGCGCTGATCCGCGCCGGGGCACGCGTCGCCAGCACCGATCCGGCGAGGATGAGCACGAACGCCACGCCGACGGCCGGCGTCAGCCGCTCGCCCAGAATGCCCGCCCCGAGCGCGACCGCCACCGCCGGGTTGAGATACGTGATCACCGTGGCGCGGGCCGCGCCGATCTCCCCGATCAGCAGGAAGTAACCGACCAGGCCGCCCGCCGTGCACACCGCGCCGAGCGTGGCGAGCGAGGCGAGCACCTGCGCGGAGGGAACCGTGTGCGGCCAGCTGAGGAGCGCGACGGGCGTGTACACGACGGCGGCGATGAGCAGGCAGGTCGCATTGGCCGGGATGCTCGGCACGCCGGCGAGTTTGCGGTTGGCGATCATCGGCCCGGCGGCGTACCCCAGCGCGGTCAGCAGCACCTCCGCGTCGGCCAGCAGGTCACCGCGGCTGGCGCCCGGGCCGGCCAGCAGCGCCACGCCGGCGAAGCCGAGCACCAGCCCGGCCACCCGGAGCCTGGTCAGCTTCTCACCGCCGCCCACGAGCCAGGCGAGCAGCGCGGCGATCGCCGGCACCGAGGCGATCAGCAGGCCGCTCGTGGAGCTTGACAGCCGCCGTTCGGCGGTGGAAAGCAGCGCCCACGGGCCGATGATCTCGATGACCGCGTAGGCGACGAGCCACCGCCAGTGGCGGCGCAGCACGGCGCGCCCCTCGGGCCGCCAGGCGCCCTGCGCCAGTGCCAGCGGCACCAGGATGAGGGCGCCGATCGTGACCCTCGCCCAGACGAGCACGGGCACGGACACGCCGCCGTCCGCGACCTTGATCAGCAGGTAGGGGATGCCCCAGATGACGCTCATCGCCGCGAACAAAACCGCGCCACGCTTGCTCAACCGTCACCTGCCTCGCCGCCTGGATGACCCCGGCCCAAGAGATCCAAACAGAGCCAAAGCGCCGACCGCCGGGAATATTCCAGCCAGGGATGTCAGATGCCCAGGCAGCTGCCGATCGAGCCGATGCCGACGCACACCTCGGTCGACCCCCCGCCCGACGACGATGACGATGCGGACGACGACGGCGACGGCGCCGGAGACCCGGACGACTGTGACCCGGAGCCCTCGGCGGGTGAGCCCGCCCCGGCTCCGGTGGGCGCCGAGCCGGTTCCTGATCCCGTCGCCGCGGGCGAACCCGGTCCGGAGCTGGCGGGCGGGGCGGAGCTCTTGGCGGCCTTGCCGGTCGCTCCTGAGCCGGAGGCGGACGAGGCGGGCAGACTGCTCGCGGACACCAGCCGCGCCCGCGAGTCCCCGTGGCGGCCGGCCCCGGTGCCACCGGATGCGCCACTGCCGGTGCCGCGATGCCCGGCCGACGGTCCGGCCGCGGGCCCTGGCACCACTGGCGCCGCCCCGGCGCCGGCCGCCGGTGACGAGCCACCCGGAGCGCCGCCGCCGGGCACGTGCACGATCCGCACCGACACCGACGCCAGCACGAACAGCGCCATCAGCACGCCGCCGGCCAGGACGGGAAGCACGCTGCCCGCCGGGTGCAGCCGGATCACCGCGGCCGCACTCCGAACCCCCTGCCCCGCCCTGCTCACGCCGAGCGCCAGCATGAGCTGCGGGAAGGGAAGCGCCGGCCCGTAGCCCCGGCTCGCCTCCTGGCGCAGCCTGCGCAGCGCCGCCTTACGCTGCCTTCCTGTCAGTCCCGGCAGCAGGTACACGATCGTGCGGCCCCTGGAACGTTCCGCCTTACCGTGCAATCCAGGTGAAAGATCTTTGTAGCGAATTCGAATCACGGCCCAGTCCCATTCGCGACATGCGTAACTAAACCCCGCGCCCTTACGGGCGGATGCGAATCCGGCCCCCCCACTGAGGCATTCCCACCATTGAAGATAACGCAACGGATTGACGCGTTCACGGTAAATAACTAAGTTGCCCGGCTTCGGTCGCGGGGCCCGAAGCCGGGCAACGCCAGGCGGGCGTCAGAGGCAGACGCCGAGCGGACCGACGTCCAGGCACACGCCGGTCGAGCCGCTGGCGCTGTCGCCCGGCGAGGACGACGAGGACGACGACCCGGACGAGGACGATGACCCGGACGAGGACGATGACTGGGACTGCGACGACGACCCGGCCGTCGACGCGGCGGGCGCCACCGCGGCCGACGGCTGCCCGCCGAGGTTGATCCCGACCGACACCCCGACGAGCGGGGTGACGTTAAGCGAGAGCCCGACGCCGACGCCGCTTGACCCCGCCGACACCCCGGCCGACACGCCGACCGTCTGCAACACGCCGGCGGACACCCCGGCCGACACGCCGGACGACCCGGATGAGCCGGACGACCCGGACGACCCGGTTGACAACCCGGCAGACACGGTGGCCACCGGTGCCGCCGACACCCCGACCGAGACGCCGGACGATCCGGCCGAGACCGAGACCGGCGCGGCCGACGCGCCGGTCCCGGAACTGGTCGACGTGCCAGTGCTAGGACTCGTCCCAGATCCGCCCGAGCCGCCCGAGCCGCCTGATCCGCCTGATCCGCTCGACGTGCTGGGTTCGCCTCCGCCGCTCGTCCCGGTCCCGGTCGTGGTCGTGGTCGTGGTGGGACTCGAGCCACTGGACCCGGAACCAGACCCGGACGAAGAACCGCCGCCCCCGGAACTGGTCGACGTGCCGGTGCTAGGGCTGGTCCCGGATCCGCCCGACCCGCTAGACGCCGGAGAAGGGGAAGTCGTGCTCGCCGGGGCGGGCTGCCCCGTGCCGAGCCCCGTCCCGCCGCCCGCCGAGCCGTGCGCGGCCCCGGACCGGCTCCCGGTACCCCGCTGGCCGGTGCCGGCGCCGCCGGTACGGCCGGCCCCGCGGTTGGTCCGCGGCTGGAGCACGGGCGCCGACGATCCCGGCGGCCCGCCGGTAAAAGAGCCGCCTGCTTCTGGCGGCAGGGAACCGCCGCTCGCGGGGAGGTGCAAGATCCGCACCGACACCGACACCAGCACGAACAGCGCCATCAGCGTGCCCGTGATCACCGTGGGCACCAGGCTGACCGCCGGGTGCTGCCGGACGACTGCGGTCGTGTTCCGCAGGGCTCGCCGCGTGCCGTCCACGCCGAGCGCGACCATGAGCTGCGAGAGCGGAAGCGCGGGCCCGAACCCCCGGCTCGACTCCAGGCGCAGCCGGCGCAGCGCCGCCTTCCGCTGCCTGCCGGTTAACCCTGGCAGCAAGTAGACGGTAGTGCGGCCACGGCCGCGGCTATGGCGCCCGGAGCGCACCGCTTTCCCGTGTAGCCCCGAGGAAAGGTCTTTGTAGCGAATTCGAATCACGGCCCGCTCCATTCGCTCGCACGCGCGTACTAACGCCGTCCCCAAGCCAGATGCGAAACCGGCCCCCCACACAGGCGAGTCCAACCCTAAACGATAACGGAACGGATTGGAACGTTTACGGATTTAATATCTAAGCCGCCCGCTTCGCGCTCGTGGCCCCGGCCGGTTACCCTGCGGAGGTGATCCCAGCTCAGGCCGATACGGGCGCCGACACCACTCCCCCGTCCGGGGTGCGGGCAACGTCGCCGCTGTCGCTGCGCTGGGCGCTGACGATCGCGCTGGCGGGCGGCCTGGTGCTCGCCGCCGCGTCCCCCCCGGCGGGCATCTGGCCGCTGGCCGCGGCCGGCCCCGCGCTGCTCGTGATCGCCCTCGCCGGCCGGTCGCTGCGCGCCTCGTTCGTCGTCGGGCTGGTGTTCGGCGTCGCCTTCTTCTTCCCGCTGCTGTCCTGGACGCTCAACGTGGCGTGGTTCGCCTGGGTGGCGCTCGCCGCCGCCTCCGCGCTCATCCTCGCCATGTTTGCGGTCGCCCAGCGCGTGCTGCTGAGGCTGCCCGGCTGGCCAGTCGCGGTGGCTGGATGGTGGGTGGCGCTCGAGGCGTTCAGGGATCGCTGGCCGTGGGGCGGCTTCCCGTGGGGCAGGCTCGCGATGAGCCAGGCCAGCGCGCCCACGCGGGGCTGGGCCGCGATCGGCGGCGCGCCGTTCCTGACGTTCATCGTCGCGCTCTTCGGCGCCACGCTCGCCTGGGTCGTGCTCACGTACTGGCCCGGCCACGGCTGGCGCCCGGCCCGCCGGCCGCATTGGCGGCGGGCCGCGCTGGCGGCCGGGGCCCTGGCCGGCGCGGCCGGGCTGGCCGTCATCCCCGCCGCGCTCCCCCTCGACCCGGTGCCCGCGAACGCCCCGACCGCCGTGGTCGCCGCCATTCAGGGCAACGTCCCGCGGGCGCGGGCGAGCCTGGCCGACCAGCTCAGTGCCTACGCGACGGTCACGCAGAACCACGTGGCCGCTACGGACAAGCTGGCCCATGAGGTCAGTGACGGCAAGCTGCCGAGACCCGATCTGGTGATCTGGCCAGAGAACTCCACGGACATCGACCCCACCCTGGACCGGCCGACCTACCAGGAGATCTCGAGCGCGGCGGACGCCATCGGCGCGCCGATCCTGGTCGGCGCCAATCTCGGGCTGACGGCGAACGACGTCCTTGAGGCCCCGCTGCGCAACGCCGGGGTACTCTGGCTGCCCGGCACGGGGCCTGAGCCGCACTACTACGTCAAGCGCCAGCTTGTTCCGTTCGGCGAGTACATCCCGTTCCGGAGCCTCATCAGCAAGATCACCTCGCTGACCCAGCTCCAGCCGGTGAACTACACCCCCGGCCATTCCAATTACGTGTTCCACGTCGGCCAGATCCGGCTCGGCGACGTGATCTGCTACGAGGTCGGCTTCGACGACCTCGTCCGCTCGGACGTCCAGGACGGCGCCAACCTGCTGACCGTCCAGACCAATGACGCCACGTTCGAGCGCGAGGGCGTGCTCAGCGCCGAGACGGGCCAGCAGCTCGCGATGGCGCGAATCCGGGCCGTCGAATTCGACCGGGCCGTGGTTGTCGCGTCCACGACCGGGTACAGCGCGATAATCGCGCCCGGCGGGCAGCTGATCACGACCAGCGGAATCTGGCAGCAGGCGGAACTCGAGGCGCGAGTGCCGCTGCTCACCCACACGACGCTGGCCGACGAGGTGGGCCCGTGGCCGGAGTACGTGATCGTGGCGCTCACGATCGCCGCCTTCGCGTTCGCCGCAATTCAGCAATACACCGGGCGACGCAGGACAACGCCGATAAACTGAGCAACTCCGAGGAGTCTCCTCAGGAGAGGATCAACAGCGTGAGACGGCGCCTCCCCGCTGC
>Ga0335072_10009462_pt1 | contig 14051 bp, 12 predicted proteins | sample Lox_Sample_21_FD_206725 | JGI IMG/M metagenome (GOLD analysis project Ga0335072, IMG submission 206725) | Soil microbial communities from Loxahatchee National Wildlife Refuge, Florida, United States - Lox_Sample_2.1 | ecosystem: Environmental > Terrestrial > Soil > Wetlands | place: USA...
CGGGCGGCCGGCCCGAGCGTGCGCGCCTCGGCCGGGAGCGCCGAGACGATGCCGATCGACTTCAAGGGGGATGGGACTCGCTGCGGCGGCGATAGGCGGCCAGCGCCCAGAGCGGGAAGAAGGCGCAGTAGCCGTGATACTTGAGATAGAAAACCCGCGGGAAGCCGGGAGAGGTGAAGGTCGGATGCGTCCAGAGCCCCGAGCTCTCCTGCGTGCGCAGCAGGTAGTCGACGCCGCGCTTCACGACGGGTGAGTCACCCTCGCCCGAGGCGATCAGCGCAAGGACTGCCCACGCCGTCTGGTACGGCGTGCTGGGGAAGGTCGTATCGGGGTGCGTCTCGAGATCGTAGTTGTCGTTGCTCTCGCCCCAGCCGCCGTCGGCGTTCTGACGCGAGAGAAGCCAGGCGACGGCACGGCGCACGGCGGGATCGTCGGCCGGGACGCCGGCAAGCTCCAACGCCACCAGCACGGACCAGGTGCCATAGATGTAGTTGGTGCCCCAGCGCCCGAACCAGGAGCCGTCGTCCTCCTGCTCCTGCCGCAGGTACTCGATGGCGCGCTCGAGGGCGACGCGGTCCTGCGGCCGCGACACTCGCGACAGCACCGCCACGACCCGAGCCGTTACATCGCTGGTCGGCGGATCGAGCAGCGCGCCGTGATCGGCGAACGGAATGTAGTTGAGGTTGTAATGAGTGTTGTCGGCATCGAACGCGGCGAATCCGCCGTTCCGGCTCTGCAGCCCGACCAGCCAGTCGAGCGCGCGCCCGATCGCGTCCGTGTAGCGATCCGGCAGCTGCGCCTGGTGCATCGCCCAGGCGACCACCGCCGTGTCGTCGAGGTCGGGATAGTGCGCATTGCCGTACTGAAACGCCCAGCCGCCGCCGGGCACGTGCGGCCGCTGCGCGCGCCAGTCGCCCACGTCCTCCAGCACCTGCCGGGGCAGGAGCCAGTCGAGCCCGCGTACCGCCGCGCGCGTCGCCTGGGTGTCGCCCACCTCCTGCATCGCCAGCGCGGTGAGGCCGGTATCCCACACGGGCGAGACACAGGGCTGACAGTAGGCGCGGTCGCCCTGGTCGACCACCAGTTTCCGGATCGCCCGCTTGGCGGTGACACGGCGCGGGTCATCCGCCGGATAACCGAGCAGCACCATCATCTCGAGCGCGTTCACCATGGCCGGGAAGATCGCGCCGAGCCCATCCTCGCCGTTCAGACGCTCGAGCACCCAGGCTTCGGCGCGTCGCATCGCCGCCTTGCGCATCGCAGCGGGAATCAGCGGATCGATGCACCGCGCCACGCGGTCCAGGCCGAAGAAGATGCGGGCCAGGCCCCTGCCCTTGCGCGGCAGACGGAAGTAGTGATGCTCCTCCTCCGGCGGCCTGACGAAGAGCTCGCGCACGTCGACGCCGCGGGGATTGCGCGCGCGCGGCTTGAGGGTGCAGAGCACGAAGAGCGGCACCATCACCGTGCGCGACCAGTAGGAAACCCTGTCGATATGGAAAGGGAACCACTTCGGCATCAGCATGATCTCGACGGGGATGTAAGGCACCGCCCGCCAGGGAACCTGACCGAAGAGCGCGAGCGCGATCCGCGTGAAGACATTCACGCGCGCGGCGCCGCCGCGAGCCAGGATCGCCTCGCGCGCCCGCTGCATGTGCGGCGCGTCCGTATCGTCGCCTGCCAGCTTGAGCGCGTAATAGGCCTTCACGGTGCAGCTCATGTCGAGCTCCGCACCGTGGTAGAGCGGCCAGCCGCCGTGAGCCGCCTGGTGCGCGCGCAGATAGACCGCGAGCTTGCGCTCGAGCTCCGGCTCGAGCTCATCCAGGAAATGCATCATCAGGATGTATTCGGCCGGAATGGTGCAGTCGGCCTCGAGCTCGAAGAGCCAGTGTCCATCCCGTTCCTGCAGTCCGATCAACCCATCGCGCGCCGCGGCGATCGCGTGGCTGAGTGGGCTCTGCGGGCGCGGTGCGCGTGCACGCGCGACATCCGCCGCGGCATGAGCGCCTGCAAACTCGCGCGGGACCGCTCCCGCCTGGGCGCCAGGGGTCACGGGAGGGAGCCTCCGAATCGGTGGGAAGCGCCGAGATCGTCCGCGCCCACGGCGGCGGCTCGCACGGCGGCAGGTTTCATCGGCACGGAGCCGTCCGCGAGCGGCAGGCCGCGCGCGGCCCGCTCGAAGAGCTGTTGCAGCACGCGATCGTTGCGTACCGAGAGACTCGTCAGAGTGCGGGTCATCATCACCGCCGATCGTGAGACTTTCACCTGCGCGCCCGCCGTGAAGCCGGGCGTCGTCTGGATCTTGCGCAGGGTCAGCGCCGCGAGGCCCAGCGCCCACAGGCAGAAGAGCCGGATACCCGCCTCCTCGCCCGGAATGAGCAGGGTGAAGGCGAGCGCGTTGCGAAGATGCCGGTGCGCCACCCCGATGAGCTCCAGCATGGCTTCGTGAAAGCGCGCATCGGTGCGCTCCGGGGTGAGCTGCGCGAGATCGATTCCATGGCGGCTGAAGACTTCCTGCGGCAGCCAGCACGCTCCGCGGCTGCGGTCCTCCCAGACATCCTTCAGGATGTTGGTCATCTGCAGGCCCTGCCCGAACGAGGGCGCGAGCTCGTAGAGCTCCAGGTAGTTGCGCATGATGGCCGGCGAGTAGGCGCAGAAGAGCTCCGTCAGCGTCTCGCCGACGATGCCCGCGACGTAATAACAGTAGGAATCCATGTCCGTCTGGCGGGCGAGACCCTTGAGGCTGGCGGTGCGCTGGAACTGGTGCATGCCGCGGCTCATCACCTCGATGCAGCGGCGGATCGCGGCGCGCTGCCGCTCATCGAAACGGCCCACCACGCGGATGACCCGCTCCATGTTGGCGACGAGATCCTGCTCCGCGGGAAGCGTGCGCTCCGAAAGCCGCGGCACGACGTCGCGCGCGAGCCGCGCCGCATTCTCCGTGCCCTTCACGACGGCGGTGAAGCGCTCCAGAAAGATGTAGGTGTCGGTCGCCGACAGCGCCGGCTCGTCCTCGATGGTGTCGGCGATGCGGCAGAGAAGATAGGCGCTGGTCACCGCGGTGCGTAGCGCCGCGGGGAGCTGCGGAATCGTCAGCGCGAAGGTGCGCGAGACGTGCGGCAGAATCTCGTCCTGATAAGCCTCGTCGGACATGCCGGATTCGGGTTCCATAGCCACGGGCCGCCGGTCAATTGCGCCTGGCCAGAAGCCAGTCCGTCACGCCGCGCAGGGCATCCGCACGGGCGCCGAACGGCGCAAGGGATTCCATGGCCTGGCTGTGCAGGCGGCGGACCTGTTCCTGCGACGCGTCCACGCCGAGGATCGCCGGGTACGTCGGCTTGCCGCGCTCGCGGTCGGCGCCTGCCATCTTGCCGAGCGTTGCCGTATCCGAAAGCACATCGAGCAGATCGTCCTGGATCTGGAACGCGAGCCCGATCGGGGCCGCGAAACCTGCGAGCGCCTGTTCCAACCGCGGCTCGAGCGCGGGCGAGCAGGCAGCGCCCATCATGACACTCGCCCGGATCAGCGCACCGGTTTTCAGGGAATGCATCTCCTCTATCTGACCGATGGCGAGCTTGCGCCCCTCGGCCTCGAGGTCGATCGCCTGACCACCCGCCATGCCGAGACTGCCGATCGCGCGCGCGAGCAACTCCACCAGGCGCACGCGGATGGTCGCGGCCGCCGGCAGAGCCGGGTCGCGGGCGAGCAGCTCGAACGCGAGCGATTGCAGCGCGTCGCCCACGAGAAGCGCGGTTGCCTCATCGTAGGCCTTGTGGCAGGTCGGCCGGCCGCGGCGCAGATCGTCATCGTCCATCGAGGGCAGATCATCGTGTACCAGCGAATAGACATGCACCAGTTCGAGGGCGCAGGCTGCCGCCTCCACCTGATCCTCCACCAGCCCGAGCGCACGGGCCGTGGCAAGGAGCAGGATCGGTCGCACGCGCTTCCCTCCACCGAGCACACTGTACCGCATCGCGGCGTGCAGCCGCTCGGGTGTCTGATCGGTGCGGGGGAGCCGGGCGGCCAGCGCCCCTTCCATGCGTGCGCGCCATGCCTCGAGCTGACTTGCGAACGCGTCAGCCACCGTCGGCACGCTGGCTTTCCTCCTGGCGGCGCGCATGCTTGATGTCTCCGACAGGGATGGCCACTACGGGGGGCCTGTCCCCCAAAGCCTTGGCGTAGGGGGAGGAGACCTCCTCATAAAGGAACGGCAGCTCCGGCGCCATCGGACCTTCGAGCTGCGGGCCTCGCAGCCACACCTTCAGCGCCTTCAGCGGGTGGGCAAACGTGTCATCCACGGCCGTGCCCTCGAAGCCGCAATGCGCCATGCAATTATCGCACTTGCGGTTGCGGCCGACGCCGTAGCGTTCCCACTCCGTCTCTTCCATGAGGGCGCGGTAGCTGGGCGCATAGCCCTCGTCGGTGAGCAGGTAACAGGGCCGCTGCCAACCGAAGATGTTGTAGGTCGGGTTGCTCCAGGGGGTGCACTGGTAGGTCTGGTTGCCGGCCAGAAAATCGAGGAACAGCGACGATTGGTTGAACGGCCAGCGCATGCCGCGCTCGCGGCCGATCCTGAAGATATCGCGGAAGAGCTGCTTGCTGGCGCTGCGGCCGAGGAATACGTCCTGGCGCGGAGCGTGCTGGTAGCTGTAGCCGGGGGATACGGTGATCCCTTCGACTCCGAGCGACTGCGCCATGCTGAAAAACTCGGCCACTTCCTCCGGCTTCTCGTTCTGGAAGAGAGTGCAGTTGACCGTGCAGCGGAAGCCCTTGGAGCGTGCCAGCTTGATGGCCGCGACCGCCTTGTCGAACACGCCTTCCTGACACACCGAGGCATCGTGCCGCTCGCGGTTGCCGTCGAGGTGCACCGAGAAGGTGAGATAGGGCGAAGGCTGATATTCGTCGATGTGCTTCGCGAGCAGGATGGCGTTGGTGCAGAGATAGACGAAGCGCTTGCGCGCGACGATCCCGGCCACGATCTGCGGCATCTCCCTGTGGATGAGCGGCTCGCCTCCGGGAATGGAGACCATCGGGGCGCCGCACTCGTCGACGGCGCGCAGCGCATCCGCCACCGAGACGCGCTTCTGCAGGATCTCCTTCGGATAGTCGATCTTGCCGCAACCCGCGCAAGCCAGATTGCACTGGAAAAGGGGCTCGAGCATGAGCACCAGCGGATAGCGTTTCTCGCCGCCGAGCTTCTTGCCGAGGATGTACCGCGCGACGCGGTACTTTTGAATCAGTGGAATACCCAAAATCAGCTCCTGTAGAGGCCGCGCTCAGCTCAAGACGCCGCGCCCTGCGACTGTAACGCATCGAGCGCCGATTGGTGATACCGCCGGATGCGCTCCCACTCCATGGTGAACCAGGGAGTGAAGCTCACGGCGCCGGCACCCTGCATCTCCCGGAAGAGCGAATCCGGACTCACCCAACGTACATCCGCGATCTCGTTGTGATCGGCCCGCACCGGCCCAATGCTGCGACCGATGAACACCGAGCAGAGCTCGTGCTCCGCCCCCACATTCTCGAACTGAGCCTGATACTGAAACTTGAACAGAAATCGCAGGGGACACTTCAGTCCGAGCTCCTCGTACAAGCGGCGGTGTATGGCCGCGTCCATAGTCTCGGCCTGGCGCGGATGACTGCAGCAACTGTTCGACCAGTAGTGCGGCCACAACCGCTTCGCCGCCGAGCGACGCTGCAGCAGCAGCTCGCCGCGATCGTTGAAGATGAGCAGCGAGAAAGCCCGATGCAGCACACCCCGCCCTTCATGGCAGCGCTCCTTGCTGAGGAAGCCCACCTCCCGGTCGGCCTCGTCCACCAGGATGAGCGACTCGCCCGCGGCCGAACTGTCGCTGCCGCCCCACACTTGGGCCTGAGCACCGCCGGCCTGGGTCACTCGGCCCCCCCGGGGAAGCAGGCAAACGTGTACCATGTGGGCACTTCATGGACTTGAATTCGTCCGGCTGAGTCTCTCATTTCAATCCGCCGTTTAGGCATTCCTCCGCACATGATAACCGGCTCCACGGTCGCTGTAACTGCCCAGGCAGTCATGACCACGCTCGGCACCCTGATGGCCGCGGCCGCGCTCGGCTATGCGGCCACTGCCTGGGTGGCCGTGCGACTTTGGCGCAACAGCGGCACGCGGCGCCGGCTGGGCGGCGGCACGGAGCCGGCGCAGCAGCCGCTCCCGGTGACGGTGCTGAAGCCTCTCTGCGGCGCCGAGCCTGGTCTTGACCGTTCGCTGCGCTCCTTCTGCGAGCAGGAATACGCCTTCGGCGTGCAGATCGTCTTCGGGGTTCAGCATCCCGCCGACCCGGCCCTCACGGTGCTCGAGGGATTGAAGCGCGATTACCCGCGCCTCGATCTCAGCGTGGTGATCGATCCGACCCGGCATGGCGCCAGCGCAAAGGTCAGCAACCTGATCAACATGATGCGTGCCGCCCGACATGACTGGCTGGTGCTTGCCGACAGCGACGTCCGCGTGCCGCCTGGATATCTCACGGAAGTCACGGCGCCGCTCGCAGACCCCGAGGTTGGCGTCGTCACCTGCCCCTACCATGGAGTACCCCGTCCTGGCCTGTGGTCACTCCTTGGGACCCTGTTCGTCAACGATTGGTTCATCCCTTCGGTGCGCGTGGCGGCACTCTTCGGCTCCCGCGCCTTCGCCTTCGGCGCCACCATCGCCATGCGGCGGGATGCGCTCGATGCGATCGGCGGCTTCGGCGCGATCGCCGACCAGCTGGCGGATGACTATCGTCTCGGGCAACTGACCCGCCTCCGCGGTCAACGGACGGTGTTGTCGCACGTTGTAGTGGACACCTCCGTCGATGAGCGCTCGTTCCGCCACCTCGCGCAGCACGGACTGAGGTGGCTGCGCACCATCCTCGTGGTGCGTCCGGGAGGCTATACTCTCTCCGCAGTCACTTTCAGCTTGCCGGTGGCCGTCATCGGCTGCGCGCTCGCCGGCGGGACACGCCTGACGCTTTCGTTGCTCGCCGCCACAGCGGTGTTGCGGCTGATGTTGCATCTGGCCGTGCAGACCGAGGCGCGGATCTGGTCCAGGCTCTGGGCCGTCCCGCTCGCCGATGCGCTGGGCTTCGCGCTCTGGTGCGGCGCCTTCCTGACGCGCGAAGTGCAATGGCGGCACGGCCGCTACCGCGTGGCGCGCGATGGCTCGGTGCAGCCGATTTCCTGAGGATTCCCCATCATGATGAAAACGCTCTTCCTGCATCCCCCTTCATTCGACGGCTTCGACGGCGGCGCCGGCTCGCGCTACCAGGCGAAGCGCGAGATCCGCTCGTTCTGGTATCCCACCTGGCTGGCGCAGCCCGCCGCCATGGTGGCGGGCAGCCGGCTGCTCGACGCGCCCGCGGATGGCACTCCGATGTCGGAGGTGCTGCCGCTCGCGAAGCAGTACGACCTGGTCATCATGCATACCAGCTCCCCTTCCTTCCCGACCGATGCGAAGGTCGCGGAGCTGCTGAAGGACGAGAACCCGCACCTGAAGGTCGGGATGGTGGGCGCCAAGGTCGCCGTCGATCCGGCGGGCTCGCTCGGCGCATCGGCGGCCATCGACTTCGTGGCCCGGGAGGAATTCGACTACACCTGCAAGGAAGTGGCCGAAGGCCGCGACCTCGGCACCATTCCCGGACTGTCGTTCCGCCGGCCCGACGGCACCATCGTCCACAATCCGGAACGTCCCATGATCGAGAACATGGACGAGCTGCCGTGGGTGACGCCGGTCTACCAGCGCGATCTCAGGATCGAGAACTACTTCATCGGCTATCTGCAGCACCCGTACGTGTCTTTCTACACGGGACGCGGGTGCCGCTCGAAGTGCACCTTCTGCCTGTGGCCGCAGACCGTCGGCGGTCACCGCTACCGCGTGCGCAGCGCCGCCAGCGTCATCGACGAAGTGCGCTGGATCAAGGAAAACATGCCGCAGGTGAAGGAAATCTTCTTCGACGACGACACTTTCACCGACTTCCGTCCCCGGGCGGAGGAGATCGCCCGCGGCCTCGGCAAGCTCGGCGTCACCTGGTCCTGCAACGCCAAGGCGAATGTGCCCTATGACACGCTGAAGGTGATGAAGGACAACGGCCTGCGGCTGCTGCTCGTCGGCTATGAGTCGGGCAACGACCAGATCCTGCACAACATCAGGAAGGGTCTGCGCACCGACATCGCGCGCCGCTTCACCAGCGACTGCCGCAAGCTCGGCGTCACCATCCACGGCACCTTCATCCTGGGCCTCCCGGGGGAGACCGCGGAGACCATCCGCGAGACCATTCAGTTCGCGGTCGACATCAACCCGCACACCATCCAGGTGTCTCTCGCCGCGCCCTATCCGGGCACGCAGCTCTACCGGGAAGCGGTCGACAACGGTTGGATCACCGCTCACGACAACCTCAACCTGGTGAACGACCGCGGCGTGCAGCTATCGCCGATCAGCTATCCGCATCTGCCGGCGAAGGAGATCTATCACGCCGTGGAGACCTTCTACAAGAAGTTCTATTTCCGGCCGCGCAAGATCGCCGAGCTCACCGGCGAGATGCTGCGCAGCTGGGAAATGACCAAGCGGCGCCTGCGCGAGGGCGTGGAGTTCTTCCGGTTCCTGCACGCGCACGAGGCCTGACGGGCCGCGGATCGGGTTCTTTGAAGTTCCTCATCGTCACCGCGGACGACTTCGGGCTGCACGCGGCAGTCAACCGTGCGGTGGAGCGGGCAGCCCGAGAGGGTGTGCTGACCACGACCAGCCTGATGGTCGGCGCGCCCGCAGCCGCGGATGCCGTCCAGCGCGCGCGCGACCTCCCAGGTCTCGGTGTCGGCCTGCATCTCGTGTTGGCGGACGGCTGGTCGGTATTGCCGCAGCGGAGCATCCCGGCGCTGGTCGACTCCCAGGGCCGATTCGGCAACAACATGGTGCGCGACGGCGTGCGCTTCTTCGCGCTGCCGGCCGTGCGCCGCCAGCTGGAGGCGGAGATCCGCGCCCAGTTCCAGGCGTTCGCGGATACCGGCCTGCCGCTGGATCACGTCAACGCTCATAAGCACTTTCATCTGCATCCGACGCTGTTGGAAATGCTGCTGCGGATTGGCGAGGAGTTCGGCGTGCCCGCCGTGAGGCTGCCGCGGGAGCCGGCAGGCTCGATTGCCGCGGGCCTGCTCTCACCGTGGCTCGCGATCATGCGGCGGCGGCTGCGGGCGGCGCGCATCGCGCACAATGACTATGTCTTCGGCATGTCGGGCAGCGGCTCCATGGACGAGGCGCGGCTGCTCGAGATCCTGGCGAGGCTCCCCGACGGCGTGACCGAGATTTATCTGCATCCCGCCGACGAGTCCGGCATCACCCCCGGCATGAGCGGCTACCGCCACAGCGATGAGCTCGCCGCGCTCCTCAGCCCGAGGGTGCGCGCAGCCGTCACGGCGAGCGGCGCGGTCACCGGCACCTTCAGGCAGTTGGCGGGCCAGGCCGCGGAGCTGCGCGCGGCATGAGAATCGCGGTCCGCGTCGCACTCGTCGCCGGCCTCGCACTGCTGATCGTGCTGATCATGCGGGAGGGCGGCGCCATCCTCATCCCGCTCGTCCGGGCCGGACGGGTGCTGCTGTGGCTCGTGCCGCTGCACGCGCTGCCCATCTTCCTCGACGTGCTCGGCTGGCGCGTGCTGATCGCGCGCTGGCGCAAGAGCCGCTTCGGCACGCTCTTCTGGATCGCCACGATCCGCGAGGGCGTCGATCGCCTGCTGCCGGCGGCGAATATCGGCGGGGCGCTCGTCGGCATTCGTCTGCTCGCGGAGCGGGGGATCGAAGGCGTCATTGCCGCGGCGAGCGTGACGACTGAAGTCGTGCTCAGCGTGGTCAGCCAGTATGTCTTCGTCATGTTGGGCGTGCTGTGCCTGCTGCGACTGACGGGCACCGTGCAATTCACCGATGACGTGCTCATCGGTCTCGCGGCGAGCCTGCCTCTCGTCGTGCTGCTGGTGGTGCTGCTGCGCTATGGCTCGATGTTCGAGCGGATGGAGCGGTTCGCGGTCCGTCTGCTCGGCGAGGACAAGCTGAGCTTCCTCGCCGGTCAGTTCGCGAGCCTGGATGCCGCCATCCGCGAGCTCTGCGCCGATCCGTCGCGCCTGCTCACGACCATCGCATGGCAGGTGACCGGCATGGTGTCGGGCTCACTCGAGACCTGGCTGGCACTGCGCTGGCTCGGGCATCCGGTGCCCTTCGGTGCGGCCATAGCGCTCGAGAGTCTGACCATGACCGTGCGCAATTTCGTGTTTCTGGTACCGGCCGGCCTCGGCGTCCAGGAGGCGAGTCTGGTTGGTTTCGGCGCTCTGCTCGGCATCAATGGCGATCTCGCCTTGGCGCTGTCGCTCGCCAAGCGAATGCGGGAGATCCTGTTCGGAGTTCCCGCCCTACTGTCCTGGTACTGGGTGGAAGGAAGACGGGAGCTGCAACATGTCCGTGGTTCCGGCAAGTATTGAGGCTGAAAATCTCGCAATAGGATCCGCCGGGCACCGGCGCCTCCTCGGCCAGTTCTTTCTCGACACGCACGTCGATTACGTACCCGAGCAGATGCAGTGGCCGGCGCTGTCGGACGAGGAGCTGCAGCGGCTGCGCAGCCTGCCCTTCTGGCAGGAAGCGGTCTCGACGGAGAACGTGACTTCCAATACGGTGACCGCCGCCGCGGAGCTCGAGGCGGACCCGCTGGTGCGGGACGCGATCGCGCTGCAGGGCTTCGAGGAGCAGCGCCACGCACGCCTGCTGGTGGCGCTCACTTCCCACTACCGCATCCCGGTCGAGCCGCCGCCGCCCTTCGCGCCGCGCTCGCTCGAGAACGACTTCCTCTTCGCCGGCTTCGGCGAGTGCTTCGATTCCTTCTTCGCCTTCGGCCTGTTCGCCGTCGCGCAGGAGTCCGGCTTCTTCTCACCGTCGCTGTGGCAGATCTTCGAGCCGGTGATGCAGGAGGAGGCGCGCCACATTCTCTTCTTCGTCAACTGGGTGAAGTACCGGCGCGCGCAGCTTCCCTGGTGGCGCCGGCCGGCGTTTCGCCTGCGTTGCGCCTGGATCATCCTCAAGCAGGTGGCCTCGCGGGTGAAGACGGCACGCACCATGGGCAAGCCACAGCCCGCCGGCGCAGGCTCCGGCGACAATTTCACGCTGACGGGACATCAGAAGGTGGGGACGGACGTGACACTGAACCGGCTGCTCGGGCTCTGCCTCTCCGAGAACGATCGGCGGATGGCGGAGTACGACCCGCGCCTGAAGCGCCCGCGCCTCGTCCCTGGAATCGCCCGCGCCCTCCTCCGAGTGCTGCCTGCCGGTATTTAAGTGAGCCGGCGAAGGCCGCCCTGAGCCCGCGGGCCCGACAAGGTCAGACGGCGATTGCTAAAACGGCCGCAGGCCTGTTTTAGCCAATATCATCGAAAGGGTGGCGGAGCACGATCGTCTGGTCCCGGTCGGGACCGGTGGAGATGACATCGATCGGCACTTCGACCAGGGCTGCCAGGCGCTCCAGGTACTTGCGTGCGTTCAACGGCAGGGCCGCGTACTCGGTGATGCCCACGGTCGATTCCGCCCAGCCGGGCAGCTCCTCGTACACGGGCTCGAGGCCGGCGTACCCCTCGATGCTGGACGGCGGCTCCGCCACGACCTGGCCGGCGACACGATAGCCGACGGCTATCCTGATCGTGTCGAGGCCGTCGAGCACATCGAGCTTGGTGATGCAGAGCCCGGAAACGCTCGAGTGGATGATGGAGCGCCTGAGCGCCACGGAATCGAACCAGCCGCAGCGGCGCCGCCGGCCGGTGACGGAGCCGAACTCATGCCCCACGCGCGAGAGATGCTCACCGTAGGTGTCGAAGAGCTCCGTAGGGAATGGACCCGCGCCGACCCGCGTCGTGTAGGCCTTGACGATCCCGAGCACGTAATCGAAAACGCGCGGCCCCAGGCCCGTTCCGGTGCCCGCGAATCCGGCTGTGGTGTTGGATGAGGTGACGAAGGGGTAGGTACCGAGGTCGACGTCCAGCATCGCGCCCTGCGCGCCCTCGAAGAGAACGTTGGCGCCGGCGCGACGCAGGTTCTGCAGGGCGAGCGTCACATCCGTGACCAGCGGTGCGATCGTCTCGCTGTGCGCGAGCAGCTCATCGAGCGTCCTCTGAAAATCCACCGTCGGCTGACGGAAATAGTGCTGCAGCACGAAATTGTGGAAGTCGAGCACCTCACCGAGTTTCGCCGCGAAGCGGTCGCGCTGGAAGAGGTCCGCCACGCGAACGGCGCGGCGCGCCACTTTGTCCTCGTAGGCAGGCCCGATACCGCGGCCGGTGGTGCCGATGGCGTTGGTTCCGCGGGCCTGCTCCCGCGCCTTGTCGAGCAGGATGTGCGACGGCAGGATCAGCGGGCAATACGGCGAGATGCGCAGGCGCTCGAACACAGGCACGCCCTGCTCCATCAGCATGCGGCTCTCCGCAAGGAGCGCCTGCAGCGAGAGCACGACGCCGTTGCCGATGAAGCAACGCGCATCCTCACGCAGAATGCCGGAAGGAATCAGTGAAAGGATGGTCTTGCGGCCGCCGATGACCAGCGTATGGCCGGCGTTGTGACCACCCTGGAAGCGTGCCACGGCCGCGGCGCGCTCCGTCAGTAGATCGACGACCTTACCTTTGCCCTCATCGCCCCACTGGGTGCCGATGACGACCACGAATTTGCCCATGTTTTTATTCTACCCGCACCCCGGCGGTCCGCTCCAGCGCGCGGATCTCGACCTCGGGGAGCTCAACGGTGAGCTCGATGGAGCCGTCCTGGGCCGTGCGCTCCTCGCGGACGGATTTGGCGGCGTAGAGGCGGGAGCGCAGCGCGCCGGCGCCCGCCGGCAGGCGCAGCCGCACGGCACGCGCGAACCGTGACAGCCGCTCGGCGATGGCGCCGGTCAGCAGCTCCATCCCGACGCGCTTCTGCGCGGAAATCCACACGGCGGCGGGCATGCCGGCTTCGTCGCGCTCGATGGCCGCGGGGCGCTGCAGGCGATCGATCTTGTTGTAGACGACGATCTGCGGAATGGCGTCCGCACCGATCTCCGCCAGCACTTCGTTCACCTGCGCGATATGCTCGTCCCGCCGTGGATCGCTGGCATCGATGACGTGCAGCAGCAGTGTTGCTTCGCGCGCTTCGGTCAGGGTGGATTGGAACGCCGCCACCAACTCGTGCGGCAGCTCGCGGATGAAGCCGACGGTATCGGCGGCAACGATCGGCGTGCCACCCGGCAGCGTTACGCGGCGTACCGTCGGATCGAGCGTCGCGAAGAGTTGATCGGCGACGTACGCGTCGGCGCCCGTCAGCGCGCGAAACAGCGTCGACTTGCCCGCGTTGGTGTAGCCGACGAGGGCGAGCGAAGGCACCGGGATCTCGGCGCGCATCTGCCGTCCGGTCTCGCGCTGTTGTTTGATCTTTTCCAGGCGGCGGGTGAGCACGCGCACGCGCTGCCCGATCAGGCGCCGGTCGGTCTCGAGCTGCGTCTCGCCAGGCCCGCGCATGCCGATGCCGCCCTTCTGACGCTCGAGGTGGGTCCAGCCACGCACCAGGCGGCTGCCGATGTGCCGCAGCTGCGCCAGCTCCACTTCGAGCTTGCCCTCGAAGCTGCGCGCGCGCTGCGCGAAGATGTCGAGGATGAGTCCGTTGCGATCGAGGACTCTGCGGCCGGTGAGCTTCTCGAGGTTGCGTTCCTGGCTGGGAGAAAGCGCATGATCCACGAGGATCACGTCGGCTTCGCCGGCCTCTGCCGCCTGTTTCAGCTCTTCGGCCTTGCCGCTGCCGACAAAGAAACGCGGATCGGGCCGCTCACGGCGGCCCGTTACGGTGGCGACCGGCTGCGCGCCGGCCGAGACCGCAAGCTGCGAGAACTCCTCGAGATCCTCCGGATCGACCTGGGCGCCGAGACCGATGCGCACCAGCAGCGCGCGCTCACCCGAACGCGGGCGCTCGAACACTCGGCACCTCCGTGCGGCGACGCATCACTCGACGGTCGTTTCCGCCACTGCAGCACCCTCTTCTCCTGTCAGGCGCAC
>Ga0335072_10009463_pt1 | contig 14050 bp, 14 predicted proteins | sample Lox_Sample_21_FD_206725 | JGI IMG/M metagenome (GOLD analysis project Ga0335072, IMG submission 206725) | Soil microbial communities from Loxahatchee National Wildlife Refuge, Florida, United States - Lox_Sample_2.1 | ecosystem: Environmental > Terrestrial > Soil > Wetlands | place: USA...
GCATTGTGGCGGGGAGCCGTTTCCAGGTTTTCAGGTTCCAGGCGCAATCGTGCCGCTTGCCACTGCGCGCCGTCGAACCTTTCATGGAAATCGATCTTAAGTTCGGCGCCGGCGACGGGCTGCCTGCCGTCCCGGCCAGAAGGACCGCGCGTTGACATCCATCCTTGGCTTAGCATCACCCAGTGGCCTGCCCTCAGGACTGGGAACCTTCATTCTTCCTATCGGGCTGCTGGTCGTCCTGTACCTTCTGATGATCCGGCCGCAGCAAAAGCGCCAGCAAAAGTGGCAGCAGATGCTGGGCGGTCTCAAGCCCGGCGATCGCGTCACCACGACCGGCGGCATTCGTGGCATCATCCTCTCCATTAAGGACGATTCGCTGCAGCTCCGCGTCGCTCCGGACAATCTCCGGATCGAAGTGGTCAAGAGCGCCATCGCCTCCGTTACCCAGGACGACGCAAAGTAGAGTTCCTCATGCAGAAGAATCTGAAATCCAAAACCATCCTCATCGTCGCGATTCTCGTCTTCTTTATCTTCGGCATCATCGGCATCCCCGGCGGCTTCTCCGGCGGGGCATTCAAGCAGTCGCTGCTGGATCGCATCCACCTCGGGCTGGATCTCAAGGGCGGCATGCACCTGATCCTTCAGGTGGACGTGAATGAGGCCGTGGGCGCGCAGACGGACAGCGATGCCGCTGCCATCCAGAGCGATCTGGCCCAGAACGGCATCAACGGCGCGACCGTCACCAAACCGGACGCCACTCGCCCCGATTTCATCCAGGTCTCCGGCGCTCCCGCGGGCCAGGCTGCGGACCTCAGCGGCCTGCTGAACTCGCGCTTCGGCTCGCAGTACGACATCACCGCCGGGCCGAACAACAGCTGGATGCTGACCATGAAGCCTACCGTCGAGACGGAGCTGAAGCAACGCGCCCTCGACCGCTCCATTGACGTCATCCAGACCCGCATCAACAGCCTCGGCGTCAGCGAGCCGGTGATCGAGCCCTATCAGCTCGGCAGCTATCAGATTCTTGTGGAGCTACCCGGCGTCGACGACCTCGGCCGCGTCGAAAACGTCATCCAGTCCACCGCCCGCCTCGAAACCCATGCGGTTCTCGGCGGCCCCTGGCCCGACAAGCAGACCGCCCTTACGGCCATCGGCAATGTTGTGCCTCCCGATGCGGAGCTGCTCCAGTGCGTGCCGGGCGGTTGCCCCGGTGGCAACGGCGACTGGTACGAGCTGACGAAAATCCCCGTCTGGGGCGGCACCGACATCCGCGACGCCGAGCCCGGCCACAATCCGAACACCAACGAGCCGGAGGTCGACTTCTACCTGACCAATACCGCCGGCGACAAATTTGCCTCGTTCACCTCGCAAAATATCGGCAAGGACATGTCGATCGTCCTCGACAACCGGATCTACGAAGTAGCCACCATCAAGGGCGAGATTCACGATCAGGGCAACATCTCGGGCGGCAACATGACCGAGCAGCAGGCCACCGACCTCTCCATGCTGCTGCGCACCGGCGCTCTGCCGGCCACGCTGCACTATCTGCAGGAGAGCACGGTCGGCCCGTCGCTGGGCGCTGATTCCATCCATCAGGGGGTGGTGGCGTCCATCGTGGGCATGCTGGCGGTCATGATCTTCATGCTCATTTACTACAAGGGCGCGGGCATCAACGCCGACCTGGCGCTCTTCCTGAACCTCGTCATTCTGCTCGGTTTCATGGGGTACAGCCATGCGGTGCTCACGTTGCCGGGCATCGCGGGAGTCATCCTGACCATCGGCATGGGCGTCGACTCCAACGTGCTCATCTTCGAGCGTATCCGCGAGGAGCTGCGCGCCGGCAAATCGCCCGCCGCAGCCGTCGACCAGGGCTTCGCCCATGCGTGGACGACCATTCTTGACACCCACGTGACCACCATCGTTTCGGCGGCCATCCTCTTCATTTTCGGCACTGGTCCCGTGAAGGGCTTTGCCGTAACCCTCACCTTCGGTCTGCTCGCCAATCTGTTCACGGCGGTCTTCGTATCCCGCGTCATCTTCGACGCTCACCTGAGCCGCAAACTGCACGGCGAACCGATTTCTATCTGAACAGGCGGATTTTTCGTGGAACTGTTTCATAATCCAAGGATCGACTGGCTGGGGAAGAAGTGGTATTTCCTCGGCTTCTCTCTCATCTTCAGCATCTCCGGTCTGTTTTCCCTCTTCTTCTGGCACCATCTGCCGCTGGATGTGGACTTCAAGGGCGGCACCGTCGTCCGCGTCAAGTTCGCCGAAAAGCCGAACGTCGACCGCATTCGCGACGCCGCCAACCGCGCCGGACTGAGAGAACCTCGCATCACCACCTACGGTCCGGCCGATCACGACGAGGTGCTCATCACCCTCTCGCGCGGCGCCACCAACGAGAAGGCCATCGATCAGGGCCGCGCCACCATCGTGCGCACCCTCGACCAGAACTACACGCCGGCTAACGCTGCCAACCAGGGCAAGATCGACCTCGACAACGCTACTCACGAATCGCTGCTGGCCTGGCTGGAGCAGCAGGATCCCGAGCATCTGGGCGCCACCACTGCGGCGGAGACCCGCTACACCGCCCAGTCTGACGCCATCCTGCACGTCCGCGACGACCAGAACAGCGGCATCATCCCCTCTATCGGGGACCTCGGCGGCGTTGTCGATCCGGCTGTGCTGAACGCGCTTGAGCAGGGCGCCTATCTCTCCGGCTTCTCCGTGCGCAGCGTGGAGATCGTCGGCGCCGAGGTCGGCAAGCAACTGCAGCATCAGGCCGAGCTGGCCACGCTGTACTCGCTGGGCGGCATGCTGGTCTATCTCTGGTTCCGTTTTGAGCTCATCTACGGCGTGGCCGCGGTCGTCGCCTGCTTCCACGACACGCTGATCACCGTGGGCGCCTTCAGCCTGATCGATCAGGAAATCTCGCTCACCGTCATCGCCGCCATCCTCACCCTCATCGGCTATTCGATGAACGACACCATCGTCGTCTTCGACCGTATTCGTGAGAATCTGCGCCTCAGCCGCCGCGAGCCGCTGCCGGACCTGGTCAACCGCAGCATCAATCAGACCCTGAGCCGGACCGTGCTGACTTCCGGCCTTACCTTCCTCACCGTGCTCTCGCTGTTCGTCTTCGGCGGCCAGGTGCTGCATCCCTTCTCGTTCGCCCTCGTCATCGGAATCCTCATCGGTACGTACTCCTCGATCGCGGTTGCGGCGCCGATGCTGGTGGCGTATCAGGAGTGGCGGGCGCGGCGCGGCCGCGGCGCGGCACTTCCCGCCAGCAAAAAGGCCAGGGTATGATGCACACATTCGCCCCGGCGCCGCCGAAACTGCATCCTATCCAATGCGTAGGCGCGCTTCGGGACGGGTTCGGCTGCATCGTCCCCCCGAATTGTGTTATAGAACGGGAACCGGCCCTGTCCGCCCTCCCGATCCCCGCTGTGGGCCGGGGTAGCAGCCAGGCGAGATCCCTGGCGGGTCCTGGTCGCGCCGCGAAGGAATGCGCCAGCACAATTGCCGGGAACAAAATGGGGTGGCTGCGGTGTCTATAGCAAGTGTCAGCCAATGAAAGGTTCGAGGTGGGCCTATGGCCATGTTTGAAGATACGCTGTTCGAGTCGGGCCACAAGATCAAGACCAAGAGCAAGTACTTTACGTTCGTAGGCGTTCTGCTCAATGGCTCGGTTATCGCAGCTCTGATCCTGTACCCGCTCATCTATCCCGAAGCGCTTCCCAAAGCCATGATGGCCACCCTTCTGGTAGCGCCCCCGCCGCCTCCACCGCCTCCGCCGCCGCCTCCGCCCGAGGTGCATGTGCAGCGCGTGGTTTCCGAGATCCTCAATAACCAGCTCACTGCGCCTTCCCACATTCCCAAGACCATCAAGATGGTGAAGGAAGAGCAGGCTCCTCCGTCCGCGGGCGCGGGCGTCATCGGCGGCATGGGTGACGGCTCGGCCGGCGGCGTGCTGGGCGGCGTGCTCGGCAGCCTCGGCACCGGCCCCGCTCCCAAAGTCGAGCAGGCTCCGCCCAGGAAGATTGCCGTCTCCTCCGGCGTGATGCAGGGCAACCGCATCGGTGGCGAGATGCCGGAGTATCCAGCCATTGCCAAGGCGGCGCGAATTCAGGGCACTGTGGTGCTGCAGGCAACGATTTCCAAAGAGGGAACCATCGAAAACCTGCACGTCATCAGCGGGCCGCCCATGCTCCAGTCGGCTGCCATGGAAGCTGTCCGTACCTGGCGTTACAAGCCCTACCTGCTGAATGGCGAGCCCGTGGAAGTGGAAACTCAGGTGAACGTAGTCTTCAATCTCGGTGGATGAACCAGTCGCCCCGCCCGGTGATCCGGCTCGGGGCGATTTCGTAAACCCTTAATCCGGCCTCCCCGTTCGATTTTCACGGCGAGGTAATCCATCAGCGCTTTTCGGCCTTTACCGCAGCAACTCCTCAGGAGGAAAGATTCAAGTGATTCTCGCTCATTTCACCCATCTCCTTGCCAATCCGGCGTCCCTCGGGCTCTTTCAGGAGGCAGCCCCGACGGTCGGATTCAGCCCCATCGACCTGTGGAACAACATGGGCTGGCTGGCCCGCTTTGTCGTGTTCGTCCTGCTGGTCATGTCCATCTGGTCGCTGGCTGTGATGATCGACCGCTGGCTCTATTTCAACGCCGCCCGCAAGCAGTCCCGCGAGTTCGCCCCGCGCGTCGCCGGAGCCCTCAAGGAAGGCAAGCTGGACGAGGCCGTGAAGGTCGCCGACCGCAACAAGAAGTCGCACCTCGCCGAGGTCGTCACCGCCGGTCTGCAGGAATTCCGCAACTACGGCGGAGGCGGCGCGGTCAGCGTGGAGCAGATTGAATCCTCCAAGCGGGCCCTCGAGCGCGCCGAAGCCATCGTGCACGCCAAGCTGAAGAGAGGTCTCGGCAGCCTGGCCACCATCGGTTCGACCGCGCCCTTCGTCGGCCTGTTCGGAACCGTCGCCGGCATCCTCAAGGCCTTCCAGGAAATCGCCACGCAGAAGACCCCCGGTATCGGCGCGGTCGCCAGCGGCATTTCCGAAGCGCTGGTCACTACCGCCTTCGGCCTGTTTGTGGCCATCCCGGCGGTGTGGCTCTTTAACTACTTCACTAACCGCGTGGAGGCGTTCGACGTCGAGATGGACAACTCCTCCAGCGAACTGATCGATTACTTCATCAAGCAGAGTAACCGGCGGTAACAGCGGGCCCCCGGCGCGCTCTGCGCGGCGGGGTGCAGCAGCAGGGCCTCGCCGCGCCCACGAGAGCGCGACGAGTGCCGGCAGCGGGAACCTCCTGACCGGGAGTCCGGCCTCCAGCCGGGCTCCCGCCTCCTGAGTACCCGGCCCTGCCAGAGATTCCGATCGACGGGAGTTAACGAAGAATGGCACTGGCAAAACGTAACGAAGGCGCCAAGGTCAACGCCAATATCAACGTCACCCCCATGGTGGACGTCATGCTGGTGCTGCTGATCATTTTCATGGTCATCACGCCCATGCTCAACAACAAGGTGAACGTCGACCTGGCTACAACCACGACCGCGACTGCCATGGACGATGCCAACAAGTCCGATGCCATCGTCGTCGCCATCACCCGCGACAGCCGCGTCTATCTGGGACAGGATCAGACCACCGTCGCCGCGCTCGGCACTCAGGTCAAGGACGATCTCGAGAACAAGACGGACAAGATGGTCTATTTCCGTGCCGATGCCCGCGCCCACTACGGCACGGTCATGGATGCGATTGACGCGGTGCGGACCGCCGGCGTCGAGGAAATCGGCATGCTGACCGAAAACAACGAGCCCAATGGCCCCGCCATTCCCGGCGGCCAATAGCCTGGATGCGGTTGAGGAAACGAGGAACTGACTTATGGCAATGAGCGTAGGCGGTGCGGGCTCCCTGAGTGCCGAACCCAACGTAACGCCTCTTATCGACGTGCTGCTGGTCCTGCTGATCATCTTCATGGTCATCGTGCCGGTGACTCCCAAGGGCCTGGATGCCCTGGTGCCCCAGCCCCCCAAGAACCCCCAGCAGCAGCAGCCCAACGACCGCACCATCGTCGTGCAGATCGCGGGTGGCGCCAACGGCATGCCCAGCTACAAGATCAACGAGACCGATGTCGCGGCCAACGATCTGGAAGATCAGCTGAACAAGATCTACTCCATCCGCGCCGAGAAGGTCATGTTCGTCAAGGGCGATCCCAATCTGGATTTCCAGTCGGTCGCCCACGTCATCGACATTGGCCACGAAGTGGGGGTCGATCACATCGGCCTGATCACACCCAAGATCGAAGCGGGCCAGTAACTCCATTGCTATGACGCCGGGGCCCCGGAGCGCGCCTCGCACTCCGGTACCCTTGCCGAATGCTGCGGACCCTTTACAATCGTTGTGTTACCCACGTTTTACGCCCAGTTTTGAGGCTCCTGACGAGCTGAAGGAGAAGACAGACAGCATGAATCGAATCGCACGTTTGCCGGTGATGGCTGGCGCCACCATTCTGCTGGTGGTTTCTGCTACCGGTTGTAAGCGCCTGGAAGCCCGCGATCAGCTCAATAAGGGAGTAGAGGCCTACAAAGAAGCCAGATACGAAGAGGCCATCGACCATTTCCAGAGGGCTGTCAATCTCGATCCCACCTATCCGATGACCCGCACTTACCTGGCCACCGCCTACGCCCAGGAAGTCGTTCCCGGTCTGGACTCTCCGGAGAACGAGAAGAACGCCCAGATGGCCATCGATCAGTTCCAGAAGGTCCTTGTTTCCGATCCCACCGACAGCACCGCCCTCAAACAGATCGCCACCATGTATTACGACCTGAAGAAATGGGACCTGGCGAAGCAGTGGCAGCTTAAGGTGCTGCAGGTAGATCCGAAGGATGCCGACGCCGCCTATACCATCGGCGTCATTGACTGGACCCAGGCCTACGCCAATGCCGTCAAGGCCCTGCAGGGCGCCGGCATGCAGGACGACAGCCAGGGCAATCCCAAAATGCCGAAGAAGGTCTGCTCAGACGTCCAGGAGCAAAATACTCCGCTGGTCACCGAAGGCCTGGAGTACCTGCAGAAAGCTGTCGACATCCGGCCCAGTGACGACGAAGCCATGGTCTACCTCAACCTGATGTACCGCCGCAAGGCCGATCTTGAGTGCGGCAACGACGCCGCCCGCAAGGCCGATCTCGCCGAGGCCGATCAGTGGCGCGAAAAGGCCCTCGGCACCCGCAAAGCCAACGAGGAGAAAGCCAACTCCAAAGTGAACGGCGTGGTGATGCAGTAAGGCCGCCCGCTGCGGCAGAACCCCAGGCCCTCGCCGAGCGCGAGGGCCTTTCGCCTTTCAGGCGCTTCCCTCCGCAATCCGCGACCCTTCAGGATAATCTGCGCCAATCGCCTCCGCCTCGACGGCGAGTCCCCTGTACCCTGTAACCTGTACCCTGTGTTTCGCCGCATCCTCATTGCCAACCGGGGCGAAATCGCCCTGCGCATTCTTCGCGCCTGCCGCGAGCTGGGCGTGGACGCTGTCGCCGTCTATTCCGATGCCGATCGCGCCGCCCCGCATGTTCTCGAGTCCGGCGAGGCGTACCGCCTCGGTCCTGCGCCGGCCGTCGAGTCTTACCTGCGCGGAGACCTGATCCTCGATATCGCGCGCCGCTCAGGCGCCGACGCCATTCATCCCGGCTACGGCTTCCTCTCGGAAAACGCCGGCTTCGCCCGCGCCTGCGAGGAGGCCGGGATCAAATTCATCGGGCCGCCCTCGTCGGCCATGCGCGTCCTCGGCTCCAAGACGCTCGCCCGCCAGGGGGCCGACCGCGCGGGCATGCCGCGCACCCCCGGATCCGTCCAGGGACTTGCTTCCATCGAGGAAGCGCGCTCCGTGGCCGCCTCCATCGGTTATCCGGTCATGCTCAAGGCCGCGGCCGGGGGTGGCGGCAAAGGCATGCGCGCCATCTCCCGCGCGGAAGACCTTGCCTCCGCCTTCGACGCTGCGCGCAGCGAGGCCGAGCGTGCCTTCGGCTCCGGCGAAGTCTACCTCGAGAAACTGATCGAGCGCCCGCGTCACATCGAAATCCAGATCCTCGCCGACGAGCACGGCCACTGCGTCTCGCTGGGCGAGCGCGAGTGCTCGGTGCAGCGCCGCCACCAGAAGGTCATCGAGGAAGCGCCCTCCGCGGTCGTCGGCGAGGATCTCCGCCGCCGAATGGGCGAGGCCGCCGTGCGTCTGGCGCTCACCGCCGGTTACACCAACGCCGGCACGGTCGAGTTTCTCGTCGACGACGACCAGAATTTCTACTTCCTCGAGGTCAACACGCGCCTCCAGGTCGAGCACCCGGTCACCGAGCTGGTCACCGGCCTGGATCTGGTCCATCTGCAGATACGCATTGCGCAGGGCGAGCCCCTGCCCTTCACCCAGGAAGAGATTCACCTGCGCGGCCACGCCATGGAGTGCCGCGTCTACGCCGAAGACCCCGACAATGGCTTCCTGCCCTCGCCCGGCCGCATTACCCGCCTGCTCCAGCCCGGCGGTCCCGGCATCCGCGAGGACTGCGGCATCTACGAGGGCTGGGTCGTCCCCATGGACTACGATCCGATGCTCTCGAAGCTGATCGCCTATGCTCCCACACGCGACCTGGCCATCGCCCGCCTGTTGCGTGCGCTCGATGAGTATGTCATCGGCGGAATCCGCTCGAACCTCGGGCTCTTTCGGCGCCTGCTCCGCGATCCCGATTTCCGTGCCGCCCGCATCGACACCGGCTACCTCGACCGTTTGCTGGCGGAGCCCGCGCCGCTCGATCCCTCTCCCCACCCTCCGGGTAACGTTCCAGCCATTGCTGCTGCAGTCTTCGAAGCGATGAAGCCCTCGTCTGCACCCTCCACATCCGCGGCGCCCGCCAGCGCCTGGAAGTCTGCTGCCCGCCGCGAAGCGACAGGGGGCGAGCCGCGCCCATGAAACTCGAGATCGAAATCAATGGAGAGACGCGCGAAGTTGCTATCGAGGCTGCAGAGGCTCCGGGCGTTTGGCGCGTGCTGATCGACGGCGAACCGGTCGAAGCTGACGCGCGCCTGCTGCGTCCCGGCGTCCTCTCGCTGCTGCTCGGCGGCCGCTCCTACCGCGTGGTGCTCGACGCGGATTCGGCCGATCCCGTGCTGCACCTCGGTCCGCATCGCATCCCGTACACGGTGGAAGATCCCCGCTCGCTGCGCTTCCGCCGCCGTCACGCCGGCGCCGAGGGTCCCGCTGTCATCAAGGCCTCTATGCCCGGCCGCGTCGTCCGCGTTCTCGTGGAAAAGGGACACGCCGTCGCCGCCCACCAGGGCGTCATCGTCATTGAGGCCATGAAGATGCAGAACGAGCTGAAATCCCCGAAGGAGGGCCGCGTCGCCGATCTGCGCGTCGCCCCGGGCGATACCGTCGCTTCAGGAGAAGTCCTCGCGGTCATCGAGTAGCCCGCCCGCTGCCAAGAGTCGATGGCTGGCGGCTAGCGGCTGCTCTTATACACCACGCCGCCCTTCATCACGAACTGCACGTGCTCGACCGCGGTGATGTCGTCCAGCGGATTGCCCGGCACGGCGATGATGTCTGCGTAATATCCCTCCTTGAGCTGCCCTACTTGATTCTGCCAGGTCAGAATCCGCGCGCCGTTCAAATAATCGGCCTGCAGCACCTCGACAGGCGTCATTCCGTACTGCACCATCAGCTCGAACTCCCGCGCCTGGGTGCCGTGCGGGAACGGACCCACGTCGGAGCCGACGGCGAACGGAATCCCCGCCGCCACCTGCCGCTTGAACTCGTGAATCTTGTAGTCGAGCATCGCGTGCTCCCTCGCGGCCGCCTCGGGCGTCGGCGCATGATCCGCGAAGTACTCGAAGATAGTGAACGTCGGCACTGCCGGGATGTGCTTCTCCTTCATCAGCGCCATCGTCTCGTCGCTCAGCTGGGTTGCGTGGTCGATGGATGCCACGCCCGCTTCCGCGGCAAACAACGCCGCCGGCTCACCCTGGTCGTGCACCCCTACATTCGTGTCCAGCCGCGCCGCTTCCGCCACCGCCGCCTTCAGCTGATCCACTGTGTATTGGTAGGGCGTATGGAAATCCCAGAACTCGGGATCGCCCGCCGCGGTCAGCTTCAGCGTTCCGCATATTGGATCACCCAGACACGGCGCCGACCCCGCCGGCACCATCTGGTCGCGTCCCGTCTCGTAGACTTTCACAAAGGTCGAGCCTTCTTTGTGCTGCTCGCGGATCGTCTCCACAATCTGCTCCGCGTCGTTGGCGTAGTCGGCGTTGCCCAGCACATGCTGCGCCGGATTAAACCCAATCGCATCCTCATGGCCGCCCAGAATCGAAATGGCCATGCCGCTGATGCGCAGCCGCGGCCCTGGAATCAGGCCATCGTCGATGGCGCGCTTGACCGCCGTATCCGCCGGACCTGCGCCTTCCGTGCCCATATCGCGCTCCGAGGTAAAGCCCGCCATCAGGTCGGCCTTCGCCGAGAGCGTGGCCTGGATGGTCCGCTCCGGCACGGACTCCACCACCGTCTGCAGATCCTCGGCCGTGCCCGGATGCAGAAACAGGTGCACGTGCGCGTCGATCAGTCCCGGCATCAGCGTCGTGTCGCCCAAATCGATCACCTGCGCTCCCGCCGGGTGCTCGACTGAGCTGCCCGCCGCCCTGATCCGATCACCCTCCACCAGCACCTCGCCGGGCGTGACGATTCTGCCTGTCTCCACGTCGAAGAGCCGCGCCGCGTGCAACACGATGGGCCGGGCATTCGCCTCCGCACCCTCTGGAGCAGCAGCCTGTGCCCTCGCCGAGGTCTGCGCACAGGCGGCAATGGCCAAGATCGTCAGCAGAAAGCCGCGTGTTTTCATCGATCCTCCCAAACGGGTTCCCAGCATAGCAGAGCGCCTGGCCCATTTGAGCTATTTTGCTTCGTCTGCGCGGTGCTATTCTTGGCTCGAAATGAACTCCGCGGCAATTGCTACCCACGCTCTCACCCGGCGCTTCGGCCAGTTCACGGCTGTCGACAACGTCACGCTCAGCGTGGTTCCCGGCCAGTTTTTCGGCTTCCTCGGTCCCAACGGCGCCGGCAAATCCACCACCATCAAAATGCTTACCGGCCTGCTCGCGCCCACCTCCGGCACGATCGAAATCCTCGGCATGGATTTCTCCACTCACGCCCTCGAGGCCAAGCGCCAGATCGGCGTGGTACCTGAGGGTCTCGCGCTCTTCGGCCGCCTCACCGCCTCGGAATACCTGCGCTTCGTCGCCCGCATGTATGGCCTCGACCGCGACACTGCCAACCGGCGCACCGAGGAACTTCTCGATTTCATGAACCTGGCCAACGAGCCGAAGAAGCTGGTTACGGACTTTTCCCATGGCATGCAGAAGAAGCTCGCGCTGGCCGCCGCCGTCATCCACGGCCCCAAAGTGCTCTTTCTCGACGAACCCTTCGAGGGCGTGGACGCCGTGGCCGCCGGGACCCTGAAAGCGATGCTGCAGCGCATGATCGAGCGGGGCGCGACCATCTTCCTCACCTCCCACGTGCTGGAGATCGTTGAGCGCCTCTGCAGCCACGTGGCCATCATTCATCAGGGCCGCCTGGTGGCCAACGGCTCGCTCGAAGAGCTTCGCCGCGGCGTCGCCGCCAGCCTCACCGGTCCTGAAGCGGATGAGAAGCTCACTCTCGAGGAGATTTTCCTCCGCATCGTCAGCGGCTCGCAGGGAGAAAGCGCCGACGAAGCGCTGCAGGAGCTCTCATGGCTGGCGTAGAAGGCGGTATCACCTCGCGTCTTGCGCGCGGCCAGTACGCCGCGCTGGGGTGGATGCGCAGCCGCATCTTCGTCAACTCGCTGCGTACGGCGCGCGGCGGCGCCGAGCTGGGCGCCAATGTCGTCTCCATCTTCTTCACCGCGGCCATCGCTTTCGGGCCTTCCATCGGACTCGGCATCGGCGCGTACGCCATGCTCGAGCAGGGCCATCCCGGCGGTATTGTTGTGCTCCTGTGGGTGCTCTGCCTCGTCTGGCAGTTCTTCTCCGCCATGGCTCCCGCGCTGGCCGGGCAGAACCCGGAGATGACCCACCTGCTGCGCTTCCCGGTCAGCTTCGGGTCGTGGGTGCTGCTCTACCTCTTCTATGGCTTTCTCGCGCCGTCCACCATCATCGGCGTGCTGTGGACCATCGCCATCGGCACGGGCATCGCCATCGCGCGCCCCGAGCTTCTGCCCTGGGCCGCCGTCACACTCGCCATCTTCGCCTTCTTCAATTTGCTGCTGTCCCGCACCATCCTCGCCTGGGTGGAGCGCTGGATGTCGCAGCGGCGCTCGCGCGAGATCGTCACCGGCATTTTTTTGTTCTTCGCCCTGTCTCTCCAGTTGCTCAACCCGGCCCTGCGTCACGGCCGTCACGATCTGCCTTTCGGACTCCATCGAGAGACCATCAGCCTGGCAGGATCACATGCTTTCACCGTGCAGAAGGCTCTACCTCCTGGCCTGGCCGCAGACGCCATCCTCACCACCGGGAGCAGCGCCGCTCGGGCCGCCGCGCTCGGCTGGCTCGCTGCCTATTCCATAGTGGTTGCACTCCTGCTCGGCATTCGCCTGCGCTCGGAGAGCCGCGGTGAGAACCTCAGCGAAGCGCCGCGTCGCACCGCCTCGGCGCGCCAGCAGAGCCGCCCACTGTTCGATTACCCCGGACCGGTGGCTGCCGTCTTCGAGAAGGACCTGCGCTATCTGCTGCGCAGCGGCCCATTACTCTATAACCTCGCGGCGCCGCTGGTCATGGTCTTCATTTTCTCGAGCACCTATCGCTATGGCAGCATCTCCGCCATTCGCATGCAGTATGCATTTCCGCTGGCGATGGTCTGGGCTTTTCTCGGGCTCACGCGCCTCATCTCCAACAACCTCGGCGGCGAAGGCGAGGGCATTCAATTTTACTTCCTCTCACCAACCCCCATGCGCACCGTTTTGCTGGCCAAGAACCTTTTCCATGGCGCGCTGGCTCTGCTGGAAGCGGTGCTGATTGGGACCATCATCGTCTTCCGCTTTGGACCGCCCGCGCCCAGCGTCGCCGCTGCCACGGTGGCGTGGCTCCTGTTCGCTCTTCCCGCGAATTTCGCGGCCGGAAATGCGCTGTCCATCCTCATGCCCTATCGCACGAACCTCACCCGTATGCGCCGCGAGCGCGGCGCCATGGGCAACGGATTGATCAGCATGTTCAGCCAGTTTGCCATCATCGGCATCGGCGCGCTGGTGGTCGCGCCGCTTGCGTTCTACGGCCATCGCTGGCTGGCGACGCCCGTTCTGCTGCTGCTCGCCGCCATCAGCTTCGCCGTCTACTGGGCGCTGCTCGGCAAAGCTGAAGGCATGATCCAGGCGCACCGCGAGTCGCTGGCGCGCGAGGTGATGAAGGTCAGCAGCTGACGACGCTGCCGTCCTAAATCAGCTCGTATCCCGCGAAGAAGTAGCCGATCTCGAACTTTGCCGTCTCCTCGGCATCCGAGCCGTGGATCGCGTTTTCTTCAATCGACCCGGCGTACTTCTTCCGGATCGTTCCCTCTTCGGCATGCGCCGGATTGGTGGCGCCCATCAGCTTGCGCAGATCGGCGATGGCGTTTTCTTTCTCGAGCACCATGGCGAAGATCGGGCCCGAGGTCATGAAGTGCGTCAGCGACCCAAAGAACGGCCGCTCCCGGTGGACGTGGTAGAAACCCTCCGCCTGCGCCTTCGAGATCGAGAGCCTCTTGATGGCGATAATCCTGAACCCCGCCTTTTCGATTTCCGTGAGAATGGCTCCGGCATGGCCTTTGCGAAAAGCGTCCGGCTTGATGATGCTGAAAGTGCGCTGTGACAACTGAGCTCTCCTGAAGAATAGTATCTCTGGTAGTTTAGAGCACAGCCGCCGCGCTCCGTGTTTTCCGTCATCCAGTTTCAGTGATCGAGGCGGTAAGTGAATCGCCCCCATCGGCCGTTGTAGAAGCGAAAGCTACCCTCCTCGCAATTCGGACAGCGGATCGTAAGCTCATCCGGCCCCGTCCACCGGAGACTGAG
>Ga0335072_10009464_pt1 | contig 14050 bp, 10 predicted proteins | sample Lox_Sample_21_FD_206725 | JGI IMG/M metagenome (GOLD analysis project Ga0335072, IMG submission 206725) | Soil microbial communities from Loxahatchee National Wildlife Refuge, Florida, United States - Lox_Sample_2.1 | ecosystem: Environmental > Terrestrial > Soil > Wetlands | place: USA...
TCGGCCTGACGCTGCGCCGCGCCGATGCCGTGGGCGATCGCATTTTCATCGAGGGCAACGCTGCCGCGGCACTGGGTGCGGTGTATGGCGGCGCCACCTTCTGCGCCTGGTACCCGATCACGCCGTCGTCGTCGCTGGCCGAGGCGTTCACCCGCTGGTGCGGCCGCTACCGCGTCGATCCGGCGACCAAGAAGAACAAATACGCCATCGTGCAGGCGGAGGACGAGCTGGCCTCGATCGGCATGGTGATCGGCGCGGCGTGGAACGGCTCGCGCGCCTTCACCTGCACTTCCGGGCCCGGCATTTCGCTGATGCAGGAGTTCATCGGGCTGGCGTATTTCGCCGAAATCCCGGCGGTGATCTTCGACGTGCAGCGCTCCGGCCCGTCCACCGGCATGCCGACGCGCACGCAGCAGACCGACATCATTTCCTGCGCCTACGCCTCGCACGGCGACACCAAGCACGTGCTCCTGTTTCCCGAAGACCCGTACGAATGTTTTGAATTCGGTGCGGCGGCGTTCGACCTGGCGGACCGGCTGCAAACCCCGGTGTTCGTGTTGCTCGATCTTGAGATCGGCATGAACGAACGGCTGGTGAAGCCGCTGGTCTGGGATGACAGCCGCAAGATGGATCGCGGCAAGGTCATGACCTTCGAGGACCTGGAAGCGGGCAAGAAATTCGGCCGCTACCTGGATGTCGATGGCGACGGCATTCCGTATCGCACCTATCCAGGCACGCACCCGACTCGCGGCGCGTTCTTCACCCGCGGCACGTCGAAGGACGCCATGGCGCGGTATTCGGAAGAAGGTCCGGACTACCAGGAGAACATGGAGCGGCTGCTGAAGAAGCACCACACCGCGCGCACCCTGGTGCCGGCGCCGATCGTGAAGCCCGCAGCCACGCCCACGAAGCTGGGCGCGATCTATTTCGGCTCCACCAGCCCGGCGATGATCGAGGCCGACGCCATGCTGGCCGGGCAGGGAATCGCGCTCGACCTGATGCGGGTGCGCGGGTTCCCGTTCGCCGATGAGGTGGAAACATTCGTCGCCGACCACGACAAGGTGTTCGTGGTAGAGCAGAATCGCGACGGACAGTTGCGCATGCTGCTGGTGAACGAGCTGGAGATCAATCCGGCCAAGCTGGTGAAGGTGCTGCATTACGACGGCACGCCGATCACCGCGCAATTCATCGCCGGCGCGATCGCCGAGCGGCTGGATATGACGAAACCCACGGCCGGTGCTGCCAAACTGCCGGCCGGTGCCGCTGCGCCCGCGACCGCTGCTGCTGCGACCGGCGCTGCGCCCGCGACCGATGCCCCGAAACCCGCGACGCTCGAGAGGGCCGCCGAATGACCTTCATTCCCAAGCCGAAGCTGCATCATCCCGACCTGGCCAAGAACAGTCTGGGGTTCACGCGGCGGGATTATGAGGGCGCGGTGTCGACGCTGTGCGCCGGCTGCGGCCATGACTCGATCAGCGCCGCGATCGTGAAGGCGTGCTTCGAACTGGAACTGCCGCCGCATCGGATTGCGAAGCTGTCGGGCATCGGGTGCTCCTCCAAGACGCCGACCTATTTCCTGGGTGCGTCGCACGGGTTCAATTCGGTGCATGGCCGCATGCCGTCGGTGCTGACCGGGGCGAACCTGGCGAACCGCGATTTGATCTATTTGGGTGTGTCGGGCGACGGCGACAGCGCCTCGATCGGGCTGGGGCAATTCGCGCATGCCATGCGGCGAGGCATCAACATGGTCTATATCGTCGAGAATAACGGCGTGTACGGGCTGACCAAGGGGCAGTTCTCCGCCACCTCCGACCGCGGCGCAAAGTCGAAGCGCGGCGTGGTGAATTCCGACGAGGCGATCGACCTGGTGGGCATGGCGCTGCAACTCGGCGCGACGTTCGTGGCGCGCAGCTTCTCCGGCGACAAGGCGCAGTTGGTACCGCTGATCGAGGCCGCGATCCAGCATGAGGGCGCGGCGTTCATCGACTGCATTTCCCCCTGCGTCGCGTTCAACAACCACGAAGGTTCCACCAAGAGCTTCGACTTCGTGCGCGAGCACAATGAGGCGGTGAACTACCTGGACGTGATCACCGGCCGCGCGCCGATCACCGTGGATTACGCGCCCGGCACCGTCGAAGTGGTGACACAGCACGACGGCTCCATGCTGCGGCTGCGCAAGCTGCACACGGACTATGACGTGCACGACCGGATCGCGGCGATGACCTACATGCAGGAGCGTCACGCGGCGGGCGAGATCGTCACCGGGCTGCTGTTCGTCGATCCCGATCCGCGGGACATGCACAAGCACATGAACACGGTGGAGATGCCGCTGAACGCGCTGGACGAGGCGGCGCTGATCCCGGGTTCGGCGGTGCTGGCGAAGCTGAACGCCAGTCTGCGGTAAGGCAGCGTCGGCAAATAAGTGCGTCAGCACGCCGACAAAGCTGCCATTCAAAATAAAGGCTCAGGGCTTGTTCGACCGTGCAATCAGATTCGATTGTTTTCGAACAAGCCCTGAGGCGTGTCCCACGCGGTTCGCGGGGTCGCGCCGCGAACGGTTTGATCGCGAGTCGACCTGGCCCAGGGCGGGAAATTTCTCAGCCGGCGACGTGATCAGCATGGCGTATTCCCAAGGCGCCTGATCGGGCCCGACCTCGCATGCAACCCGGCGCTTGCCACCACCCCGTCCGACCCGCCAGGATCGCAGCGACCTGCAATCGGGAGACTGCGCCGGGTGATTCTGCTGCAAGTGGTGGTCAGCGGCCTGCTGATGGGCGCGGTGTACGCGCTGTTCTCCTCCGGCCTTACGCTCATCTGGGGCATGATGAACGTGGTGAACTTCGCCCACGGCGACTTCGTCATGCTGGCGATGTACGTGGCGTTCTTCGCCTTCACCCTGTTTCATCTCGGCCCGCTCGAATTCATCCCGCTCGCAGCCCTGCTGCTGTTCGGCCTCGGCGTGGCGGTGTATTTCGGCCTGGTGCGCCACATGGCCAGGGGGCCGATGCTGGCACAGATCCTCGGCACATTCGGCCTGGCGCTGGTGCTGCGCTACGCCGCGTTCTGGGCATTCTCCGCCAATTTCGTCTCGCTGCCCGATAATCTCGTTGGCGGCACATTCGCCGCCGCCGGCCTGCGCATCGAGGCGTCGCGCCTGCTGGGCGGCGTTCTGGCATTGCTGATCACCATCGGCATGCACCTGGTGCTGACGCGCACCATGCTCGGCAGCCGTGTCCTGGCGGTGGCCGAGGATCGCAACGCCGCCATGCTGATGGGCATCCGGCCGGACCGCATGCAGGCGCTCGCCTGGGGCGTCGGCGCCGCGTCCACCGGCGTCGCCGGCGCGCTGATCGCGATGTTCTTCTATATCTCGCCGACGGTGGGGGAATCGCTGGCACTGATCGCGTTCGTGGTGGTGTGCCTGGGCGGGTTCGGTTCGGTGCCCGGGGCACTGGTCGCCGGCCTGTCGATCGGCGTGATCGAGGCCCTGTCGGCATACCTGATCGGTGCCGTCTACCAGGACGTGGTGGTCTACGCCTTGTTCCTGCTGGTGCTGTGGGTTCGCCCGCAAGGCCTGATGGGCACCACATGAGCGAGACGGATCTGCCCCGGAACGATAACGCGAACGCAATGCCCGCCCCCGCCGCACCGCCAACCGCGGTGCGACCGGTCGCGGCGGCGATAACGCTCGAACGCATCGTCACCGTAGTCGGGTTCGCCCTGCTGTTCGCCTGGCCGCTGCTGGTTCAGGACGTGTTCTGGCAACGCATCGGCGCGCTGGTGTTGCTGTCGGCGATCTCCGCCTCGGCGTGGAACCTGCTGGGCGGCTATGCGGGCCAGGTCTCGGTCGGCCACGCCGTGTATTTCGGTGCCGGAGCGTACGCGTCGCTGGTCGTCTATACCGATCTCGGCTGGCCGCCGATCGCCGGGGCACCGATCGGCGTCCTGGTGTCCTGCCTGCTCGGCCTCGTCATCGGTACGCCGACGTTCCGGCTGCGCGGCCATTATTTCTCCATGGCGACGATCGCCGCGGCCGAACTGCTGCGCATCCTTGCCGGCAACTGGCCGCTGGTCGGCGCCGCGGTCGGCCTGATGGGACCGCCGACGCCGCGTTCCATCGCCGACCTCTCCTTCATCAGCCCGCTGCCCTACCACTATCTGTTCTTGGGCGTATTGATCGTGCTGCTGCTGCTCACCTGGCAGATGCAGCGCAGCCGCATGGGCTATTACCTCGCCGCCATCCGCGGCGGCGACCGCGCCGCCCGCAGCCTCGGCGTGCCTGTGCTGCGCTACAAGGTCTACGCGCTGCTGCTGTCGGCGACATTCACCTCGCTGGCCGGATCGCTCTACGCGGTCATGGTGGGCTTCGCCGATCCGGACAGCGCGCTGGGCATCCTGATTTCGGTGAAGATGGTGATCACCGCGGCACTCGGCGGCGCCGGCACGCTGTTCGGACCGCTGGTCGGCGCGGTCATCCTGGTGCCGCTGGAAGAAACCACCAACGCCTGGTTCGGCGGCAGCGGCACCGGCATCACCTTTATCATCTACGGCGCCATCATCCTGCTGATCACGCGATTCCAGCCGGGCGGCATCGCCGTGCTGTGGCGCCAGGTCATCGCGCGGCCGCAACGCTCCGCCGCTGCTGCCGAAAGTGCCAGCCATGCTGCTTGAGGCGCGCGACATCACCATGGCGTTCGGCGCGTTCCGCGCGGTGGACGGCGCCAATCTCGACGTGAACGAGGGCGAGATCATCGGCCTGATCGGTCCCAACGGCGCGGGCAAGAGTACGTTCTTCAACTGCCTCGCCGGCGATGCCACCCCGACCGCGGGAACCATCCGCTTCGCCGGCCGCAACGTGACGCGCGCGACGCCGGAAGAACATGCGTTGCTCGGCATGGCGCGCAGCTTCCAGGTGCCGGTGACGTTCGAGGACATGAGCGTCGCCGACAACGTGATGGTCGGCGCGTTCCTGCGCCATCCGCACCGTCACGAGGCCCGCCGCGCCGCGGCGGACGTGCTGGCGTTCACCGGCCTCGCGACGCTGGCCGAGACGCGCGCGGGATCGCTGGGCACGCCGGGGCGCAAGCGCCTGGAAATCGCGCGTGCGCTGGCGACCGAGCCGCGGTTGTTGCTGCTGGACGAAGCGTTGGCAGGACTGACGCCGGCGGAAACGCGGCTGGCGATCGAACTGGTGCGCAAGATCAGCGCGCGCGGCATCACCATCGTGATCGTCGAACATGTGATGGAGGTGATTCTGTCGCTGACCGAGCGCGCCGTGGTGTTCCATCAGGGCCGTGTTATCGCCACTGGCGCGCCGCGCGACGTGGTGGAGGATCCGGCGGTGGTCGCTGCATATCTCGGCCACCACATGAAGCGCGTGCGGCTGTGACCACGCCACTGCTCTTTGTTCGCAATCTTGCCGTTCGCTACGGCGATCTTGTCGGCGTTGCCGACGTGTCGCTGGAGGTCGCGCCAGGTTCGATAGTGGCGTTGCTCGGTTCCAACGGGGCGGGCAAGACAACGACGCTGAACGCCATTGCCGGATTGGTGCCGCCGGCATCGGGACATATCGCCTGGCGAGGCGCGGATATAACCGGGCAGTTGCCCCACGCTGTCGTGGGCCGCGGCCTGGCGCTGTCGCCGGAGGGCTGGCGCCTGTTTGTGCAGCAAACGGTAGAGCAGAATTTGCGGCTTGGCGCGACGGTGCTGGCGGATAAGCGGCGCGTGCCGGAACTGCTGGATCGGGTGTTCACCCTGTTCCCGCGTCTCGCCGAGCGCCGCCGGCAACGTGCCGGCACGCTGTCGGGAGGCGAGCGGCAGATGCTCGCGACCGGCCGCGCGCTGATGAGCGATCCGAAGCTGCTGATGCTGGATGAACCAAGCCTCGGCCTGGCGCCGGCGGTGGTGGAGGCGATGTATGCCACGCTGCAACGCCTGCGTTCCGAAGGACTGACATTGCTGCTGGCCGAGCAGGCGGTGGAATTGGCACTGGACGTGGCGGACTATGCGTATGTGTTGCAGACCGGCCGCACGGTGCTGCAAGGCAAGGCCGCCGACCTGGCGGACGATCGCGATGTGCAGCGGATTTACCTGGGCTACAGCAACCTCGCCGGCGAGGCGGGGTCGAGCGGCGAGGCGGATCAACGCGAGACGCGTTAGGCAGCGTCGGCAAATAAGTGCGTCAGCAAGCCGACAAAGCTGCCGTTCAAAATAAAGGCTTAGGGCTTGTTCGACCGTGCAATCAGATTCGATTGCTTTCGAACAACCCCTTAGTGTCGCACGTGATCGCGATCGGTTTTATAGCGAACCCTCCCGCTCACCCTCACCCTCGATGCCTGCGGTGTCTTGACCTCTCCCACGCCGCGCGAACAGCGCGGCGTGGGAGAGGTCAGGTTATGTGCAGCGCCTCCACTTCCGCAGCAGTCATCCCCAGCCAGGACTGCAACACCTCCGCCGTGTGCTGGCCGAGCACCGGCGACGTGGTCAGCGTCGGCGGCTTGCCGTCGATGCGCACCGGCCAGGCCGGCATCTTGAAATCGCCGTGCGTCGGATGGTGGATGGTCTGCATGATGCCGCGTTGCTCGAAGCTCGGGTCGTTCTGCAGCTCCATCGTATCCAGCACGGCGCCGGCGGGGATGCCGGCCTGGCCCACCGCATTCATCGCCTCATGCTTGGTGTGCTGGCGCGTCCACGCCGCAATCACCGCGTCAACCTCAGCCTCGCGCGCCACCCGATCGGCCGGCGTCGCGTAGCGCGGATCGCCCAGCAGGTCCTCGCGGCCGACCAGCTTCAGCAGCCGATCCCAATGGTCCGGATTGGCGCGGCTGGTCATGATGTAGACGTAGTCGTTCGGCCCGCCGGGCTTGCACGGATACAAGCCCATGGGTGCGTTGTTCACCCCCGGTACTTTGCTGCCGCCGCGCTGGGCCGGCTTGCCGGTCAGCCCCTGGGTGGCGAAGTTGATGCGCATGTAGTGCATGATCGCGTCCTGCATCGCGACCTGCAGCCGCCGCCCCTGGCCGGTCTGCTGGCGCTTGAACAACGCGCTGGCGATGGTGATGGCCATCAGCATGCCGGTCCCGGTGTCGCCGAGCGAAATGCCGGGCCGCGTCGGCGGTCCCTTCGGATCGCCGGTCACGCTGAACGTGCCGCCACAGGCCTGCGCGATCATGTCGAACGCCAGGTTCTTCTCGTACGGGCTGCCCTCGCCGAAGCCCTTCACCGAGGCATAGATGATGCCGGGGTTCAGTTCCCGCACCACGTCGTAGCCCAGGCCCAGCCGTTCGATCGTGCCGGGTGCGAAATTCTCGACGGTTACGTCGGCCTTGCGCAGCAGATCCTTCACCAGCGCCAGCCCGCGCGGATTTTTCAAATCCACCGCGAGAGATTTCTTGTTGGCGTTGAACACGTGGAAATAATACGGGTCGGTGTCCGGCTTGCCGGGCTGGCGGCGGCGGCCGGGATCGCCGAATTTCGGATTCTCGATCTTCACCACCTCGGCCCCCATCCAGGCGAGCGCTTCGGTGCAGGACGGACCCGCCTCGAACTGGGTCAGATCGACGATGCGGATGCCGGAAAGAAAATCGGCGTCGGCGAAGGGGCTGTCCATCGGTGTCTCCTGCCCTGGGGCGTCTTGCTGCGTCTGGCGCGAGGGTGGCACAGGTCCGGATTTGACCCAAGCCGGGAGATTGCAGCCAGGACATTTCAGCCAGGAGATTGCAGCCAGAACATTGGGCCGGGCGGCGCGCAGACGGCGCGCGGCAACCTGGTCCGGGCCGGTTCGGCCGGATTCCCAGGCCGGGCTCGCCACCGGCGACCCTGTCAGGAAAACCCGTTGATGACATCCGTCAAATACCTTACATTCCCGCCCGTGGCGTCGGCATGCCGCCACGACAGGGCAACGCCGGAACAACCGGCCCACGGCAGCGCAACAAACACGTTCGACGGCGGCAGGCGTTTCGGCTGACGCACAAGACAGGGAGGATGCGAGCGGCAACCGCGCCTGCCATCCGGCCGTGCCGGCAACCGGCAGCATCGACACCGCCCGCTTCTAAACTGTCTCGGCGCCTGCTCCCGGATCGAATCCAATTCGGGAGAACGACATGAGCAGTACGGCGGCTTCAAGCCGATCGGCGATACCGGCAAGCTTTGTGCTGGGCCAGAAACTCGACAGCATTCCATTCAGTGCCTACCACATCATGATCATCCTGGTGCTTGGGGCGGTCGGCTTCATCGAGGGCTACGACCTGGCAATCGGCGGCTCGCTGCTGGTGCTGGCGAAGGCGCCGTTGCACCTCAGCGGCTCGCAACTTCGCTGGCTGGCAGTGGCACCGACCTTTCTGGTGGTATTGGGCGGATTTGCCGCGGCGGCGATGTCCGACCGCATCAGCCGCAAGACGGTGATGCAGATCGGCGTGATCATCAGCACCGGGATGACGCTGTTGATTCCGTTCGCGCAGACCGGCACGCAGTTGATTGTCATCCGTGTGCTGACCGGCATCGGGCTGGGCTTCGCGATCTCGGCGCCGTTTCCCATCGCTGCCGAGCTGATGCCGAAGCAGCATCGCCGCACCTATGGCGCGATTTTCGAAGTCATGCTCGCCAGCGCCTTCACCCTGTTGCCGTTCGTCGGTTTTCTGCTGGCCGGCAATCCCGACGGCTTCCGGCTGATCGCGTTGCCCGGCGGACTGGCGCTGGGCGTCGTGCCGCTGCTGGTGCATTTCGGGCTGCCGGAAAGTCCGCGCTGGCATCTGCGTCATGGCGATCCGCAAGCCGCGGTCGCGATCGTGAATCGCATGATCGTCCGCTGCGGCGATCGTGTCGCGCATATGACGGTACCCGAGCTGGGTCCGAACGTCGCCGGCGCCGCCGAGGCATTGCCGCCGTTCAGCGCCTTGTTCGCACGCGGCCAGTTGCAATGGACCGTGGTCGGCATCGTGATCTACGCGGCGGCAACCACCGCGTACTATTGCTCGGCGATCCTGCTGCCGAAGGCGCTGGTGGACCAGGGCGCCGCCGTCAGCCTCAGCTTCGGCCTCGGCACGCTTCTGTTCTTGGTGACGATTCCTGGCAAGTTCTTCACCGGCTTCATCATGGAAATCATCGGCCGGCGGTGGACCATCACCTATTGCCTCGGCGGCGCGGTGCCAGGCCTGGTGCTGATGGCGGGCGCGCACGCAATGGGGGATTATGCCACCGTGACGATGGTGGCTGGCGCGCTCATCACCGGCCTGACGGTGCTGTCGTCGTTCACGGCGGTGCGCGTCTACCTGTCCGAGCAATTCCCCACCGCGCTGCGCGGCCGCGGGCATTTCTTCGGCGAGGCGACCGGCCGGATCTTCTCCGGCGTGATCACGCCGTTCGTGTTGGAGCCGCACACCGGTTCGCCGGTGTTCTTCTTCGGCTGGATCGCCGTGGTGGTGGCGATCGGCGCCTGCATCCCGCTGGCGTTCGGCAAGGAGACGGTGGGCCAGCTTGAACTGGTGACCGAGGCAGGAGCAGAAGCCGTGGCGTGACCGGGCTGGCAGGGTATCGCCGGCAGGACATCAGGCCAGCATGCCGCGGGCCGGGTGGTGCCAGTCGCACCGCCCGGCCGCCGGTCAGATCGACGTAGCGTATTCCACCAGATCGTCGAACGTTCCGGCGTTCGGGCAGTACTCGTGCGCATGCTTGGCACCCATGCCCGCATCCAGTTCGCGCCGGCACCGCCCGCTCGAGCGGCAGCGCGAGCACACGCGCTCCATGTCGCGCACCAGCGTGCCGAAGGACTGGCGCAGCAGCTCGGGTTCGAACCCACGCGCGCGCATCATGCGTTCCATCAGCACGTTGTTATCCAACATGCTGGCAGACAGCGCCACCAGGTCGTCCTCGCACAGCGAGAGATCGTCGGCCAGCAGCCGCAGTTCGTCCCGCGACCAACCGGCAAGTTCATCAGTCCCGCCGTAGCGGTCGCGCAGCCAGTCCAGCACACGTCCGAGCAATCCGGGGTTGGCGAGGGCACGATCGGCGGGGTTCATGGCACTCTTCCGATTCTTTGTGGCACACCATCGTGGCGGCGTGGCGTCCCGGGCGCTTTGATTCAGATCAAACCTTCGCCGCGGCGAGGCGTCGCGGATTTGACGCGCGGATCGCCATGCGTCAGCGTCGTGACAGCAGATCGGGAGGGGGACGATGGCCGCAATCGGTTCGGGGTGCCCCGCCGATCCCGCCGCATCGGCGGCGCCGCAGGCCGGATCCCGCCGCCGCCGCCATTTGCCGCGGCGCCGCATCTGCGTAAGCTGCCTGGCGTGTGGAAATTGTTCGTAACCGGCCCGATTTCGGTGCCCGATGACAGGAGGAAACATGGCTGAGATCAAAGGCGCCGACCTGCTGGCGAGAAGCCTGAAGGAGCAAGGCGTGCAATTCATGTTCGGCGTGGTCGGGTTCCCGGTCGGGCCGATCGCCGAGGCGGCACAACGCGCCGGCCTGCCCTATATCGGCATGCGGAATGAGCAGACGGCGTCCTATGCGGCGGGCGCGGTGGGATATCTGACCGGGCGGCCGGGCTCGTGCATCACGGTGACCGGCCCCGGCGTGATCCATGGCCTCGCCGGCCTCGCCAATGCGAAGGAGAACTGCTGGCCGATGCTGCTGGTTGGCGGCGCGTCGGAAACCTATCGCAACGGCATGGGCGCGTTCCAGGAAGAGCGCCAGGTGCTGATCGCGACGCCGGTCAGCAAGTGGGCGCACGCGATCGAGCATGTGAATCGCATCCCGTTCTATGTGGAGATGGCGGTGCGGCAGTCGATCTATGGCCGTCCCGGCCCGAGCTATCTCGACATCGCCGACGACCTGATCACAGGCTCCTGCGACGTGGACAAGGTGGTGCAGGTGCAGAAATGCCCCGACCCGCCGCGCATCCAGACGCTGCCGCAATATGTCGAGCAAGCGCTGGACGTGCTGCAGAGCGCGGAACGGCCGCTGGTGATCATCGGCAAGGGCATGGCCTATTCCGGCGCGGAAGACGAAGTGCGCGCGTTCATCGAGCGCACGCAGCTTCCGTTCCTCGCCTCGCCGATGGGCAAGGGCGTGATGCCGGACGATCATCCGCTGTCGGTCGGTGCCGCCCGCAGCCTGGCGTTGCAGCAGGCCGACGTCGTGTTCCTGATGGGCGCCCGCTTCAACTGGATCATGCATTTCGGCCTGCCGCCGCGGTATTCGAAGGACGTGCGGGTGATCCAGTTGGATATCTCGCCCGAGGCGATGCACCAGAACAAGCCGGCCGAAGTGGCGCTGGTGGGCGACGGCAAGGCGATCATCGGGCAGATCAATGACGCGCTGAAAAGCCGTCAGTGGTTCTATCCGAAGGAGAACGCATGGCGGCAGGCGATCGCCAAGAAGTCGGCCGAGAACGCGGCGATGATCCAGCCGCAGAAGGACGATGATTCGGCGCCGGGCGGCTATTACCGGCTGCTGAAGGATGTCTCCGCCTGGGTGCCGAGGAACGCGATCATTTGTTCGGAAGGCGCGAGCACGATGGATATCGGCCGCACCCAGTTGAACAACTACGGCGCGCGGCAGCGGCTGGATGCCGGGTCGTACGGCACGATGGGCGTCGGGCTTGGGTTCGTGATCGCCGCCTGCGTGGTGCATCCGGACCGGCCGGTGGTGCATGTGTCGGGTGACTCGGCGATCGGGTTCTCCGGCATGGAGATCGAGACGCTGTGCCGCTACGGCATGCCGGCGAAGATCGTGGTGTTCAACAACGGCGGCATCGGGCCCGGCGGCGGCGACATCCCCGACGATCCGATGCTGAAGATGCGGCCCAATTCGCTGATCTGGGGCGCGCGCTACGACCTGATGATGGAGGCGTTCGGCGGCCGCGGGTTCTATGTGGAGGATCCGAAGGACCTGCGCGGCGCGCTGGACGAGGCGATGAATTTCCGCGGCCCGGCACTGGTGAATGTGAAGCTGAGTCTGGGCTCGCAGCGCAAGGCGCAGGAGTTCCGCTGGCATAGCTGATGATTGGTGGGTGTCCCTCCGCGCTGCTGGGCGCGGAGGGGCGGCCCGTCGATGGACGACAAAAGGTCGAGGATCGTCGCGTATACGAGATCAAATCGCAGTCCATCCGATGGGGATCAAATTTTGGAGCTTCAAATACGACTTTGACAAGCATGCCAGCGCCGCAGGCGCGCGGCCGATCCGTTCCGCGGCAGGCCGGCGCGCGCGCCGACGCCGTAACGTTCCGGTACCGTGTCAACTTTCCGCCGGACCGAACGCCGCCACGGGCCCGCCGCGTCGCATGGCGGCGCCGCACGCCGCCTGAGTTTCACCACCGCCAAACATCGACGGAACGGGGCCGGGAAGCGGTCGGCCCCGCAGTCGTGATTCGCGCCGACGCACCGCCAATTTCAACAACCGCGATATCGTGCCGCCCGCAGCATTTTTGATTCGCACGGAGGCAACGCGGAGAACCACGGTGTGCACGGAGCGAGCCATCGGATTATCGCGTGGATTGGCTCAGCAACAACCATCGACAGTCAGCCGGAGGTTCGCTTCAGCGCGGCTTCCGGGAAATCCGCTCCGTGGTCACCGTGGTCCTCCGCGCTGCCTCCGTGCGAAATAAAAGCTCAATCGCACCGCACGAACGCCGCTTCGTTATCGGGCGGCCCCGCTGCGCCCATCCGCGGCTCCAAGTCTCGCCAAACCGCCCCCAGCCCCCGGCTAATGCAGGCTCGGCGACTTCAGGAACCGTGTGCGATCAGCCGACCGCACGGTAATGCCCACCGGCCCGCCCTCGCGCAGCACGCGCAGCCGCACCTCCGCCCCGGCGCTGCCGGACGCCCACACCCGCCGCCACAGGCCGGCGAGGTCCGGCACCTCCTCATCGTTCACCGCCAGGATCCGGTCGCCCTGCCGCACGCCCGCTTGCTCCGCCGGGCCGTTATCCGCCAGGCCGCCGACCACCAGCGCTTCATCGGCCTCCAGCTCGGTCGCGTACATCCCCAGCCATGGCCGCGCCGGGCGATTCACCCGGCCAAAGGTCGTCAGGTCCTTCAGGATCGGCGCCAGCAGACCGATCGGCACCACCATGTTCATGTCCAGGCGGCGGCCGCCGCGCTCGCCCTGTTGCAGGATCAGCGAGCCGATCCCCATCAGCTTGCCATCCTTGCCGATCAGCCCGCCGCCGCCCCAGAACGGATGCGCCGGGGCGGTGAAGAACGCGTCGTCCAGCACGTATTCCCAATAGCCGGCGAATTCCTGGCGCCCGACCAGCCGGGTCTCGATCGCGTGATGCCGCCCGCCGCCGGCGGCGAACACCGTCGTATCGCCCACTTTCAGCGCATCGGAATTGCCCAGCTCCAGCGCCGGCAGATTGAGCCGCCCCAGCATCTGCACCAGGCCGAACCCGGTCTCCTGGTCATAGGCCAGCGCATGGCCGGCCACCGCCCGTTTGTCGTTGGAGGTGATCCAGATCGTCTCCGCCTCGGTGATCAGGTAGCCGATCGTCGCGATCAGCCCTTTGTCGTTGATCACGACGCCGGACCCGCTGCGCTCGGTGCCCAGCGTGGTGGCGGTGAACGCGTCCTGCGGGACGTAGGTCTTCAGGCTCACCACCGCATTCAGCGCGCGCTCGAGATCGAACGAGTAATCGTCCGGATCGGGCTGCAGATTGGATGGGATCTCCCAGTCTTCTTTTTTCATGCCTCGGCGTCTTTCCTGCACTCGGCTTGAATCCGACACCCCTTCCGCCCTGGCGCGGCCGCGGAGCAACGGGCTCGGCGGCAGTATAACGGACCTTTGCGCCGCAACGCCAACGCTGCGGCGGTGCCAGGCGATGCAACCGCATGGGCGGAGGTTCGCCGCACGGCACACGGACGGGGCGATGCGGCAGCACAGCGTCCCACGGCATCGCTGCCGCCATCCGGACTGCGCCGCCCCGAAAGACGCGCCGCCATCCCTGACCGACACGCCGCCGGGCCGCGCGTCCGGCAGCAGGCCGGCAATCGCGCACGGGCCGAACGGTGCGGCTGCCGCTGCTGCACATGCGAAGCCGATGTCGCGCCACGGA
>Ga0335072_10009465_pt1 | contig 14050 bp, 13 predicted proteins | sample Lox_Sample_21_FD_206725 | JGI IMG/M metagenome (GOLD analysis project Ga0335072, IMG submission 206725) | Soil microbial communities from Loxahatchee National Wildlife Refuge, Florida, United States - Lox_Sample_2.1 | ecosystem: Environmental > Terrestrial > Soil > Wetlands | place: USA...
CTTGTGCTGTGTGTGGAAAGAAGGAAGATGCTGGAGTTAAGCTGCTCAAGTGTGGACGCTGCAAGACCAAAGTGTACTGCAGTATGTTCATATGAAACAAGTTAAAGGTTGAATACTGAATCAACTACAGGCTCTGATTGCCAGAAGCAAGATTGGCCAAACCATAAGTTGGATTGCCAGGCTCAAAACTATATTCTTGAAGTTAAACTCTGTCCAGAAGACATAGTTGATCCCGCAGTCACGCGCACTTTATCATGTCCTGCCCCTGCAACCCTCGAGGAATTGCACGAGGTATTGCAAGTTGCTTTTGGATGGGCATCAACTCATACTTTTGATTTCCTAATCAAGGACCCAAATGCAGCACCTCCCCGCGAGATGACGTTTGAGGACTATATGGCAAAACTTCAAGCCTCGTTTGGCCAAGGACCTGCACAAGATCCTGGACCAAGACAGAACTTTTTACGGATCAAACAGTACGAAGAAGAGCCAATGGGGAGCGGGGTCGCAGTTGATCTGATGCACGCTGGACTTCGTGTTCATCCTGAGACTCCTGAGATCGTTGCATCAAAGATCAAGCTGGGGAAAGTCCTTGAGCAGTACAAGGGGTCGCCAATCCAGTACCAATACGACTTTGGTGACCACTGGGATCACGAAATCACTGTGATAGGTAGAGCTGCCGCCACTGATGTCTTCATCTGCACCAGTGGAGAAGGGCACGGGGTAGCTGAAGATGTAGGAGGTTCCCGAGCATGGCAGGATCTAAAAGCAGCATACAGAACGCAGAGACCAAGCAAGGATCAGAAGGAGAAGATGAATTGGTTTGAGAATCAAGCAAGCAACTCCGATTCATATGGTCTTGGAAATGGAAGAGACAGGATCTTCGATCGAGAAGGTATTAACTTTAGACTTGCTAGAATGTAGAGTGAAAGATATGCTCTAGAGCTTGCTAACATGAGACCGAGATATCGTGTGTATGGCTTCTGGCAGACCGACGAGACTTCATCTGGGTCTTCGATAGTCTTGCTGTAGTGGTCTTGCAATATTAAGCTTTCAATAATCACTTAAGGCTTAAATTGCTGTTCCTTCAGCCCCTCTTGTTCTCTCACAAAAGCCTGATGCATTTGAAGTCGATCTCAACGTGATTACCTTTGAAAAAAAAAAAAAAAAAAAAAAAAAATTCCCCTCTCTATAGCCGTTAACGATCGTAGACATAATATTAACTTTCCAATTGTGCTTGGGATGCTCCAGTGTTTCTGGGTTTGGGGCCTCGGCCATCTTGGCCCAAGCGTAGCGAATCTGCAAAAAGTCTACAACTCAACTTTAAGCACCAGAGCTCTCTGCCAATACCGCCCACGTATTATGGCACCAAAGCTGCCAGCAAGCTGGGCACAGCTGCCCCCATCATTCCTCCTTCCAGAGGCACTCCTCCCTCTCACGATAAAGCGCGGCGTCAAATATGGCTGGTCGACCGCTCCAAAGCGTGGCAGTAATCCAGCAGCATATAACCAACCCAGCGCCGGCCTTCCCATCCTCTCTCACTCTCCCGCTGCCGCACTCAAACGAAAAGAAGCAACATTGCCACTGAGAACCGGCGCCTTAGCAATCAAGAAAGGCATGACCGCGCTTTATGACCCAGAAACCGGAAAACGTACCCCTTGCACCGTCCTCCAATTCGATCGCGTACAAGTCGTTGCGCACAAGACGAGAGAAAAGAATGGCTATTATGCAGTACAAGTCGGTAGCGGCTGGAAACATCCAAGTAATGTGACACGGCCATTGCTGGGGCATTTCGCTGGCGCGAAGGTCAGTCCTAAGAGGCATGTGGCCGAGTTTAGAGTCAAGGATGAGAAGGGATTGCTAGCTATTGGACAGACAATTGGGCCGGAATGGTTCCTCGAGGGACAATTTGTGGATGCAAGAGCTAATTGTAGGGGGATGGGTTTCGAAGGTGGGATGAAGAGGCATGGATTTAAGGGACAAGGGGCATCACACGGAAATTCTTTGGCCCATCGGATTATGGGCTCTTCGGGTGGTTCACAGGGCAGTGGTTCAAGAGTGCATCCCGGAAAGAGAATGCCGGGGAATATGGGAGGACAGCAGGTCACTGTGCAGAATGTAAAGGTATTGAAAGTCGATCCTGAGAAGGGAATTGTGGTTCTCAATGGTTGCGTTGCGGGGCCTGAGGGGTGCATCGTGAAGATCCAAGATGCTATTAAGAAGCCTTGGCCTAATGCCCCAATGAGCCTGCCATTTGCTGGAGATGTCAAGGCACGGGCGGCAATGGAAGCTACGGCATAAGAAATATTATACGAGTAGATTTTGTACGTTATATATATGCATAACAGGCGTTAAAGGTAAAAAATTCTAGCTCGATCAATTCCTTACAATCCCATTTTGTATCACTATATATGAGAAGAGACTGCCACAAAACCCGCCTGCCCCTAATTGGAAGTAGAAGGTGCATATGATCCCCTCCCTACGGTCTTAATCTCATCAGCATCTAACTCCATCCCTCTAAACGGATCATTATTGTCCAAAAGATCGATCTTTCTCCCATCACTCGTCTCCAGACTCCACTCCTCTGTCTCCCAAAGGCCCCTCCTCCCCTCCCTCACACTCTTAAACCTCATCGTGCCAACCGCCTTCTTACCCTTCACCTCAAACTGTATATCAATCCGCCCATGAAGTTGGTTCATCTCGCCCCATATCCACGGCATCTTGTGCGCGAAGTATATCTCATCCCCGAGGTACTCGCGCGCTTTGGGCGATGTGCGGAGTGCGTAGAGCGTCGAGGCTACGACGGAGGAAGATGACTTTTGGTAGTTGAAGATGGCGAGCGTGCAGGAGATTAGGACGGCGAGGAAGATGGGAACGGTGCGTACCCAGCGCATACCGGGTTGTTGGATATCTGGAGATACGTATCAGCATACTGCATGTCAGTCGCTTTATACATATACATGCCAGGGAGCTCTCTGTCTGGCCGTCGTTCCATCAATGGACCATCTCCCGCTTTGGGCGCAGCAACCAGTGTCCTCCTTGCAATGGCATGTCTGCCAGTAACAGTACCATATCTGAGCAGAGCTCTCGTCCGTAATAATCGAGTCAGCATTGTGTCTGTCTCTGTGGTGGGACTCAATGCCGGCACTGAAGCTTCACTGATTGCAAGAAATGAAGTCGGCTCGCAGCCGACAATTTTGCCCGCCATCGCAAGGCCGACACTGCAAGGCTGTACTTCTGCCTCGACAAGCATAACATCACCGAACTGCCACGCCACCAGCACGCCACAACAACGATGGAACAAACAACAGCCCGCCTGCGGAAAACATTTCAATACAAGAACGACGACGACGATTCAGATTCTCTCCCCGAAGCCCTCGACGAAGAAGGTCCGGCCCCATTTCCCTATCCCTCTCTTCTCCCAATTTTCTCCCACCATTCCTTCCGTCATGAACGATATATGCTAATAAAACTTACACCTATGGTCTCAAGTAATAACACTAACAACAATAAACAGAGCAAGAATCCCTAATCCGCACCCTCCACGCCCAAAACGCCCTCCGCAACACCCAATACACGACCGCCTTCCTCGCCCTCCCGCTCCTCTCTATCCTTGCCTACCTGCCGTCCTTATTCCGCCCTAGCACCGCTGTGCTCAGCATCCTAAGCATAACCTCCCTCCTCGCAAGCGCCTATGTGCTGTGGTTCCTGCCTTCGCTGCCGCCGCTGTCTGCGCTGTGGGCCGGTAATGGGCCAGAGGAGCTTGGGACGAGGAGTCTGTCCGGAGACAAAACACAGGCGAGGATGAGGGCGGGAACAGGGTTGGGTTTGGGGATAATGGGGAAAGGGCCGCTGGAGCTCTATCTCCCTTACCTCAACGCAATACTGGTTGTGTTGCTGACTCTAACGGGCTTTGTGGGGCAGCTGAGAGCGAAAGAGGGGCAAGGGGAGGGGATGTGGTTCGCGCTTCTGCCGGGGATGGTGTATGGGGTTGTGGTTATTGCGAAGGGCATTATGGGGAGTGTGGATGTGAGGGAGTTGGAGGGGTTGAGGTATGGGTACAAGGGTGCTTGAATGGATTACAGGGCTAGCTTAATTGATTGACTGTTGGGTTTGGGATATGCATTATTAAGGCGTTGACGTGGAGCGGGTAGATGATGGCGTACTAGGATGAGATTGCTGTGAATGGCCTCGATTAATGCCCAGTATTAAGTGACTATAGAGCTAGATGCAATATCTAGTCTTTATCAGACTGCAATAGTAGGATCTAGTCTATACATCGATAGTTTCATTGAACCTCAATACTCCATTCGCTTTCAAGACGCCATCAGTGCCTTCTGCTAGTCTGGGAAATGGATCATCGTATGATTCGGTAATCAAGGTATTTTCGGCTGATTTATCTGTTACAAGGACAAGACCCTGGGATTTAATGGCGTCAACGAGGGCAGGTACCATATCCTGTTAGTCGGATGTTAGAATGTTGCCCAAGATATAGCTCATATATTAGGGGCGGGATATGGAGTGGACTCACCAAAAGTCGAGAGCAACACATCAAGCCCATAAAGTTGTTGCTCTGCGCGATTCGAACAGCTTCCTTAATTGACGTCGTCCGCCGACCGTCGCTCAACACAGCTGTCTGCACATTCTCAGCTCCTTCCCGACCAAGGTCATTGCACAAGAAAACTGGGAAGTTAGGCTGCTTCCAATTGATTGCTGTGCAAATGGTTAGGTTATATGAACTGAAGACAATCGACCGCATGGATTCGGGGGCTGTATTCCTTAGATGCCGGGCATTATCGAACACGACGGCTAGGATTGAGTCCACAAAGGTGTTGATATTGATAGTAGGGCCAAGACGTAACCTCGTTTCCTCCTCCATAGAAGGGAATAAGACTTGCAATTCTACATGCATGCCCGCCGGTAATAGATGTAGCGCGTCCTGCAGAGATATTGGGGTATTCCCAAGGTAACGGTGAATGTCAGCAATACCCTCTAGCGATTGTGATATTGCGACAAAATGTTCTCTTCTGCTGACATGTTGAGCGCCTGCGCTAATGAATTGTGCATACGTGAGACGGCTCACTGGGAATTCTATATCCATACACTGTATGGTCCATCTGGGCCAAAGTACAGGAACTCCGTCACAGGTGTGTTGCACAAAGAGTCGTATATACTCTCCTGACAGGCTCGAGCCCGTAATAAATGCATTCGGCTTATGATCAAAGTGACTCGTTGCCTTCCAATAGGTGTCGAAGTCCGTAATTTCCAGCGGCTTTCCTGAGAACGGTTTGATAACCTGGTAATTGAACGAAATTTGACCGATGGCTCTGAGGCGTGGGTCGAAGAGTGGGAGGGTGCAGCGTCCGGAACTGCTTGACAAAGCTCTAAAAGTACTAGGTAAGGCGACGGTCTTCGCGATGACTTTAGCGCCATAAGTCGGAAACACGTCCAAGTCAATGGCAAAGGAATCTAAATTATCGATCTGAAACGAGACGAGCCGGGTATCTTCTTGAAATGGTAACAAAATATTCTTGGGAATGAGATCTGATAGTTTCGAAGAAATAGTGAGACGAGCTGCCGGATATTTGCTATCATGGAAAAAGACCATTGCCTGTTCCTCAACCTCATCGAAGTTTATCTGTATTAAAGTCTTCGTGTCGAGAAAGTTATGACCGTAACGACGTAATGGGATGATCGGTGGCGGTAATGAAAGATCAGGGATGTCGTCTGGGTTACTACTCATTGGCATTGGTGCATTACTTGTGAGTCCTGGACCAGCAGGCATGCCTGTGTAGAAGTTTTGCACCCATCCTCTGGGAATATCGGGAGAGATAGAGGAGAGTAGTCTCATACACTCCAAGTGCCCCTCCCATGCGGCATAATACAAAGCTGAAAGCTCTTTCTCATCCAAAATGTCCACCCGCGCTCCAACCCTGAGGAGAGTCTGCAAACAGGGCACATTCCCTTCACTCGCCGCATGAAACAGAGGGGTCCATGAGTACAGCTTATCGAGTTGATCGAGATCTGCTCCATGCTTTCGAAGTAGGAGGAGGAGCTCTGGCGTCTGACCAGAACGTGCAACAAGATGTTGTGGATATAGTCCTTCAGCGTCGGGCATTATTTGTGCACCGTGCTTCAAAAGGAGCTCGACAATCTCGACTGACCCGTGCTCACAGGCCAAGTTGATAGGCACATGGTCATTGTCCTTCAGAGGATCGATTCTAGCTTCTCGAGCCAATAGCATGGCAACACACTCGAGATGGCCGTGTATGATGGCATGAATGAGGGGAGTGAAATTATCGTGGTCGATGAGGTCGATCGTTGAGCGATCAGCTTTAGCAGAATTCTATCAGTAACAGTCCAAGAACGCCTGGAGCATATCTACCATTCAATAACGCTTCCATCATATCCAAACGCCCGTGCATGCAAGCATAATGTAGAGGTACCCTGCCGTAGACATCTGTCCTCTTTACAGAGACGTCTTTCGATAATCCAACCTGCAAAACAAATGCATTACCATAGATCGTTGCCTGGTGGAGACAGTTTCGCTCATTTATATCATCTTCAGATTGAATGTCCACCAGATTGGTGTCAAGGAGGATTTGTAAAGATGGTTCGGGGGCTTCGTTGATAGCTGCGAGGAATGTCCTAGTGACCCTTTCCATCAATAGAGTGTCTCTTGTTCCACTCGGATCATTTGCAGTCTTCCATCGTAGTAATAGATCCTTCAATAAATCGAGATTACCCGAAACCACAGCTTCTAGTAACAGCGAGTCTGCATCGCCCTCATCAGTACCCAGCAGATGCTGGCTACTCACAATGTGATCTTGCTGTCTGTCAAATGTAACATTGTCACCTTCGGACCATGCGCCGAGTTCCTGAAGACTGATCGTTGCCTGATCTGAAAGCTCGCTGATAACTGTTGCGTTGAAGAAAGGTTGGACTTCGACCGCGCGAGATAGGTATAGCTCTTTGGTTTTCGACTTGGACGTCTTGTCCCATTTCTTCAATATCTTCGAGAATGCAGTTCCGTTTATCTCTACAAATTGCTGAAGCTTGTTTAAGTCATTTCCAAACTGTTGAAAGCCTTCTTCTAGTGTTGTGAATTTGGTCGAGCGTCTCGATGTTGTCTGACTCCTCGACTGGAGTACCTTTTTCTTGTCCAGTAATGTCTTCAATCTAATTTTAAGCTAATTTATGTCAATCAAGCAGTCTAGTTAGTAGATATTTGTGGCGTATGTAACGTACTTCGGCTTCTTTTTGCAGGTAGAACGCGTTGACCTTTTCAAGTTCTCTTTCCTGTAAATTGCTTCAGTTCAGTATTACTATCTAGACGTGATAGCCGTCATACCAGCTGGAAAAAGAACTTTGCCTTATTAGCTTGTAATGCTGCTTGAGAGTCGAGTACTCCGCCGACGTGTTGGAGTTCGTTTTGCGAAAGGAGTGTGGGTGTGGTCGAAAGCTTCTTGATTAGCTGTGAAAATGTCAGCACGTCTGGCCTACTTCCGCCAGCCTTTTCAATCCAGACTTCCTAGTACAAGAGTGATTCATCGCCAGCAGTCTTGTATCTCGTACCTTCTTCAGCGCCTTGTAGTTGACGAAACTCGCGGCATACTCCGGGACCTCGAGCTGCCGTTTCTGGATCTGTTTGCCGAACTTCCTGAGGAGCGACTCGTCGTCAGCTGGCGAGCTATGTGCGAGGGATGGAGAATCCGCCATTCCATCGCATTGTTGATGTTCGGTTTACTCACATGGTAGGGTCTGGGGACCCACGGAGCCCTTGAGGGCTACGAGGGACGGAAGTTGAAAAGGCAATTATTTTAATGATAGATTATGCAGACTAAGTCACATGCAGTAAACCATTGTAACAACGAATAAGCAACAAGTAGTAGAATGTACGTGTCCAAATAGAGAAGAGAATGGATGACGTCGGACCTGCGGGGTTCAAGGAGCCGAAGAAACGCTGGAAGGAGAAGAAACTCTAGGCAAACGATGTTGCACACGTGCCGCGAGGGTATGCGTTGCAGAAAAAGCGCAGTCCTGAGGCGAGGCGAGGTGAAGGAGGGTGAACTTTAGGCCAGAAGAATGACGAAGTAAGGAGGAGGGATCGAGTTTTGTCCCGCAGATTGGGATACAGGATTGAGCTGGACCTATGGATGCAGTCCCAGGCTACTTAGGGATAGTCGTGCCTTAAGAGCGGCTCTGAGATGGATGGCCAACAGCGTGGAGCCTTTCCCGGGATCCAAGGTGATAAATACTCTACTGAGAACAGCCTAGTGGAACGTCTCTTGACTTGCGTTGGCAGGCGTCTTTAACCAGAAGTAGAAGTACTGCGGGCGGCTCAGCAGGCATTCCTAACGCCTTCAGCAAAGATGGAAACTCACAATAAAATCTTCTACGTTTCAAGGACCTATAATCAGACAGCGGAGCGGTGACTTTTCGGCATCTAGTATGGTGTTCGGCAGTAAGGAAGCGTTGTGGTCAACTTGCGAGAAGACCAGCGAATGAAAAGACACCACTGAACAACGTGGAGGAAACAAGGCTTCATCCACTATGAGGAGGTGAGTAAGGCTGATAAATCTAGATAAATTTTCCAAGATGGAGTAATAACATCCATAACTGATCTGTAAATCCGATCTGTAAATGAAGTTGATACTCGAGTTTCGAGTTATCAAAAAATTGATCGCTTGGAGTAGGATTGTTTGGAAAACTCAACCATGGGGCTAGCTTTCCCACTTGTTCGTCGTCTAATATTTTCACCCACGCTTAAAGAAAGCCCATTTACAATTCAGGTGACGTCAATGTTTGCATTTCGTCTCAATATCAGTGTGTCCGCAGTACAGGTTCTCTCCACTACATCCAATCTCCTCCCTGGCTGTCACGTGCCTGGCTCAATTTCATGTTATGTTTTCCGCTCAAAGTTCCATATATCTTAAGTCAAGTCTTTAAGGTTACAATCGAATTGTCTGAATTTAAACTGTGTTAGAGATGCTTTATTTTCATTACTAAAGAGCCTGACATGCTCCGGCTCAACTTGACCAGTTAACTGTCTTATTATATGTACGCCCATGTCCCTTTTGCCTCTGACTTGTCTGGCTATGTTCAGTTCTCGCTTTAAAATTCTCAATTATCCAGGCCAAAGCAAGCAAAAACGTATGCCGCCGTGCAATTTGCTATAAATGTGTTGCAAACCCTGCTTCCACGATAGCCCCCAATATTGTGCTGTTATCAAAAACAAAGGATGGTGTGTTTCCTATTAAAACGCCGCTAATATGATTTCCCTTGGTAATAATATGGCTACATGCAAGTGGCAAAAGTAGACGTAACAAGCCCTTCTTACAGGCGTTAGAAATTTTGCGAAATTCCGGCACTGGCTTGTGTTGGGAAGTGGGACGGATTCTCAATACGAGTAGCTCTTCGCGCAAGATTGTCTCGGATAACCGGTTGACCACTCACTTCTGCTCGTCCTGCTGAAGCATCTGCATATGGTCCTCCATAACCGGCGTCGCCTGTGTAGTATTGAGCTGCTCCATATGCTCCGCTTGGTAATGGTGCTTCTCCTGATCCATCTGATCGATTTGCAGCACTGTATGAAGAAGAGGCATTAGAAGGCCCACGATGCATATCTCCGCCTCTGTTTCCTGCAGCTGAAGGTCCCATGGCGCCTAAAACTTCTTCAGAACCGGATGTTGGTCGCCCAGAGGGGCTTCCAATCAAAGTATCTCCAGATCTTGTATCGGAGACGGGAGCATGGGAGGGCGAAGTGCCTTCTGAGTATGCCATCCCAACAGCACCACCTGACAAGGTTGTAGAAGCCTTTCGTCCCGACGAACCTGCGGCTGTAGTGCCCCAACCACGGTAGCCTGCCTCATCTTCCCGCATCTCAAATGGTCCATCACCTGTACGACTCTTCCCTACACCAATGGCCGGTAATGTGGGATCTTCGTTAGGATTGTATGCATACTCTTCAACCTCCTTCCTCCGATTCTCTTCTGCGTCCTTACGTTGTTTCCGTTTTCTCCAGAAAAATAATGCAGCAAGAACAAGAAGTGCCACACCTACTATAGGAACTATCACCTCGACAGCTGTCTTGCCACCTCCACTGAGACCACTACTCGTCGTGCTATTTCCTGTATCGGCTAACCCGGGAGTTGACGATGAGGCCGAACTCGATACGGTTTGCGATGAACTAGTATCAGGAGGTGAAGTCAACGTCCGTACGACTGTAGTAACTGATTGCGAGGACCCAGCGCTCGTAATAGTAATCACAGAAGTATCTGGGATCTGTGATTGGGTAGTTGTGGTTTGGGCGGGCGTGCTACTAGTACTAGACGTTGTCGTTGAAGACTTTGAAGTCTCTGTCGTCGAAGGAGAAGTACTTGAGGATAGTACCACAGAAGTTGAAGTTGAAGAGGATAAAGGAGAGACGGTGGTGGCGGAGGCTGTCGTTGAATCGGTGTTAGCAGGAGATGATATAGTAGTGGAAGGAGGTGGCGTCTCAGTAGACGTCGCCGGAATATCTTCTGTCGTACTTGTAGAGTTTGACATCGTGAAGATGCGCTCGTATTGAGGCTGGGCTGCCCGTCTACGAAATGCCATGTTAGCCTGAGGAAGTCTCATTGCAATTATTAATTGTTTCCTAAACAGAACACATGCCTTCAAAATTGTATTTTCTTCGTTTGCTCTTGGCTACGGCTAACAGAGGCAAGAGGCTGTCTTGTTTCGTGTGAGGAGAGAGTTGTCGCAACGTATTCCCCAAGAGCGAATTGCGTAAATCGGCCGCTCAGAGACAGCTTCAAAAGAGCGCGAAATGAAGCAATAGAGAAGACAGCAATTCAATGCGTCCTCTTGTTTGCTGTAGTCAATAATGCGGAGATAGTGATGGTGTTGTTTGAGATTGAAGGATGGAGAGCGAACAGTAACGCTGGGTGTAAAGGATCAAGGTCCGAGGGGAACGAATGAAGTGAGAGGACTAATCGAGTCGAGACGATGCTGGGACGCCGTTGCTGGTGTACAGATACGATTATTGTGCACTCTTCTGATCGACGACCTTGATTACTGAATGATGAAAGATGGAATGAAAGGAAATAAAATAGCCTATAATGTTGCGGGCGTGATGGGAAAAGAGAAAGATGAGAAGAAAAGGACGTTCTAATCTCGGCGCAGATTGATCCTGCAAGCCAAGGTCTACCGAGCTACTACCCAGAGAGACTCGCCCGCGAACGGGAAGAAAAGCCACTTTAATGGACGATTTCTGCAAGTGGAAGACCCTTATATTTGATTTTCTTTTTCTAAATAATAAATCTTGGTGACGGAATTACAATTGAACTAGAACTGTTGGGGCATTCTATTCGTATCATATCGAGCATCCAATCCAACTGTTGACGGGCTATGCAAATGCTACCATCGTAACGCCCAAGCTGAGCATTGATCGAGGCAGGGTCTTTTTGTGTCGCCACAAGCCTCTCTCCATCTGCATCAATTGGCCACTTCGCACCAGTCGGACTCTATTTAAATCCTCGAGTATGGTGGTTCATTTGAAACGGGTCGTGGAGGCTGTGCTTTCGCCTGCAGCTTTAAATGCACCGCGACTTACTGTAAGGAGCAGTTATTACGAGAGATCTGCGCACGAGCCAGATACTTCTCGTCATTATTCTCGTATAATTTACATACACATGTGCTTTGCATCATAATCCCACGTGCTCATCACTGCAATATGTACAATAATATGTCTTGGAGCTTTTGTGCACATTGATTGAGACTCCTCATCACGTGTTGATGGGGCATTTATTGGCTTACATATGTGGTAGCTGTCCGCTGCCAATTATTACATGAGTGCCGATATTGATCAAGAGGTTGAAGTTGAGGCGGGACAGGACACAGAGCAAGAGGGCAGCTTGAGGGTCATGTATGTATGCGATGCATTCATGCTATTCTATACTATCGTTAATTTATGGCGGACCACCATGCCCAACGCCATCTATTAAAAAGCCACTATCTACTTTGTCGACACATTATAGAGTCTAGCGAGTGCGGGTTTATCACGGAAAGAGCGTCAAAGCCTACTCCTCAAGGTACCTCGTTACAGGTTTGCATTGTGGTGCCATGACGATAAGGCTTGACAGTCATCGTTGTGAATATATGAGAAAGGGAAATGCACGCTCAATTGCCATGATGAAGAGTTCCAATTCGTTCCGGATACCTAACTGCCGACCTTCCAGCTTGGTTTCAAAGCGTTTGCCATTTCATCCTTTGAGAAGATCATGTCCCCAGGCAAGCGGCTGACACGGTAAGCACCGGCGCGAATGGCCTGCTGGGTCCTCGTAGATACTCCACTTCGATTACTTCGAATGCTGCCTGAGTCACTCATTGTGTCAGGATCTTTGATCCTGCGGGGTGGAGCGAAGTCAAGGCCAGTAAAAGTACCAGATTTCCTCAGCAAATGACTATTTCACGTTAGCTAATGGCAAATCCTGTAAAGTAATGAGGAAAACATACGGGCTGGGCATGGGAGGTAGCTCATCGTATGTGCTTGCCAACGGTTTGTATGCAGGTACGGCTGGAGAATATGGACGACGCTCCCCCAATGGGCTTTGAGAGCGACCAACTTGACGCTCTTTGTATGAAATTGGAGGTGCGAAGTCGATACTGCCCATAAGTGCGAAGGAATCATCTCTGAGCTTTGATGGTGTGGGCAAAGTGTTTAGTGCGACTGGAGGTGGTATTGGCCTTCTAGGACCTGGAGGACCCATTCGACCAGATGCAGATGAGTAAGACCTCGGTCCTGGCGAAGGCATACGACCAGATGCAGATGAGTATGCCCTCGGTCCAGGAGGCATCATTCCTTGCCCACCATATCCGCCCATTGATCCGTGGAAAGCACGCGACGGGGCCCCCATGAATCGCTGCGACTGTGGAGGTGGAGTCATTGCCCGTCGCGTTACGGGCTGTGCGTACGGCATCACAAAGTTATTTGCATTAGGATCGAAATATCCTCCGTCGCCAAGATAATTCTGATCATAGTCCTCATAATACTGGCCTTGTGGAGCCGGCTTTGACTCGTCAAAATATTCCTTGTAAAAGGATCTGATACGGTTTGCTCTCACTTCTGGATCATCAGACTCAATTGCAGCTTCAGGAGGCAGAGGCCGAAAGCCCATAGATATCCTACGAGGATCGAATCCAGGCGCGCCCAACCCGGCCTGTGCAAATTCCTCTGGTGGGACATCCATGGAATAACGATGAGCGTGCAGATCTTCATGACCAGGTGATGGTGGTGTGATATGCAAGTTATCACCATAATCGCTTCCATCTTCAATCCAAGCCTCCTGTGGTTGAGGCAATGGGGGAAGTTGTGGCGGCTGATTTTGTGGTAAGGATGTTTGTCGTACAGGTCTGGGATTCACTGGCAAAGAGTTCAACACAGGCGGAGACTTTCTTGGAGTTTCTTGAATCGCGTCTTGTTCCTGGACAGGTGTTCGATTAGGAGATTTGGCTGGTGGCGGAGGTGCTAAAGCTGGTAGGGTTGGATCATGGGCATTGATAAAAGACCCGAGGTAATTATTACTGTTTCGCAAGGCCGCAGCATCATTTCCCATGTATGATTCTCTGTTATCTTCAGCCGAAAGACCGGCAGAAAGGCCGCGATCGTGCCCCTGGCGTGGATTTGACGGCAGTCCACCTGGAAGACCTTTTCTCTGAACAGTTGGTGCTGGAAATTGAACTTCAGGTTGATCTACGGGATATGGAGGCTCTGAATCGCTAGGTAATGGAGGGAGTAGATTATTCTGAGTATTGATAGGACTCGTTGAAGCAGGGCCTTTTGGCAATGAGTTCTGACGGGGAGGAGGTACGAAAGTGGATGGTGGCGAAGACCTAGGCATTCCGGCGGCGTTTGAAAGCAGATCGGCACCTGGATTCTCCTGCAAACGTGATGGGGCAGCACTTGAACCTGTATAAATGGACGAGCCTTCCCCTCTAGGTTGGTTATATGAACGCTGAGACTGTGCATCGCCAACGACAAAACTCGATACTGGTCGATACGGATCTTCCT
>Ga0335072_10009466_pt1 | contig 14050 bp, 7 predicted proteins | sample Lox_Sample_21_FD_206725 | JGI IMG/M metagenome (GOLD analysis project Ga0335072, IMG submission 206725) | Soil microbial communities from Loxahatchee National Wildlife Refuge, Florida, United States - Lox_Sample_2.1 | ecosystem: Environmental > Terrestrial > Soil > Wetlands | place: USA: Florida...
CGACAAGCTGCTGGCGCAATTGCTCAGCCAGGGCCGCATCGTGGTCGCCGCATTGCCACCCAGTGGAAACCTGGATGGCTTCCCCAGCCATGCGCCCGGCGTCATCGTGGTACGCACCAGCGATGCCACGCCGGCGCCACCGGGCGTATTGAGTGCACCAGGCAAGGACATCCTCACCACCCAGCCCGGCGGCGGCTACGATTTCACCTCCGGATCATCCATGGCCGCTGCGCACGTCAGCGGCATCGTTGCGTTGCTGCTTTCGCTTTCGCCGCGCCTGGATGCGCACGCGGTGCGTGATCTGCTGCTGGAGAGCAGCCGGCGTTCCAACGGCGTGATGGAAGTGAATGCCGCCGCGGCGGTGGCGGCGTTGCGTAATGCGGGCAAGTCGACGCGCTGATCACCGCGGACTGAGTCATCCGTAGGCTGGGATGAAATCCCAGCCTACGTTCGGAATAGCATCGACGCCGTTTATCACTGCTTAGCTGCGCCCGAAACGGACGATGGCATCGCCCCTGCCATGGCAGCAGTACCCATCTGGCTATCGAAGAAATCCACCATCTTCTGATATGCCTGCTTGCGATGCTCCGGCAGAAAGAACCCATGCCCTTCATCGGGTTCCACCAGCGACTCATAGTGCTTGCCGAGCTTATCCAGCGCCGCGGTGAACTCCTTGAAGTTCTTGAACGGCACGCGCGGATCGGCGCCGCCATGGATAAGCAGCACGTCGGCCTTGAGCTTGTCGACGCCGCCTAGCGGCGAACGGCGCAGCAGGTCATTGCGGTCATTGCCTAGCACCAGTTGCAGATAGGCGCTGCCCTGGTCGGTGCGTTGCGTGTCGCTCTTGTCCAACTGCACACGCAAGTCATAGACACCGGCATAGCCGACGGCGCACTTGTAGAGATCCGGCTCGCGCACCGCACCTTCCAAGGCAGCGTAACCGCCATAGCTGGCACCGTAGATGCAAACGCGGTGCGCGTCGGCATAGCCTTGGTCGATGGCCCAGCGGGTCGCATCGGTAAGGTCATCCTGCATGCTCAAGCCCCATTGCCGATAGCCGAGCGCCTGGAACCCATCGCCGTAGCCGCCGGAACCGCGATAGTTCACCTGCAACACCGCGTAGCCGCGATTGGCGAACAACTGTACCTCGCCGTCGAACGCCCACCGGTCGGCAATGCCATGCGGGCCGCCGTGCGGCAGTACGATCAGCGGAAACGGCTTGTTGCCGGCGGGCAAGGTCAGGAAGCCATGCAGGCTCAGTCCGTCGCGCGCTTTCAATTCGATCGGCTGCATGGGACGCATCTGGTTCGGATCGATCCATGGCTCCGCGCTCAACAGATAGTGCGCATTGCTGGTAGCCAGGTCGAATACGTAGTAATCGCCGGGATCGCGATCGCTGATCACCTTGACGATGGCGTGCTTTCCATCGCGCGTGAAACTGGAGAAATACGCAAGCTGGCCGGGGAAATTGGCTGCCAGTGCCATGCTGAGCTTGGCTTCCGGCGCATTTTCGTCGAAATAGAACAAGGATCGCTTGCCATCGAGCGTCACCACGGCGTAGTAATCCTGGCCATCCGCCGTCGGCAACAACGCACCGGGGTCTGCGAATTGGCCCTGATACAGCTTGACGAGCTTGTGCGTGGCCGTATCCATCCGTTCGATCGCCGCAGGCTTGTCGCCTTGCGATACCCGCAGATACAGCTGGCTGTTGTCGCGGTTGAACCCGATCGGCAGCATGTCCACGTGCGAAGCTGCCGCATCATTGACCAGCGCCCAGTCATCCTTGGTGGCGGTGCGCAGCCACAACTTGCCGCCGCCATAGGTGTTGTCGGCGTACGCCACGCGCACTTGGCCGGCATGGTCGGCGACCAGCCGCGCGTTGCGCTCCGGCGAGGTGGTGATGCTGGTGCTGTGGCCATCCATCACGTTGAGCCATGCCGCCGAGGTATACGTGCCCGCCCGGCCGGTGGTGAAATCGTTGATGGCAATCAGGATCTGGCGGTCGCCGAAGACCTGCGTGCTGATCGGTTCCGCAAAGGCATCCCGCGCTTCTGCGGCATGGATATGGGTGCCAGTCTGCATGCCGCCCGCGCGGTAGCCGAACAAATTGGTCTGTTTGCCGCCGTCCACATCGATCGCAAAGAGTTCGCCGGTGCGCTCCGGTGTATCCAGCCCGCCTTCTTGCTTGGCGATGCTGGCGACGATGCGGTTGTCGCTGACCCAGAAATAGTCATAGACCAGCGAAAAACTGCCCGAACGCAGGATATGCACTGCCTTGGACGTCTTCGCATCCAGGATCGCGATCAGGTTTTGATACGGATGATCGGGCACCGGAATCAACGCGGCGACGTAACTGCCGTCCGGTGAAATCGTCACTTGCGAAAAATCCGGCTGGCGGATGAAGTTCTTGATCGACATCGCCGCCGGCTGTGCGGCGGGCGCCGCGTTCTCCGCTGCCATGCATGGCAGGCCCCACAACAGGCATGACAGGGCCACTCCATACAACATCCACCGATATGCACGCATTCCTTTTCCCCAGTGTGTAGAAATTCGACGGATCAACCACCCAAAAATATCGCTGCACAGGCGACGGCGTTGTTCGCCGCATGCAGCGCGATCGGCGCAGCCAGGCCGCGCGTACGGCGTGCCAGCCAGCCGCCCAACAGGCCCAGCAGGAAATAGAACACGAAGTGCGGCGTGTCGTTATGCAGCACCGCAAAAAGCAGGGCCTGAACAACATTGGCCCAGCCGAAGCTGATGTGCCGCGCAAGCCCGCCCAGCACGCAGCCCCGGAAGATCAGTTCCTCATACACCGGCACGGCCACCGCGATCACCAGCATGGCAAGCACAGGTCCGCCCAGGTGCGCACAAGCCAGCGCCAGCGTGGCGATCATGCGATCGTGCAGCGTGCCGCGTACGGCTGCGCCCAGGTGCCCCGAATGCCATGCCAGCCAGACACCCAGCGCTTTCACCAGCGCCCAAAGCGCCACGACGACAACCGTGGTGATCCAGCCGCGGTCGCCCAGCCAATCCCGCCGCGAAAAGCGCCAGGCAATCGGTGCCATCAGCACGCCGCCCATCAAAAGCGTGGCCAGTTGCATGACCACGATGGCGGACTGCTCATCGTTCGACAGAACCTTGCTGGTCGCCCATGAATGCAAGGGACTGCCCCCGCCAAGCAAGGGGATGATGGCAGAAGCCACCAGAAAGATGGCAAGCGCCATCCACATGCAGCGCAGACCGATGTTGGCAAACAGCGGCACGCTTGGCTTGTTGCGACGCGCACGAATCACGCCGCGGTAATACGCCGGAAAGGCGATCAGGCTCGGCGCGTACGCCAGCGTCAACAGCAAGGCCAGCATGCCCAGCGCCAGATGCACCAGCGGCGGCGAGAACAGTTGCAGCGGGTCATGCCGCAACAGGTTGCCATACGCAAACAGCAACGGCATGGAGATGCCGGTCTTGGCAAGCCAGCTTTGCAGCACCGTCGACGCGGCCGTGCCATCGCGAGCGGCTACCGCCACGTCCAGGCGCGTCTGATATTGCTGGATAGTTTCGCTACACGAGCAGCCGCCCACGTGCGCAAGCGCCTTGACCGCCTCCGCCGCTTTTCCTGCACGCAGGTAGATGCGCGCGGCCAGCCACCAATTGGTATACCCACGGTTTTTCATGGCGCGCCGAAGCTCGGCCAAGGCCACGGTCGGGCTCAGGCTGTCCGCAGCGAAATTCACGCGCGACCATTCTTTCCAGATGGATGCGTCGACCGGCGTTTTGGCCAGCAAGGCTTCCGCCTCACCGGCACGCCCGCTGTTGGCCAGATAACGCAACGCCGTCACCAGCTGGTCGCTGGCCGGATCCATCTGCACGGCCGCCAGTGCTTCCTGCCCGGCAATATCCGTCTGCTTCGTCGCGGTGTAGCCGCGCGCAAGAATGCCATGCAGTTTTGCACGCTGCTGCAGGCTCCAGTGCGCGCTTTTCGGCAATAAGGTAAGTGCGAACGCGATGACATCTTTGCCGCCCTGCTGCTGGGCGATGAAGAGATCGGCTTCGGCGTCGTCGGGAAAGCGCGTCTGCAGATCGTTCTTGCAGCGTTGAAAGTCGTCCTGGGCCGTATCGGTCCAATCGATCTCCTCGTTGTACAAAAAGCCCTGGGCGAACCTGCAGCGGGCCATCACCAGCGCGGCATCCTGGGGGCTCGCCTTTTCCGCAAGCGCGTAGGCTGACATCACGCGCCGATACGCATCCTGCTCACTGGCGGAAACCACCACCACGGCCTGTTCGGGCGTACGCAGGACATCCGTCGGAATAGGCGCTTGCGCCAGCACGGGTGCGCACAGGCAGACCAGGAAGATACTCAGGATAAAGGCACGCATGCCGGAATTGCCCCTACAGAAGTAAGCCAAGCAGCTTGATGTTCGATGCCATGTCAGCTCCGTAGGCTGGGATGGAGTCCCCGCACAGGCGTGCATGGCGATGCGGGAATTTCATCCCGGCCTGCGGTTAACGCCTATCCCAAAAACGGCCGCTCCCCCGCAAACAGCGCCGCATGTGCGAAGTTCCGCCATGCATCCGGCGCGTGCGATCCCAGCAAATAAATACCGACGACATAGGCCTGCGCACGCATTTCCAGCGGCACGCCATCCAGCGCGTGCGCGGCGTCAACCGCATCGCCGCGCTGCGCCAGAGCGATGAAGCGCTGCATGCGCTGCACCCACGCCTGCCCCTCCCCGCCGGATTCCGCACCGATGCCATCGAGAATTTTCGCGATGGCAGGATCGCTGGCGTCGTCGCCTTCCGCGAGCGCCAGCCACACGGTTTCCTGATCGATGCCAACCCCTTGCGGCAAGGCCGCCACGCGTGAACGCAACTGCGCCGAGGCACCTTGCGAAGCGGCGGCCATGCGCAACACATGGCCTTCGGCAGAGGTGTGTTCTGCGGCAACCAGCGCATCGTCCACGCGCCCGTCGGACAACAGGGAGAGCGCACGATAATCGCCACCCTGCATCGGTGCGCCCGGTTCCAGCAGCAATATGTTGGCGAGCGCGGGCGATGTGGCGGCCAGTTGCGGCTGCTCCTGCAGCGCGCCGGCCGGGTCGACCAGGCGCGACAGGCGCAACACTTCGATCGCCAGGGAGTTGCGCAGCATGGGGCTGCGCGCCAACGCCTGCCGATACAGCGCCAAGGCCTGCGAATAGTGTTGTTGCTGGCCCTGCGCGAACGCCGCCGCCATGGCGAACCACGCCGATTGCGGCCAACGCTGCGCACCTTCCGCAAACTTGCGGTCGCGCTCCGCGCCCTGCATGCAGCGTGTCGCCACGTAGGCCAGATCGGCCTGGTCCGGCGTCGCTTGCGCCAAGGCTTGATCGCGCGCGCAAACCGCCGCGTGCGTGGCGCCGAGGTTTTCATCCTGCTCCAATCGCATGGCGGCCACGTCGATGGGGAAGCGCTTGCGCCGAACGGCAAACGCCTCGTTGAAACCGGGTACGCCGCGCGCCAGTTCCAGCCAGCTCATCAGGTTGGCGGAACCGGGCTGGTCGAAACGCACATGCGCCAGCATCATCGCCGCGGCGGCATGTTGATCCGGCACCTGGTCGGCATAGAACTCCGGCGGCAAGTTGTCCACGCCATCGAGCACGGTGCGCATGCCTGCGCCGTTGCTGGTCTGGATACGTTGCGGCGGCGGCGTGAAAACGTCATCGGCGTGCACGACTTGCCAGCGCTGCGGCGGCAGGAACGACGGCGCCATTCTTGCCGCCGAACCGTACGATGCCACCCACGAATGCAGCGGCGCCGCGGCGGCCACCGTATAGACGACGTGGTTGTCGGCACGGTTGAGCGGCGCGGAAAAATGTTCGATCGGTTCGCCATCGCTGGTCTGTGCATCCACCTGCACGCTGCCCACGCCATGTACCGAAACATCGTCGTGCTGATGCGGCTGCACTGTTACGTGCTGACCCTCCACGCTGGCGACCACGGTGCGGTCCAACGGGTTGTACACGGTGACGGTGGTGCTTTCGTGCAGCCAGCCGAACGCCAGCACGGAACCGACGATCGCTACGGCGGCGGCGCCGCGCGCAAGGCCGGAAAGGCGATCGCCGGCACCGTCGAAGCGTTGCCAGAATCCTTGCTTCGCCTGCCGTCCGCGCTCGGCGCCGGGCACCAGCGTGGGATACAGCTTGTGTACGGAGGGACTCTCCACCGGAGCCTGGCCAAGCAGTGCGTCGGGCGTGGCCGCGGCGATCGACGCTTCCACCACCAGCAGTTCATCGAGCGCGGCGCGGCGCAACGCCGACAACCAGTTGCCGACGCGATGGATCCATCCGTCGATATGGCGCAACCACTCGTTGATGTTGGCGCGTTCCGGCGCACGCAACCCGTAGTCGCCGAGCGCTTGCGGCCAGCTCGCCACCCCCAGCGTGGCCAATAAGCGCGCGCCAGGCCGCACGGTACCGGCTTCGTGGTAGATCCGCGCGAGCGTGCGATGCACGTCGCCGGCGCCGGCCAGGATGCGGCGCGCGCCCTTCTCGTTGATGCTGCCGCGCGCAGCGGCCTGGCGGTAATCCCTGGCGAGTGCCGCTTGCGCATCGCGCAAATCCGCTTCCGCATGATCGGCGTAATGCAGCACCCGCAATACGCCAAGCAGGTAATTGCGCCATGCCGGCGCCTGCGTGGCGGCAACTTTCAGATGCAGGCTGCGTACGCGGCGCAAGGTCGAGTGCAGGCTCGATCGCACACCGGCGCGCTCTTTTTCCACCTCGGCGATCGCCGCCGGCAACTGGCTGCGTTTCAACATGCGTCCGCGATGGCGGATCACGCCGTCCGGTGCGGTGTAGATGCGATCGCGCAGCGAGCACAACAAGGCATGTTCGCGCTCCAGTGCCTGCAGCCGATCCAGTTCTTCACCGAGGCGCGGCGGGTACAGGTCATCCAGCGACAATGGCAGGCGCGGCACAGCATTGTCGTAGTACAGCTCGTCTGCGCTGGCGGCGTGCCGCACCGGCGACATGCCTAGATAGATGCCGCGGTAATCCGCCTTCAAATGCTCGCGCGCGAACTGGTCGTGCAACCGCTGCAGCGTTTCGGCCAGTTCCACCGGCGGCTGCGTCGGCTTGCCGCCCAGATCGTGCGTCATGCGCTCACGCAGGGCCTGCTCGTCATCGAAGATCGACCACGCGCTGCGCTCGTCGGCCGGCGCAAACAGATAGGTGCGCTTGGCGTTGTTTTCGCGCTCATGGTTCATCGGATGCGTCGACCACATGCGCGGCGGCTGCGCCAGCTCGCTCTCGAACACGCGAAACGCCGCGCCGCCCTCGGCCGGCAGCTGCGGGCGGTGGGCATACGCCGGATCGTTGTAGATGATGCCAAGCCGATCGGCCAGCGCCAGTTGCACCGCAAAGATGTCGCGCGGCGGACGATTCGCAGCCACTTCGCCGCGCAGGAAATTCAGGCTGCGATCCCAGGCATCATCCGCCACCTTCAGCCGGTGCAGCGCATGCACCAGCGCGTCGCTACCGGTAAGCGACACGGCCACCAGGTCGGCCTGTAACTCCATCTCGCGCGCCAGCGCACGCTGCGCCAGCACCACCAGCCGGAAACCGGCATCAACCACCACGCGCAAGGCCCACACCACGATGCCCAGCAGCCAGCCGATCCAGGCGATGCGGATGTCCAGACGGGATAAGCCGCGCAGGAAACCATCCAGCGCATCGCGTCGCGTCACGATGTATGCCGCCACCTGCTGCGCCGTATACACCCAGCGCCCCACTGCCATCGAACGCTGGCCGAAGTGGCCGAATTCATGCGCACACACGGCCTTGAACTCGCCCAGGTTCAGCATGTTCACCAGGCCGAAGCCGATCTCCAGGTTCTTGCGCGAGGGAAATAGAAGATTGAGCAGCGACAGGTCATACGACACCGCCGCATTGACGCGCCCGCTGGCATGCACCTTGTGCGGCCGCGGCGCGCCGGCTTCATCGGCGATGCGATCCAGAAAGGCAAACAGCCGCGGCTGGTCCTTGCGCGTCAACTCGATGCCGTCGGCCTGCGTGCCCTTCTTGATGAAGAACAGCGCCTTGAGCAGGAACACTGCAAAAAACAGGCTGCCGCAGCCCACCAGCCCCGCGCCGAAACCGCTGCCATCGAACGCCCGGTCCAGCTCCGTCACCCCGTTGTAGACAAACCAGGCGGCCAGCGCGACGTACAGCGCAATGAACAGCAGCAGCGCCCCCACCGCAAGCCACGCATGACGCAGGTAGGTGCCGCTGGGACGGGTGAAGCCCTCCGGGACGTTGGCCGGGCCGGCTGGGTAGATGACGTTCACGCTCACTTCTCCTTAGCTTGCGATAACTTCGTTTTCAGCTGCCAGCGCGCGCAGCCATCCACCGCGGGACAGCCGCTACCGCGCGCCGCGAAGGAACGTGCCGGATAAAAAGTGGTGCGTTGCGTGCACGCCAACTCAGGCGTGCTCCCCCTTCATCCCTGGCTTCCCCCGATACAGCGCGTTTCCACGCCGCGACACTATCGCCGTTTCCGTGGTGCGGTGGAAGGGGTCGGCACGAATCTCGGCGGCGATGAGGCAGGCATTTATCTTGCTAGCAGCGTTGCAGGTGGGGTTATCCCATCCGGTCGCCGGGCGAAATCGCCTGATACGTGCATGACAAAACGACGCACCCCGCCCGGGGTTGCGGTGCGAGGTGATCTGGATCAACGGCCGATGCAAGTGCAGCCAGAACCATATGCGTGTTACTCCACGAAGGAACAACACCATGAAAACACTGCTGCCCCTTTCCCTCGCACTCGTGCTGTCCATCGCCCCGCTGGCGCATGCTGCCGACACCGATACCGACGACAATAATTGGGTGGTCCGCTTCGGCGCCCACGTCGTGGCGCCCAAAGACGACAACGGCCGTCTCGCCGGCATGAAGACCACGATCAGCAATAACGTCAGGCCTACCGCCAGCATCGAATACATGCTTACGCCCGCGCTTGGCATCGATGCGCTGGCGGCGATTCCGTTCCGGCATGACATACGCCTGGACGGCCAACGGGCTGCAACGACCAAACAGCTACCGCCGACATTCGGGCTCAATTATCACTTCCTGGCCGGGCAGACCATTTCGCCATTCGTCGGCGCCGGCTTCAATTACACGCGCTTTTTCAGCACCAAGGGCGAAGGCATCCTGCAAGGCGCGCAGGTGCATATCGACAACAGCTGGGGCGCCGCCGCGCACGCCGGCATCGACTTCAACCTCTCACCGCAATGGATGATCACCGCCGACGTGCGCTGGATCGAGATTCGCGGCGATGTACACGTCAATGGTGCGAATGTCGGAAAGGCTGAAATAGACCCCTGGGTTTATGGGGTAAGCGCGGGCTACAGGTTCTGAGTCACAACCGGACGAAGTGCGAAGGGGTGAGCGAAGCGAATCATCCTGGTGAGTAGAGTTACGCACGCAACGGCTCTACCCTCACCTCCGCCACCCCAAGCAATCCGGCAAGCGGCACCTGTGCCGTCGTCTGCTGCGGACTGACCGCAAGCCCCTTTTCACGCAGCACGGCGAGGAACATCTCGGCCAACGGCATCACCATGTGTTGTCCCCAGCAGCGTTCGGACTTGTGGCCGAAAGGCAGGTAACCGGGATGCTGGTCGGGGTTGAGGCTGTTCCAGCGCTCGGGCCGGAATTCGTCCGGGTCGTCCCACAACGCCGGATCGCGATGGCTCAGCAGCGGCAGGACCAGCACATCGTCTTTCGCCCGGATGCGCGCGTCGAGCGCAGGATATTCGGGTGAAGCATTGCGCAGCATGTTCCACGACGGCGGCAACAGCCGCAGGGCTTCGTAAAGAATATTGCGGTTGGACCAGTCATCGTCGAACGGCGCTCCCAACCAGAGTGCATTCGCCACCAAGGTGGAAATGGTGAAGCAGACCGGTGCCGCCGTGCGCCGGTAAAGACCCATCGCATAACGGCGTTCGTGATACCCCGCCGCATGGGCGACCGACGCCGCGATCGCGGAAGCCTCCGGCTGCAACCGCAACCGAAACATGGCACCCGTGGCAATCACCGTCCAGGTGAGCTTGGGCGTCAATTCCAGCACGCGATCCATCAAAAAGCGCAAGCGTCGCGGATCGTTGCCAAGAATGAGATCGCGCAGATATACGTGCCCCACGTGCGGCCATGGGCCGGACAGGTCGACCTCGATGGGAATGGGTTTCTTCAGCGTCGCGCGCACGTCACGGCCGATGGCCTGCATCGACTTCAAGGCGTCCGCACGCGGAATGGATCGCCCATGCAGCGGCTTGAACGTGGGACGCTCGAACTCCGTCGCCGCCCTGGCGCCGAGAATCCGGTCGGACAATTCGGCCCCGGCCACGCCGACGGTGTCATCGTCCAGACGAAACAGATCCTTGCCGCGGTGATCGCGCAAAAGCGCTGCAAGCCTGGGTGCAAAGACAGTGGTCCGGACACGCCTGCCGGAGATGCGCATATCCATGGACGATCTCGCGTTTGAAGGGAGGAGTCCCGCCCCCAGCGGTATCGATACATCCACCACCGGAAGCGGGGTACATCATCACCGTGTTGCCGACATCAGGAACACGGTTCGATCGCTCAGTACCAGATGTACCAGGCGTATTCCTTCAGGCTCTTCTCGCGGGCGAACAGGTTCTTCAGAGCAAACAGCGTCTTCATGGTTGGCACCTTTTCAGTGAATGACCCATCGGGCCGAATCAAACGTTCAAGTTGTGCATGTCATGCGAGGCACGCAGACCGCGCGCATCCACGCGCCCCGTCTGAAACGCTACGTGCCCCGCGGCAACCTTACGACTTCTGGCAAGGACATTAGGTTGTCCATCCGGGCCAATAGCGAATACTGTGAAGTGGTGGACAGGCATCGTCACACAGGCTTTACGAAGTTATGCGCAGGCCAATGGCTGGGCGCTGCGGTCTTTCATTTCGCAGGAAATGTCTCAACCAACGAAACACGCATGCATCGGTATGCGAGAAAAAATCGGTACACACCCATCCCGCCAACCTTGCGCAGGATCGTGCAAAAACCGGCCAGATTGCGGCATTCAATGCCCACTAGCACAAGCGCTATCGTGCAGCCTGCGATACCCTCCCCAGCCTCCCGTCCCGCCAATCTGCAAGAGGCCCGCCATGCTCATGTTGACCATCAACGGCCAGCAACATTCCTTCGACGGCCCGCCCGAGATGCCGCTGCTGTGGTATTTGCGCGACACGCTCGGCCATACCGGCACCAAGTTCGGCTGCGGCATGGCCTTGTGTGGTGCATGCACCGTGCATCTGGATGGTGCGGCCGTGCGTTCCTGTGTCACGCCGGTGGTCGCTGCGGTGGGCAAGCAGGTCACCACCATCGAGGGGCTGTCGCCGGACGGCAGCCATCCGGTGCAACGTGCGTGGATGACACTCAACGTGGCGCAATGCGGTTATTGCCAGGCCGGACAGATCATGCAGGCGGCATCGCTGCTAAAGAGCAAGCCGCATCCCAGCGATGCCGACATCGACGCCGCCATGTCCGGCAACATTTGCCGCTGCGGCACCTACACACGCATCCGTGATGCGATCAAGCTCGCCGCAGGCGAAGGGAGTGCCGCATGAACCGCGACAGCCTGCCTATCTGCAACGAAAGCCGGCGTGCCTTCGTGCTCGGCTTCGGCGCCGGCAGTTTGTTGCTGGCGTTTGGCCTGCCTGCGTTCGCACGCGCGGCGGATGCACCCAGGAAACAGTACGGCGGTGAAGCCGCCGAGCATGGCCTGCGCGACGATCCGCATCTGTTCGTCGAGATCGCGCCGGACGGTACCGTGACAGTGGTGTGCATCCGTTCCGAAATGGGCCAGGGCGTGCGCACCAGCGTGGCGATGGTGGTGGCCGATGAACTTGGTGCCGATTGGTCACGCGTGAAAGTACGCCAGGCGCCAGGCGACGAAGTGACCTACGGCAATCAGGATACCGACGGTTCGCGCAGCCTGCGCCAGAGTTTTGCCGCCCTGCGCCGCGCCGGCGCCGCCGCGCGCGCGATGCTGGAGCAGGCCGCCGCCACGCAATGGGGCGTACCGGTGAGCCAGGTGAAAACCGGCATCCACGAAGTGGTCGATCGCAAGAACGGCCGCAAGCTCGGTTTCGGCGCACTCGCCACCCAGGCCGGCGCCCTGCCCGTGCCGGATCCGAACAGGCTGGCGCTGAAATCGCCGGCTGAATTCCGCTATATCGGCAAAGGCAGGACAGCGCTGATCGACAACCACGACATCGTCACCGGCCGTGCGCAGTACGGCATCGACACGCGCTTGGACGGCATGCTGTATGCGGTGATCGCGCGCCCGCCGGTGTACGGCGACAAGCTCGCCTCGTTCGATGGCAGCACCGCGGAGAAAATGCCGGGCGTAGCGAAAGTGATGACCCTGGCGCCCACGCCGTTGCCTTCCGGTTTCCAGCCGCTGGGCGGCGTCGCCGTGATCGCCGACAACAGCTGGACGGCCATCAAGGCGCGCGAACAACTGAAGCTCGACTGGGTGAGCGGCCCGAACGCCCACTACGATTCCGTCGCGTACCACGCGCAACTCGACGCGGCCAACCGCAAGCCGGGCAAGCTCGTGCGCAACGACGGCAACATCGAGCAGGCGTTGAACAGCGCCGCCAAACGCGTCACTGCCGATTACTACATACCGCATCTCGCCCATGCCACGATGGAGCCGCCGTGCGCGGTGGCGAGCGTCACCGGCGAGCGCTGCGAAGTGTGGGCGCCCACGCAAGCGCCGCAGGATGTCCGCAACGAACTGGTCAAGGCGCTCGGCATTCCGGATGCGAACATCACCGTCCACGTCACCCTGCTCGGCGGCGGCTTCGGGCGCAAATCCAAACCCGATTACGTGGTGGAGGCCGCCCTGCTCTCGCGTGCAACCGGCAAGCCGGTCAAGCTGCTGTGGACGCGCGAGGACGACATCGTCAACGATTATTTCCACGCCGTATCGGCCGAACACTTCGAGGCCGCGCTGGATGGTTCGGGCAAGGTGACCGGCTGGCTGCATCGCACGGTCGCGCCGTCGATCGCCTCCACCTTCAGGCCCGGCATCGATCACGAGCAAGCCGGTGAATTGAACCAGGGCATCATCGACCTGCCGTTTGCCATTCCCAACGTGCGCATCGAAAACCCCGCCATCGACGCGCATACCCGCATCGGCTGGTTCCGCTCGGTGTACAACATTCCGCATGCCTACGGCATCCAGAGTTTCGTGGCCGAGCTGGCGCACGCCGCCGGACGCGACCACCGCGATTTCCTGCTGGAACTGCTTGGCCCCGACCGTCAATTCCAGCCCGTAACACAGATGCCGTTTACCGACTACGGCGAAGATCCCGCGCTTTTTCCGATCGACACCAGGCGCATGAAGCGCGTCATCGAAACCGTGACGGCCGCGGCCGATTGGGACAGGAAACGCCCCAAGGGAAGCGGTCTTGGCCTGGCGGCGCATCGCAGCTTCGTCACCTACACTGCTGCGGTGATCGAGGTCGAAACCAGCCCCGACGGCAAACTGAGCATCCCTCGCGTGGATATTGCGATCGACTGCGGCCCGCAGGTGAATCCGGAACGCGTGCGCTCGCAATTGGAAGGCGCGGTGATCATGGGACTTGGCCTGGCCCTGCATGGCGAAATCAGCTTCAAGGACGGCCGCGCGGAACAATCCAACTTCAACGATTTCCTGGTGCTGCGCATGAACGAAGCGCCACGCGAGATCCACGTGCACATGGTGGCGGCGGATGATTTCTCCGTGCCATTGAGCGGCGTCGGCGAACCGGGCCTGCCGCCGATTGCGCCGGCGCTGACCAATGCGATTTTTGCAGCGACCGGGCAACGGATTCGTGCGTTGCCGGTGCGGCAGCAATGGGTGAAGGCGAAGCAGGTGGCGTGAGACTTCTAAGCTGCCCCCTCCCCTACGAAGCTGAAACGCGCCTCAGGTTTAGGACACCCGCAACACCGCCGCGCCACTCAGCCGCCCGTCGCGCAAATCCTGCAACGCCTGATTGGCCTGCTCCAG
>Ga0335072_10009468_pt1 | contig 14049 bp, 11 predicted proteins | sample Lox_Sample_21_FD_206725 | JGI IMG/M metagenome (GOLD analysis project Ga0335072, IMG submission 206725) | Soil microbial communities from Loxahatchee National Wildlife Refuge, Florida, United States - Lox_Sample_2.1 | ecosystem: Environmental > Terrestrial > Soil > Wetlands | place: USA...
TCGCGTACCGCTGCCAGAGCCGCTGTAACCGGCCCGGACGCTGGCTGCCGCGCCAGGCTGCCTGGTCAGGGCGACCTGTCGCCTGCCGGCGATCGTCATGACTGCGAGCACGATCAGGCTGAGGATCAGGACGCCCATGCCGATGAGGCCCTGCGCCGGCGGCGAGCCTGCCGAGGAGTGATGCGCCACCGGGGCGGAGTCCAGCCAGGCGCCGATGCAGGACGCGGCTGTCAGGACCGAGGCGGTGACTGCGGCTATCTTGGTGCGGCGGCGAAGGTCGCTGCCATCTGAGCCTGTCGCCGCCCGCTGCGCCCGGACGGTGCCAAGCAGTGCCCCGACGCCGAGGACTGCAGCCATGATGAGCAGCTGCACGACGTAGTACGGGACCGAGCTGCCGTTCAGCGGCCAGACGGTGCTGGGCGGGCTGACGCCGTGCCCGTCAGCGATGCCGTAGGTCTGCAGGCCGGTCATGGCCAGGAATGGGATGATGATGATGGCGGCGGCCCGGCGGCCATCGCGGGTGATCCAGCCCGCGATGACGGCCAGGACGAATCCCGCTAGAGGTGTCATGGCGATGCCTCCGTCTGATTCAGGCGGGACCGGCCCGCCGGACAGATTCGATGCAACAAACGCTAGGCAGCAGGCCCGCGGCGGTCGTCCTGCCCGCCAACGACCTTTGCACGGTCGCAGATCACTCTTGAGGACTACGGTGGACACCGACCAGACCGGGCAGCAGCCGATCACCGTCGTGATCGCGGACGACCAGCGGATGGTCCGTAGCGGCTTCCGGGTGATCCTGGAGGCCGAGGACGGCATCAAGGTGCTCGGCGAGGCGGGCGACGGCGCAGCGGCTGTCGAGCTGGTACGCCAGCTGAGCCCGGCAGTCGCCCTGCTCGACATCCGTATGCCGGTCCTTGACGGCCTGCAGGCCGCACGCCAGGTCATTGCGCTGCGACCGGCCACCCGTGTGCTGATCCTGACGACCTTCGATGCTGACGACTACGTCTACGAGGCGCTACGGGCCGGCGCCAGCGGATTCCTGGTCAAAGACGCACCAGCTGACCAGCTGGTCACCGCGGTGCGCTGCCTGGCGGCCGGCGACGCCCTCATCGACCCGTCCATCACCCGGCGCCTCATCACCAGGTTCGCGCTGGCCGCCCGCCGCACCAATGGCCTGCCGCCCGAGCTGGACCGGCTGACCGCGCGCGAGCTAGACGTACTGCGCCTGATAGCCCGCGGCCTGTCCAACAACGAGATCGCCCGCGAACTGGTGGTCGAGGAGAACACCGTCAAGACTCATGTCAGCCGGATCCTGACGAAGCTGAACTTGCGCGACCGCGTCCAGGCCGTCGTACTCGCGTACGAGACCGGCTTCGTCACGCCCGAGGTGCTGGGCTGACGGATCATTGCACCAGCTTCCGCGACTTTGAGCTCGGCCGTCGGATGCGGCTCACATCCACATAACCAGGTAATCGGTACACGGCCTGAGAATGAAGAACCAGATGCGGCTGCAATACGGATTCGGCGATCCCGACTCTGGGAGCGACATAGAACACGTAGGGCGAGCCGCCGGCGGTGGGGCCGGCCCTGCGAGCCCGCGGCGGCTGGTGGCAGCTGCGGAGGTGGGCGCGGCGCCGGGACAGGTTGCCGGCCAGCACCCGCGCGAGTGTGGCGAGGTGCAGCAGCCGGGCGGGCGGGTCGAGCAGCCCGCTCACCGGGCGGCGTGGGCTCGGCGCCGATGATGACCAGTTTAGTCTCGGCCAGCGCTCCCGATGTCCCTGCCGGAGGGCAGCGAGCCGTCACCGTACCGATTGACGAGTGCCCACTGCCAAGCCAGCGCCTGAGTTTCCCTGCCGCGCCCGGCCAGGCGTCTAGCGGCACCGGGCCGCTGAGCAGCGGACCAGCCGAAGACGCGCGCTCTGGTCGGCTGCGTGACTGGCGAGATTGCTGTGGGGATGCGTCGGCGTCGGTGGCGCGGCGGACCTGGCGCATCAGCAGTTCGTGGGAGGCAATCAGGGCGAATGACGGCCACGCGGCGATCACCCGGCCGGTTGCCGTTTGCTCGGCGACGGCCACGTTGGCGGTCAGGCTCGCTATGCTGCCCGCTACCAGCAGACCCCACGGCAGGAACCCACCCGGCCTGCCGGACCGGGACTCAGCTAGGAGTGTCGGCCTGGCGCGGCCGCATAAGTCGTGGCCGGCTGAGTCGCGTAGCGCGCCATCACTTCCGTAATCTGAGCAGCGGTCGGCGACGAGCCAGCCGCGGCCATGTCACGGAGGTCCCGGAAGTACTGCACGTACAGATCGGGCGTGAACGTGTTGAGCAGGATCACGGGCTCGTCGCTGAGGTTCGCGAAGGTGTGCGGCGCCCCTGGCGGAATCATCACCAGGGTGCCGGCTGGCGCCTCGTACGACACCTCGCCGACGGTGAAGGTGGCGGTGCCGGCCACCACGTAAAACCCTTCATCGTGGCGGCCATGGCGATGCTGCGGCGGGCCGCCGATGCGCGGCGCAATAGTGATCTCGGCGACGCCAAGCCGGTGCGCCGTGGTACTGCCGTCCTCGAGGATGCGCAGCCGGATCGGGCCGTCCAGAGCAGTATCGCCGCCGTCCGGCGGCACGACCGACACCGGGATCACGGCGTGCTCGACGGGCGAGCGGTGGAGCGCTGCGGTGAGGTGAACTCGGTCACCGCCGCCAGCAGCTCGTCAGGGGTCTCCAACTGCGGCAGGTGACCTGCGTGATCAATAATCCGGAACTGCGCGCCCGGAATGCCGTCGGCGTAGGCCCGGCCGTGCTCGACGGAGATCATCCGGTCGGCGGCGCCCCAGACAATCAGTGCCGGCATCGCTACCGCCTTGAGACGGTCACGGAGGCCCGGATCCGCCATTGCAGTCCCCGCATACGCCAGGAGTGCGGCCCGGTTGCCCGCCATGGCGGCTGCTCGCTCAGGCGGAAGTGCAGCCAGGTCGATGCGGAACCCGTCCGGGTTGAAATAGCTCAGCTGTGTGACTTGATCCAGGGTCAGTGAGAAAAAGTCGGGAACGGGAGCGCTGTCCAGCTGCAGCCCGGCCGCGTCGACAAGGACGACCGAGCTAACCCTGCAGTCGGCTGCGGCGCTCTCGGCCAGCGCGAGCTCGGCCGCGATCCAGCCACCGATCGAGTTGCCGATGACGCAGACGTCCGTCAGGTCAAGCTCGCGCAGCAGGGCGGAGTAGACCGCGGCGAGTCCGGCGACGCTGGCCAGTTCCTCCGGCCGCGGCGTGCCGTCAAAGCCGGGATGCGCCGGGACGATAACGCCATAGCCGGCGGCACTCATCAGCGCGGCGAATCCGGCAACAGAAAACGAGCCTGCGCCGCCGTGGAGCAGCAGAACCGGCTGGCCGGTGCCGCTCTCGGCGTAGCTCAGCGGCACCGTTCCGATGCCGTGGACGGTGAGACGAGCGGTGTTCATGGCGCATTCCCTTCACGCTTCGTAAGAGTGTTCTCTCACGAAGGACGCTAACTCAGGTTCGATCGTTGTGCAAGTTGGCTCTCATAATGAGAGTTAACTTGCACAACTCCGGCCAGTGCGCCAGAGTGGAGCCATGACAGCGGACGCGGCCGGCCGGGTGAATCAGAAGCAGCGAACCAGGGCCGCCATCGTGGCCGCAGCGCGTGAACTCATTACGGGCAGTGCCGAGATCACCATGCCTGCCGTTGCCCGGGCGGCGCTGGTCTCCGAGGCGACGGCGTACCGGTACTTTCCCGATCTGGTCTCACTACTCCGGGAAGCGGTCGACGGTACCTGGCCCAGTCCGGAGCAGGCACTGGCTTCGGTCGAGCACAGCGCCGATGCCGCAGAGCGGATCGCGGTGGCAACCGAGCGACTACTGCGTCATATCCACACTTACCAGGGCGCGGTCCGGGCCATGATCGCTGCCTCGGTGGTGCGGCCACAGGCAGCAGCGGGCGTCCGGCCTGGCTATCGCTTCGGGATCATCGATTTGGCGCTCGCCCCGCTCGAGAACAAACTCGGCACCCAGAGTCCGGAGGCGTTGCGCCAGTTGAAGCAAGATCTCGCCATCGTGGTCAGCGCTGAAGCGCTGTTCACTTTGACCGACCTGTGCGGGCTCTCGCCCGACGAGGCGATCGCCAGCGCCGTGCGCTCGGCCACGACGATCACGGCCGCAGCTGTAGGCCGGGCCCGGTAGGCGACGCCGAGGACACCCCGGCGCCTAGCCGCACGCGTGCAGCAGGGACAGCAGCATCTGGCGCAATGACCGCTGTTCCGCAACGGTCAGCGGGCTGAAGAAGTCCTTCTCGATCTCAACCCCGATCGAGTCAAGGTCGGCCGCGAGTTGCTGGCCGCGGGCGGTGAGCCTGAGCACTCGCCGCCGCCGGTCGGCGGGGTCCACCTCCCTGGCGAGCAGCCCGCGTTCTGCGAGACTGTCGATCAGCGGCACGGCATTGCGGGGGTCAACGGCGATGAGATCGGCGAGCTCATGCTGGCCAAGCGGACCGGATTCGCCGAGCGCGCGGAGCACCTTGAACTGGCTGGGGCTCACATGAAGTTGTGCGAGCATGTCCGCCCAGAGGTGACGAGCCTCTGACCCGGCCAGCGCCAGGAGGTACCAGGTGCTTGCCTGGAACGTCAGCGGCCCAGCCGGTACCGGCTCAGCGTCAGGACCGATAGCGTCCGCATGCATGGCGGAAGTCTAGCCGGGTGGCGCGATAGGCGTTAATCATGATAGACATGCCTCATGTCGAATTTGAGAACTACCCGGCATGTCCCCGACGGCATCATCCTCGCGATCGCGTGCGTGGCCCAGTTCATGGTGGTGCTGGATGTCTCGATCGTGAACGTCGCGCTGCCGTCCATCGGCCGCGACCTGCACTACACGCCCACTGGCCTGCAATGGGTGGTCAACGCGTACGTGCTGACGTTCGCCGGGTTCCTGCTCCTGGGTGGCCGGGCCGCTGATCTGTTCGGCCGCCGCCGGGTGTTCCTGATTGGCCTCGGACTGTTCACAGTCGCCAGCCTCGCCGGCGGCGTCGCGCAGGACTCGACCTGGCTCACGACCGCGCGGGCGGTCCAGGGCATCGGCGGGGCGCTGTTGTCTCCGGCCACTTTGACGATCATCGTGACCACATTCGCGCCGCAGCGGCGGGCCTGGGCACTCGGGATCTGGAGTGCGGTCGCCGGGGCCGGCGGGGCAGCCGGATCGATCCTCGGCGGAGTGCTGACTTCTGCGCTGTCCTGGCGGTGGGTCCTGTTCGTTAACATCCCGATCGGCGTGGCGGGAATGATCGCAGGGCTGGTCTGGCTCACCGAGTCACGGGCCTCTGATCGCGGCGGCCCTGCGCCGCGGCTAGACGTCGCCGGCGCGGTCACGGTGACGCTCGGGCTCGGAGCGCTCATCTATGCCATCGTCGGGACCGAGACCCACGCATGGGGATCGGCGCAGACTCTGGTCCTGCTAGCCGCGGCGGTCGTGCTTCTCGGGGTATTCGCGGTGATCGAGTTCCGAGTCGCGCGGACGCCGCTGGTCCCCTTCGGCCTGTTCCGGTCCCGTTCGGTGACAGGCGCCAACCTGGTGATGTTCCTGGTCGGCGCGGCATTCTTCGCGATGTGGTACTTCCTGTCGCTCTACCTGCAGAACGTACTCGGCTACAGCGCCCTGCGCGCGGGCATGGCGTTCCTTCCCATGGCTGTGACCATCATCATCGGTGCACAGGTCAGCTCGCGGCTCCTGCCGCGCATCGGCGTCCGGCCGCTGTTGCTGGCGGGAACGATCATCGCCACCGTCGGCTTCGCCTGGCTGTCCCGCATCGCGCCAGGTGCCTCGTACTGGCAGCACGTCTTCGGGCCCGGCTGCATCATCTCGCTCGCGCTCGGACTGCTGTTCACGCCGCTTGCCGCAGCTGCGACCACCGGCGTCTCGTTCTCCGAAGCAGGCCTGGCATCCGGCGTGCTGAATACATCACGGCAGATCGGCGGCTCCCTGGGCCTGGCGGTGCTGGCCACGATCGCTACCGACCGCACACAGGTCATGCTGACGGGCGCAGCTGGCGGTCAGGCCGGCGCGGCCGGGTCCGACGCCCAGCACTCGGCTGCACTGGGAGCCGCCCTCAACGGCGGATATGCCAGGGCATTCGAGGTGGCTGCGGCCATGACCCTGGCGGCGTTCCTGGTTGCCTTCGTGGTGCCCGCGATCCGCAATCGCCACGCTTCGCCCGGCGGCAGCGGCGACCAGGCTGAGGGGCAGCGCGCTACTCCACAGGAGGTCAGCGCCGCCGCGGCGGACGACGCTGCCCATCTCTAATCCGCAGCCGGCCAGCCGCGCGAAGACCTTGCCCGCGTGCCGCCAGCGCCGGCTCACCCGGTCGTTGTTGCTAGAACAGGCCCGCGTAGCGATTCCAGTGCTTGCCGAGCAGGACGGGCCGGCCGAAGCCGCCATGGCCGTTCCCCGGGATCAGCCACAGGTCGCCGTGCCCGTCGCGGGCCACCAGGTCGTTGTCGCCGTTGTCGGTCAGGTCGCCGATGCCGATGATGACGTTGTACTTGTTCCAGCCGGAACTGACCCGTTGCGGGCGATCAAAGCCACCGCGACCGTTGCCATCCAGCCGCCACATCGTGCCGTCCTTGCTGATGGCCAGCAAGTCGCCGATGCCGTTGCTGGTGAGAGCGCCTGCGCCGATGAGCCGCGAGTACTTGTTCCACCCGCCGCTGATCAGTTTCCGGCCTTCGAATGTGCCGTGGCCGGTGGCCAGGTAAAGCCAGAGACGTCCGGCTTTGTCACGGGCCAGCAATTCCAGCTTGCCGCTGCTGGTCTCGTTGCCGGGCGCGACCAGAGCGGTGTAGCTGTTCCAGTCTCCGGCAACGCGAACCGACTTAACGCCGTTGAAGTCGGCCGAACCGTTGCCGATATACGCGCGCATCTCACCGTTTCCCGTGCGGACCAGCAGATCCGCTGTGCCCTTGCCGGCGAAGTCGCCGAACGGGACAAGCGCGGTGTCGCAGTAGCGCGAGTGCTGATTGCAGACGTCCCAGTTTTCCGTGTAGCCAGAGCCGACGCTGTTGACTAGTTTTCCGCTCGACGTTGCCAGATACCACACCGCATCGGAGTCGGGCTGAACCGCGAGTAGCGCGGAAGCGCCCGTGCAGTCGATGCTCCGGAACGGTATCTGGCCGCACAGGATCCCGAGTGGTCCGGCGGCGACTGCGGTTGCGGTCGCGGCTCCGGGGACGGTCGCGGTTAGTGACCAGGTGTACGGGCCGCTGAACCCCTTCCGTCCGTCAGATAGCAGGAGGTTCCAGGTCGGCGTGATCCCGTACCGGGCCGGACCGCCAGTCTCGGTGTGGACTACCTGGCCGGTGGTCGCCCGAGTGATCGTGACGGTCCAGCCGCTGACCGGCCGGCTGAGGGACAAGTACTGGCTCCACTGGTCCGGCTGCCAGTCCTGCATGTGCAGTTGCGCAGCGCTGGGCTCGCCGACGGCCACGGGGGTAGCGGGGACGCCGGTGTCGATCACGTGGACGTTGTCGCCGGTATCGACGTAGGCGACGTCGCCGCTGTATTTGTCGACAGCCCAGGTGATGTTGCGGTCGTCCGTGCCAGGCCCGAACGGCACGTCCGCGGCTAGCGTGACCGGCGCACTAGCACTGTCGGACTGCACGTCATACATGATCAGGTCGCCGGTGGACGGGTCGTGCTGGACGATGTAGCCGTCGCCCAGCAACGCCAGGCCGGAAGGCACGCTGATCTCCGACTTAGTCTGCAGGTCGTAGACCCCCGCCGGGCCGGCGCTGCCGCAGGCCCAGTAAATCCAGCGTGCGGTGGCCTGCACGTCACTAGCCTGACAGTCCGCGCCGGTAGCGATGGGCTTGCTGGTCGTCATGCTCGTCAGGTCGGTCGCCTGGATCTGCCCTGGCGCGTCGGCTCGCCACAGCGTGTCGAACCACAAACCCGCGCCGGTGACGGGCCCGCTGCTGACGGTCTTGCCGTACCCGACGTCGACAACATCCTGTTCGGCAGGGGTGCTCTTCGTCGCAGCGACATCGACGATGACGTAATCCGGCGAGGCGTCCACAAGCGTCCCCGGACCCGGGAAGGTCGCGCCCTCCTCCGTCTGGTCGCCCTCATACAGGTTCATCGAGTCGCCTGAGCCGCCCAGATAAGCAGGGCCATACGAGTTGCCGTCGACGACCCGCACGCACTCGGCGTTCGGCGCGCATTCCAGCGGGTTGTTCACTTCCATCGCGTACGACGGCTGGTCATAGGGGATGTCCCAGCCATTGTCGGGAACGAGCGGATGGCTGAACATCGTGTCGTCGGGCACGCCGAACCCAGGCGTGGTTTCCACGTGCCAGACATCTCCTTGCGAGATCGTTAGTCCGGCATTCGACATCTGGGTCAGCGGCAGCACCGGACTGTCGGTCAGATCGCCACTGGTATCCGTGCCGATCTCGCGGACAGACCAGTCGGCCAGGCCCGTGCCACCTACGATGAGCGCTCCGTCCGGGCCCTGCGCGATGCCGTAGGAGCTGCCCTCGGCATCGAGGATGACGGTAGTGAGAGTTCCGCCCGAGTCGGGAACGGCTAGCGCGGCGTTGCCTGCCGTTGCAGTTACGCTGACGACGTCGCTGCCGGCCAGCGCTGCCCATTCCGTTCCGCCGGGCAGGGTCACGAGCGCAGGCGTGGTGTCGGTGCCTGCCGTCACGCCAGACAATGAGTAGATCGCCAGCTCAGAGCCGGTCAGCATGAATGCGACGCTGGTCGACGTGAGCAAGGGAGCCCTGTTGACCGGATCGCTTGTTATGGGCGTGAAGGCCCCGGTCGCCAGGTTAAGCAGCCCGCCCGCGTAGGCGCCGCCGGACAAGTACCGGAGGATGGCAATGCTGCCGTTGCCTGCGTCAAGCCCGACGTCCTGCGGTCGCACCACAGCACCGGCCGGCAGGCCGGTCACCGGGATTGTGGTGTAACTGCCGTTAGCCGCGAACGACAGTACCGAGTAGCTCGCCGGGCTGGAACCGGCCTCGTCGACGACCATGTAACTGCCCCACAGGCCGACGGCGCTGGAGCCTGCCGGGATCGTGTACTGCGAGGACGCGCCAGTCGCCGGATCCAGCTCAGTGATGAAGTCCCCGCCGCCAGGCGGGTAGATCGCGAGTTCGTCGCCTCCGGCCGGGAAATAGGTGTTGCCCTCGACGTCCTGCATGGCCGGCACCGGGGTCGTCGTTCCCGTGGCATAGCTCGTCCAGAGGTAGCCGGAGCTGAACCCCGGAACCGTCGGGTAAACGTCGAACTTATGCAGGAAGCCGGTAGCGCCTGCGAATTCGAGCGAGTCCGACGGCAGCGTCGCCGCCTGATCGGGATCCGGGGGAATCACTGTCACCTGCGTCGGCGTCGGCTGAGCCGTGACAGGAGACGCGCCCGCGGACCCGGCGATGGCAACGAGCGCAGGGGTGGCGAGTGCTGCCCCGACCATGAGGCCGATGAACCTGCGATGTTTGCGCATGAGAGGACCCCCGACTGAAACGATCACGCGCTAAGGCTGTCCCAGCACGTCAGATCGCGGGGCTATTACACCACAAACTGCGTGTTTTGATGAGAGCCAATGTTCGGGGTCAGCTTTTTGGCGCGGGGACGCCACTGCTCGTTCCAGACAGGGCACTTTCCGGAACGGGCAGTGGCATCAGCTCCCGGGAAGCTACTTCGCGTGACCACCCGCCAGGGCCGGCTTTGCCGCATCCCGCCGCCCGGAGAACCAGTCCCGGCGCGGCCGGGTCAGCTGGAAGCTCTCAAGGACGGTGTACTCAGGGGTCCCCGTCGTCTGGGTGGGTGCGTGGTAATAGGTGACGGTGATTGTCGTGTTGCCGCCCGGCTTGCCCGGGTCGACCTGGAAGTAGGCCACGCCGTAGGCATCTGAGGGATCGGTCATCGCCGACCAGGCAGCCGGCTCAGTGGCGTCCGGAGTCGGCTTGGCGCCGGTGCGGATCTGGGTGAACGTGGTTACGTTCGCGACCTTGGCGCCGTAAACGTTGTCCCTCTTGTTCGTGCCGCCGCCGCCGAGCACCATGTAGACCGTGCCCTGCGAGGTGTCGAACGGGCTACTCACATCGGTCGTCACCACGTCGGGAGTGAAGGTGTTGACTGGCTGCCCCTTGGTCGACGGCAATGTGACAGGGCCGGATGCCTGAGTGACGGTACCCCCGGCGAACGTCGAGGTGCCGAGATCGGCGGTGAACCCGCGGACCGGGTAGGAGCGCTCGTAGTCGTGGTCGTGACCGTTTACCACAAGGTCGACCTCGTACCGGTCGAACAGCGGCAGCCATGCCTCCCGGATGCCAAGGTCGCAGCCGTTGTCGGTGGACGAGGACAGGGCGCACTGATGCATCTGCACCACGATCCAGTCGACGGAGTTGTCGGCTCTGGCCCGCCAGAGAGTCTCCTCCAGCCAGCGGGTCTGCGCGTTGGGGTGCTGGCCGCCGGGGGATAGCGTTCCGTCGGCGTTCTGGGTGAAGGTGCCGGTGTAGTACTGGTTGTACTGCGCCGCCGTCGCCGGGATGGTGTTACCCGCCGCATCGGTAGTGGCGACACCGCCCACGTTGTAGGCGCCAGCGCCCTGGTAGCAGACGTCATTGGCGTCCAGGGCGATGAACACCACCGAGCCGACGCGGAACGAGTAGAAGTTCCCCGCATATCGCGTCCCGTTGAACGGGACCAGGTACCTGGTGGTGAAAGCGGCGTAGCCGGCGGGTCCGTTGTCGAGCTCAGCCTCGTGGTTGCCGATGCACGGCATCCACGGCCGGTTGGCCGCCGAGCGCTGCACGTTGAGGCCGAAGTCGCGCCACACGGTCGGCGACGTCTGCGCGCCTGCCGCGGTCGTGGTCCCGCCAGCGCTCGTGATGGTCTCCTTGTCGGCATACGACAGGTCGCCGTTGAGCAGGTGGAACAGGGGCGCGAGATTCTCCACCTCGCCGACGGCGTTGTAAGCGTTCCACTGCGACTCGCTATAGGTGGCCGACGCGACGGTGGAGCCGTCCGCGAGAGTGTAGGTGGCTCCCGCGCCGGGCGTGCCGAGGTCGCCGTAGCTGGTGAACGCGAACGGGAAGCGGCCCTGCCCGGCAGTCGTGAACTGGCTGGTGAAGGTCACCGCCGGGGTAGCCGCGTCGCTGACCACGTAGGTGTACTCGGTCTGTGGCGACAGACCACGGACCGGCACGTGGTAGGCGTACACCGGCTCGCCGCTCAGCCCGTCGGTGTAGGACCTGCGGATGGCGCGGAAGATGCGGCTGCGGCCATCCGGCATGCGGACCAGCAGTTGTGGCGCGACCTGCGGGGCCTGCGACAGCCAGGACACCGTCATCTCGCTCGCCGTATCCCGGCCCCAAGTGAGGTGGACCTGCTCGGGTATCGTTCCCGAACTTTGCGCTTCTGCTGTCGCTGCTGCCGCAGAGTAGCCGTCGGACAAAGCAACTGAGGCGGCGGCAGCGGCGACCCCAGCGCCGACTGCCAGTACGAAATTGCGGCGAGATAGGCCGTGCGGGACAGGTGAGTTCTCAGGCATGGCCATACCTTTCGCGTGACGGGTAAACGGCAGCTTGCCGCAGTTCGTCCGTAAGCAAGCCAAAAGGCCAAGAGTTCCAGAGAACCGGCGGCCGGCTCACGGCTGGTGAGCGGCCGTATCTGCCAGCCACGCAAGCGGGTACTCCGGGCCCGGCAGATTGCGCACAACGGCAGACGAGTGATCCGCCTTTGCCAGGAAACGCCTGAGCAAGGCCGCAGTAATGGCCGTCGCACTACGGTCTGGGTGCATGGACTGGCACATGACCCTGTTTACGCGACATGCCGGCGCGTCTGCACTTGGGGTGAGTCATGAATAGTGACGTGAGTTTGTACGACCTTCTCGGCGGCGACCACCACGAATTGCTGCTTGCCACGAAAGCCTTCTACTCGAAGGTGCTGACTGACGAGTTGCTGTCGCCCTACTTCGAGAGTGTTGACTCCGGGCGGCAGGCGGGGATGCTGGCCGAGTTCCTGGCTATGGCTTTCGGCGGCCCGCACGCCTACACCGGCCGCGATCTCCGGACGGCGCATCAACATCTGCCCGGACTGACCGATGCGCACTTCGACCGGGTCCTCGAGCACCTGGCCGAAACGCTGCGCGAGGCCGGCCTCAGCGAAGGCGACGTCATCACAGCGGGCGCCGTCGCCGAAACGGTCCGGGACCAGGTGCTGAATCGCTAGCTGCGGACGCCCGACTGCTGGCTACCCCGGAGAAAGGCGCTTGGCTTGGACATCGCCCGGCTCAAAAGCAGCTTCGCCAAAGTGGCCATGCACGGCGACGAGGTGCCGCTGCATTTCTACTCAGACCTGTTCCTCAAGCACCCGGAAACCCGTGACATGTTCCCGGTATCCATGCAGGCTCAGCGGGCCCATCTGGTGGCGGCGCTGGTCACCATCGTGTCGAGTGTCGACGACCTGGATGCCCTCACCGCGTTCGTCCGCGACCTTGGCCGTGATCACCGCAAGTTCGGGACGCTCGCCGAGCACTACGAGGCCGTCGGTGACAGCCTCCTGGCGACCTTCGCCTACTTTTGCGGCGATGCCTGGGATGCAGCGCTGGAATCCGACTGGAAGGCCGCCTACGAACTGATCGCCAGCGTCATGGTGGCCGCGGCGCGGGACGACGAGAAGCACAACCCCGCTTACTGGACAGGCACCGTCGTCGCACGGGAACGCAAGGCGTTCGACATCTCGGTACTGACGGTGCAGCCCGAGCCCAGACTCGACTACCTGCCAGGACAGTCGGTGGCGATCGAGTCGCCGGCCCGCCCGAGGCTGTGGCGTTACTACTCGATGGCAAATGCGCCGCGGGCTGACGGCAGCGTCGAGTTCCACATCCGGCTGATCGACGGCGGCGCCGTGAGCATGGCACTGACCACTCAAGCCGCCAGCGGAGCAGAGCTCAGGATCGGGCCGCCCATCGGCAGCCTGCGGCTGGACCCTGCTTCCGGCCGGGAGATCCTGATGATCGCCGGGAGTACCGGGCTGGCTCCGCTCAAAGCAATGATCGAGCAACTGGCGGGCACTCCGCAGCCTCCCGCCGTCCATCTCTTCTTCGGTGCGCGAGCCGCGGACGGACTCTATGACTTGCCCGGCCTCGAGAAGTTCGCGGCCGGGCATCGGTGGCTGACCGTGGTGCCGGTCGTCTCCGGCGAGCGTTCCCCCGGCGGTGCTGGCACGCTGACTGACACCGTGATGCGGTCCGGGACCTGGTCCGCCCGCGACGCCTACATCGCCGGCCCCACCGAGATGGTTCAGGACTCAGCCGCCCGGCTTGCCGCAGCCGGTATGCCGGCCGGTCAGATACACGTGGAAGACTTCGGCTGGAGTGAGCAATGACATCGGACGCCTGGTACGACGAGCAGCACCGGCTGACTCCCGATCAGCTGCAGACGGTCAGCTTTCCGCTGACCCGCTGGGCGCGCCACGGTTACGAGGAAGAGGCAGTCCGCGCATTTCTCGCACAGGTCCATGCCGAGATGGTCAGGCTGATCAACGAGCGGGCCTCACTCTGGCAGGAGGTGCAGCGCCTGCGCCGCAGAATCCTCGGCACCACCAACGGCAACGACGCTGTCCTGTTCGGCAAGGACGACGCACACATTCACGCGGTGCGGATATTGTCCAGCGCGCAGCGCACCGCCGATCGTTACGTGGCCGATGCTCAGGCTTACAGCGGCCGGCTCACCGAGGAGGCCAGGGTTCGCCGCGACGAGATCATGGGCCAGGCCCAACAGCACGCCGACATGCTGCTCACCGAAGCCCGCACCCGGGCCCGCGCCGCGGCCGTGGCCGCGATGGACAACGAGGGCCTCCCGCCTCAGACCGACCAGGAACGGCGCGCCGTCCATGCAGAGCTGGCTTACCTGCGCACGTTCAGCGAGGTGTACCGGCAGCACCTGAAGATCTACACCGAGGATGTCCTGCGCACCATCGAGGACTGGGAAAGCAAGGAACGCGCCGCAGCCCGCGACATCCCGGTCCCGCGCGACGTCCAAGT
>Ga0335072_10009469_pt1 | contig 14049 bp, 14 predicted proteins | sample Lox_Sample_21_FD_206725 | JGI IMG/M metagenome (GOLD analysis project Ga0335072, IMG submission 206725) | Soil microbial communities from Loxahatchee National Wildlife Refuge, Florida, United States - Lox_Sample_2.1 | ecosystem: Environmental > Terrestrial > Soil > Wetlands | place: USA...
TGGTGCGCCTCCGCGCAGCAACGTCTCAACGCGTCGCCGAGGCCACCGTCAGACGCGCTGCGACGAGAGCCCAGACGCTGCTCAGCGAGCACCAATGAATCGGTCATGTCGCGAAAAACGTGGCCCATCTGTGGCTCATTAACGACAAATTTCCCGTAGACAAAGGGAGTACCCCCGGCCTTCTAAGCCGTGGGTCGCAGGTTCGAGTCCTGCCGGGGGCGCTTGGCGACGTTGTGCAGCTCGCTGCAAAGTCCTGCAAATAGACGCAATCCGCGAACTGTTCGATGATCGTCGAACATGCGATGAGATGCGAGGTTCTGCGCGGGCGGCGGAGTTCGTGGTCTCATTTTGGGCGCATCGGCCCGCCAACCTACCGCCACTCGGCCCACGCATCACGGATCGCCGTGAGGCGCGTTTCGGCGTCTTGAGCGTCCAGTCGCGGTGGAGCATCGATAGATGGCAGACCGCGGCTGCGCCCGAGCGAAATGCGCCGAGTGACCTACGCTCGCCGCCAGCGGTACCGACGGCTTCGCCGCGCTGCCGCCATGGCGGCGGGCAGCGCAGCAGGCGGGCTGCTCGCGCTCGTGATCGCCAGCCACGGAGCGATGTCGCTCGCGGGTTGCTTGCTGATCCTTGCGCTTGGGCTCGGCCTGTACGCGCGCCGCTGGGTCTCTTTGGCTGGCCGCAGTCGTGTCGGAGCCCGCTCGGAGGACCAGGTTCAGCGAGTGCTGGCCGTCCTCGAGGCGGGGGCTGGCGGCTGCGACACTCGCTGCGGTGGCTGGGGCCCGGCGACATCGACTCGGTCGCTCGCGCCCACCGGGACTGCGGGGTGGTCGAGACGAAGACCAGGACTTATGAGGAGCGGCATCTGGATCGGGTGAGAGCGCAGGCCGCCTGGCTTGTTCGCCGACGGCGCCGGTGGTGTCGCAACGGGACGCTTGCCGTTCTATGCCTCGTACGAACTCCTGGCGTCCAGCGAGTTGATCGGGACGTGCTCGTCGTCGTCGACCAGTCGCCGACGATGCGGCGCAGCGTCGGTCGTGAGTGACGAAGGGGTGGCCGAACGCCATCTCGACTAATAACTCAGTCGGCTGAGCTACGGGTGAGCCGGCAGGGCGTCGATTATGAACAGTCGCGCGGGCTGGCTGCCATGGTTGCGTCCGCGGTGCGCAGGCGCGGCGGGAAGCCGAAATGCCTGCCCACCTGCGACCCGCAATTCCGGCGAGCCGTCTTCGAACTCGTATTGAAGCTCGCCGTTGAGCATGTAGCCCGAGTGCGGGCTGTCGCACCACTCCGTCCGTCCTGCTCTGGGCGCGTACTCGACGAGCGCCCAGCGGACGCCGTCGATAACTTGCTCGATGTCATGGACGTCGGGGTCGTGCTCCGCCGCGGCTGCATCGAAGGACACGACCCGAGGCGAGGCAGGATCGGAGCTCATTACACGACCAAGCTTATGCGACCCGCCGTGACCGGCCCGGCTTCTGCTCCTGGTCAGCGACCTGCCTCAGCGGCATTCCACGGGCGATGGTGGGGGGAATGCTGTCGACACTATGGCTTGCCCTACTGCGGGTCGTCAGAGCCGCTGCGATTATCGGTTCTTGTCTTTTTCCGTAGTCGTCGTCGACGATGACCCGACGTTTCTTGCGCTTGCGACCCGAATGCTGGCCTGTCTGGGAATCGAGGTCGCGGCGACTGCAGCGAGCGCCGTGCAGGCTCTCGCGGTGGTGCATGATGCGTGCCCGAGCGCGGTGCTTGTCGATGTGGGCCTCCCGGATCGCAACGGGATCGATTTGGCGTATGAGCTGGCAGAGCTGCCGTGGGTGCCGCGGGTTGTGCTGATGTCGGCCGATCGCGAGGCATCGATCGCGGTCCGGGGGCGCCCAGGTGCAATTCCGCCGCCGTTCGTCGCAAAAGCGGAGCTTGACGTCGAGACGCTCCGCCGCGCCTTGTTTGACTGATTTCGGGTCGGGCGAGTGAGTAATGTTGGCGGGTGTCGCCGCGGGTGGTCATCGCCGAGGACGATGTTCTCTTTCGTGAGGGGATTGCGCGGCTGCTGGCGGAGGCTGGTTTTGAGGTCGTCGGACAAGCTGGTGATGCCGAGGAGTTTCTGCGCAAAGCGCTCGCTCATCGGCCCGATGTGGTTGTCGTTGACATCGAGATGCCTCCGGGTCGTGGAGCCGATGGGCTGCGGGCAGCTCAAGAGCTACGTAGCCGGCACCCAGCCATCGGTGTCCTCTTGCTTTCCGGTCATTACGAGGACGGGTACGCGATGGATCTGATCGGTGAGAACGCGGAGGGGGTGGGGTACCTGCTCAAGGACCGAGTCGGGGACGTCGAGGCGTTTACCGAGGCTGTCGCCCGTGTGGCGGCAGGTGGGACGGCTCTTGATCCCGAGGTCGTGGGGCGAATGCTCGGTCGTAGGCGCTCTCGGAGCGGACCGCTGCAGGACCTGACCGAGCGCGAGCGCGAGGTGCTCGCTCAGTTGGCGGAAGGGAAGTCCAACCGCGGGATCGCCGAGACGCTGGTGGTCACCACGGCCGCGGTTGAGAAGCACATTACGAGCATCTTCCGGAAGCTCGGGATTGACAGCACGCCAACCGGGCACCGTCGCGTTCTCGCGGCCCGGGCGTACTTGCGCGATTCGGTGTGAAGCTCGAGTGAGGGTTTGAGCGAGTCTCGGTAGAGCTTTAGGCTTGCGGACGTGGGCACTGCGCTTGAGCCTGAAGCGACGTTTCTAGCTCCCGGGTGGGATGAACTGCTTGAAGGAATACGGCGCAATGGCCAATGGGCCGTTGACCGTACGCGAGAGTGGATGCGCTCCGTCCCGTCGTACGCAGACCTTGATGACGCGACCATCCGCCCGCGTCTCGGGCGTCAATATGATGCGCTGCTGGCTGGCCTTGAGCTTCGCCGCCGGCCGTTGCCCTCAGATCCGACCGACAGCTTTCTTGAGGCGGGGATCGAGCGCGCGCGCCAGGGGGTCGCGGCGTCGGATATGTACGCTGGTTTCCGCGTCGGCCAGGAAAGCATCTATCTCCTGGCGTCCCGGCTCGTGGAGCAGAGTCCCCATCGGGACCGGCTGTTGCGCGAATTCCTCGAATTGGTGATGAGCTGGATCGACTTCGGCCTGTTGGCTTCGGCTGAGGGTTATCGACGGGCAGAAATCAGTGAGCTGCGGCGCCTGGCGGACGAGCAGGCAGCGCAGCGACGGGTAGCCGTGCTGGTGGCCCGCGGCGTCAGCTCGACGGACATCTTCTCTGCGGTGAGCGACGAGGTCGCTCACTTGTTCGATTCGGAGCACACTGCGATCGCTCGGTTTGAGGGATCCGAGGCGGTCGTCGTCGGGACGTGCGCGGGTATCCGAGGTCCTTGGGTCGGGTGGCGCGTGGAGCTTGAGGAGCCATTGATGATCACCTCGGTCCAACGGACGGGTCGACCGGCACGCAGGTGGGCATTGCCGTTCGGTCCGATCGCCAAGTATCTGGCCGAGGGGCGACCTATCGGTACCGTTGCAGCGCCGATCATGGTCGAAGGCAAGGTTTGGGGCGTGATGGTCGTCTGGTCGCCCGAGGAGCTGCCTCCAGACACCGAGCACCGGCTTGAGAGCTTCGCCGAGCTCGTCGCCACAGCGATCGCGAACGCCGAGGCTCGAGCGGAGATACAACGGCTGGCCGAAGAGCAGGCGGCGCTGCGCCGTGTGGCGACGCTGGTGGCGCGCGAGGCCTCGCAAGCCGATGTGTTCGCTGCGATCGGAGAGCAGTGCGCGCGCTTGTTCGCCGCTGAGCAGATGCGCCTGGTGCGGTTTGATGGGGAGAGCATGTACGTCGTCGCGAGAGCGGGGAGGCCCTCCAAGGCGCTCCCGGTCGGCTCGAGCCTGCCGCTGGGAGGCGTGAATACCCCTTCCATAGTGTTCCGCACGGGGCGGCCGGCGCGCCTCGACGACTACCAGAGGGTGGCCAGCGGCTCGATCGGTGAGACGGCTCGCTCGGCCGGACTGCGATCCGCGGTGGCAACACCGATCGTTATTGAGGGCCGGCTGTGGGGGGCTGTACAAATCGCCTCGACGCGAGAGGTCGCGCTGCCTGCGGATACCGAGTCCCGTCTTGGCGAGTTCAGCGAGCTGATGGCGACAGCGATCGCCAACGTGCAGGCACGGTCCGATCTGGCGACATCGCGGGCTCGGGTCGTGGTCGCTGGCGACGAGGAGCGTCGGCGAGTGGTGCGCGACCTGCACGACGGAGCGCAGCAGAGGCTCGTGCATACCGTGGTCACGCTGAAGCATGCTCAGCGTGCGCACGAGCAGGGAACGCACGACGCTGCCGCGCTGGTCAACGAGGCGCTAGAGCACGCCCGGAGGGCGACCGACGAGTTGCGCGAGCTGGCGCATGGCATCCTCCCCGCAGCCCTGACGCTTGGAGGACTGGACGCGGGGATCCGTGCTCTGGCGTCGAGGATGTTGGTCCCGGTTGAGGTGGACGTCGGGGTAGGCCGCCTCCCTGAGGTGATCGAGTCAACCGCGTATTTCATCGTCGCCGAAGCGCTTACCAACGTCGCCAAGCACGCGCACGCTCGCCACGCCACCGTGACGGTGCGGGAGATGGACGGGGTTCTCCAGGTCGTGGTGCGCGACGATGGGGTCGGAGGCGCGCAGGGGGACGGCCATGGGTTGGTCGGGCTTCATGACCGACTCGCCGCTCTGGACGGAATTCTCCGGATCGAGAGCCCGGTCGGCGGTGGCACTCAGATCAGCGCATCGATACCGGTGTCGCCGGCGCAGCGCCCATCTGCGCCGCGGGTTAGCCCGCTCGGCGCATCCGGATAGCCATACCCCGCGCCTCGGTATTCCTCACTGACGCTCGGGACTTGCCGGGGTAAGACTCGGGCACAGGGGTATGGCGATCGCCATCGCCTTGAGCCAAGCTCGTCGTCGTAGTGAGTCACCCACCATCTACGACGAGGAGCACTCATGTCTCATCACCTGGACACGCCTCTGGCACGCCAGAACGGCCAGCTGTACATCGACGACCTGTGCGTTTTTCCGGCCGCCGGCAGCACGGTGTTCGTCATGGACGTGAACTCGACGATCACCGAGCCTCATGTTCAGCCGGGCTTTCACCCGGAGGGGCGCTACGAGTTCAAGGTGCACTTTGACGGAGCCGAGGTGGAAGACCTCACCTACCGCCTTTCGTTCGGCGAGAGGGAGTCCGGCGGGCGTCAAGGACTGGAGCTTCACGCTCTGACTGGCGCCGCAGCGCGCGATGACTTCGCCGCCGGTGAGCTCCTGCTCGAAGGCCGGACCGGCGAGATCGTCGACAGGGGCGATGTACGGATCTGGGCTGGGAAGATCACCGACTGGTTCTACATCGACCTGTCATTGCTGTTCAAGATCAACGCCGCGGTCAAGGACGGGACAGCGCCTGATCTGTCGGGGTGGCGCCCGGAGAGCGCTGAGAACAGCTTCGCCAACACCACGGTCGAGTCAATCGTGCTCGAGGTCTCTCACGAGCACTTGCGCCCCGGCGCTCACATCGGTGTCTGGGCGGCGACGAAGCTCGCGACCGACGCGGGTGGCTGGCGGCAGATCAATCGCGCGGGCCACCCGATGATGTGGCCGATCTTCTGGCCGGACGACATCAAGTTCGACAACCCGGCCAACACGCGCCAGCCGTCTGCGGACTACGCGGCCGTCGGCAAGTACATCGGCGAACAGATCGCATCCGTTGTCTCGGCTCTCGGCACCTCGGACGACCCTGAGGGCTATGGCGAGTCTGTTGCTCGAAAGCTGTTCCCCGACGTTCTGCCCTATGTGGTGGGCACGCCTGCGGCCTATGGCTTCGCCGGGTTCAACGGCCGGACGCTGGCCGACAACGCGCCCGAGGCGATGCTGTCACTCGTTCTCAACACGGCCGTTGCATCGGGGCTCAGGCCGGCTGTCGCCGAGGACCTACGGGATGCCTCCTTCCCGTACGTCGTGCCGACCTCCCGTCTTGTGGGCGTTCGGGGGTCGTAGACGAACGGAGCCGCCCGGAGGGCTCGGCTCAGAAGGGCAAGCCGTGCCCCGCAGATCCATTCCCACGAACGAGGAAACGAGCATGCAACCGATTGGTAGAGCCGAGAAGGAAGTGACGCAGCCTGGGCGTCGGCGTGGCCTCCGGGCGTTCTGGGCGTCGCTGACCCGAAGCCAGAAGCGGACCTTGGCCATGATGGCGCTCGTCGTTGGCGGGCTGCACGTGCTCGGGTTCTTGACGCTGATCGCCCTCGTGTCGCCAAAGCACTATCAGCTTGGCAGTGCCGGGGCGTTCACGATCGGGATCGGAGTCACCGCCTACACGCTGGGATTGCGGCACGCGTTTGACGCCGATCACATCTCAGCCATCGACAACACGACCCGGAAGTTGATGAGTGAGGAAAAGCGGCCTTTGAGCGTCGGATTGTGGTTCTCGCTGGGCCATTCCACGATCGTGTTCGCGCTCGCGTTCCTGATCTCGGTCGGGGTCAAGGCGCTCGATGCTCCTATCAAGAACGACAACTCACACTTGCATCAGGTAGCCGGATGGATCGGCACGCTGGTGTCGGGCACCTTTCTGTACGTGATCGCGGCGATCAACGTCGTGATCCTGCTCGGGATCATCAATGTGTTTCGCGAGATGCGCACGGGCCGCTACAACGCGGAGCAGCTCGAGGAGCAACTCAACAAGCGTGGATTCATGAACCGCTTCCTGGGCGGAATGACCAAGACAGTCACCAAACCCGCCCAGATGTACCCGATTGGCGTGCTCTTCGGTTTGGGTTTCGATACCGCGACGGAAGTCGCGCTGCTCGTCCTGGCGGGCGGTGCGGCCGACGCGCGGCTGCCGTGGTACGCGATCCTTTGCCTGCCGATTCTGTTTGCCGCCGGCATGTCGCTGATGGACTCGGTCGACGGCTCGTTCATGAACTTCGCTTACGGCTGGGCGTTCTCCGAGCCGGTCCGCAAAGTCTTCTACAACATCACGATCACAGGTCTGTCGGTGGCGGTGGCGATGGTGATCGGCACGATCGAGCTCGGCGGATTGATCGGGTCTGAGCTGAACCTGTCCGGCTCGTTTTGGAACTGGTTCGAGAACATCGACATCAATCTCCTCGGCTTCGTGATCGTCGGCATGTTCGTCCTCACCTGGCTGATCTCTCTGTCCGTGTGGCGGTATGGGCGAATTGAGGAGAAATGGATCCCGGTCACTGAAGAGCGCCCCGCCGCATGAAGTAACTGAGCGTCGGTCCACCTGCAACACCACTCCACATCGACTACGACCAAACGACCCTGGCATCTGAGCCAAAAACCCACGAGGAGCTGATCATGTCCGCAATGACTACCGTCCAACCCGTCGTACACGAGGCGGCCACCCAGGAGGTTGCGGATGCGACCGCCAAGCCGCCGCATCCGTATGACGCCGGCCTCATTGAGGGGCGCAACACCGGCAACGAGGTCCAGCCTGGCGAGATCAGAAAGCCGAACGTCGACATCGAGGACACAACCGTTCCCGTAGGACCGTCGGGTTCGGTTTCGATCCGGATCGTCGGCCCCAAACGCGTCAACCCCGACGGCAGAGTCATTGGCCAGCCCCTTGGCGCATCGGCTACCACCCAGCCGCGCGGTCACGTCGTCGGGCATGCGATTGGCCAACCGCTCGCGGCATCGCTCGCCGGACGGCCGCGCGGTCACGTCGTCGGGCATGCGATTGGTCAGTCGCTCGCGGCATCGCTCGCCGGACGGCCGCGCGGCCACGTCGTCGGGCATGCGCTCGCCCGGCAGTAGCTGGTGAATTATCGGCCGGCTGTGGCGTCCTCGTAATCGACGGCACAACAACACACAACACACGTCAAACGAGCCTCGGCCGCGGTTATGCGACGAGCGAGGCCTGGGAACAGGAGACACTCATGACAACGATTCTCAACCAGCGATCGGGTGCTGCTCGCGCCTGGCTCTCGGCAGCTGCTGGCGGTGCCGCAATCGCGCTCGTGGTAGCTGGCTGCGGCAGCGCGTCCGGTGGCCAACACGCAGCAGCCTACGGCACGTCAGGTGCGACCAAAGCAGCGTCGTCGGCGGCATCAGGTGCAATGCCGACCGCCGAGTCATCCAGCGTCGCATCGGTCAAACTCGCAGACTCAAAGCTCGGCAGGATCCTCGTCGACGGCAAGGGCCAAACGCTGTACCTGTTTCAAGCGGACAGAGGAACCATGAGTACGTGCGACGGAGCATGCGCGAGCGCATGGCCACCGCTGCTCACCAAGGGCACGCCGAATGCCGGGCCGGGTCTGCCAAGCTCGAAGCTCGGGACGGTCAAGCGCAGCGACGGCACGACCGAGGTCACCTACAACGGACACCCGCTCTACACCTTCGCTGGTGACAGCTCACCCGGTCAGACCACGGGCGAGGGAAGCCTGGGATTCGGTGCCGAATGGGACGTGCTCTCAGCGGCCGGCAACAAGATCGCGATCAGCAACTAGCCTGGGCTAGCCCGAGTTGTCGGCACACTCTTGTGGATCCCCAAGGGCTTGCTGTGGGATACGGACGGCTCTGCCACCCGGTGGGCCGTCCGTTCGTCCGCTCGGGCTTCGGTTCGCGGCGGCCACCGCCGACTTCTGCACCAGTCCGCACGGCAGCCCGTCACGTGCGCCAACAAGCGGCCCACGGGCAGAGCTCTCCTGGGCCGGGATAACGTGACCGCCACCCGGTGCGAGGCCATCATCGATGACCACCTGATGCTCAACGTCCTAGGCGGCACTAATGGCATCGGCGTGGCCATCACCCAAGCGATCGACTACCTCCGCAACGCGCTCGCCTAGACACCAGCGGCAGGCTCGAGCCCATCTGCGACAGGTGCAGGGCTGTCCCACCACACACCGTCAAGAAAGGCATCACATGTCCTCGTTGAACAATCCGCATGCCGACCCAACACTCGGAGAGGAACTCAAACGCCAGCTATACGACGACTCCACTCAGGGTCGCCAGGTCGAGCACCGACCGTGCGAGGACCCCACACGGCGCCGCGAGACCGGGCACAGGCCAGACGAGGATCCCACGCACGGTCAGGAGAAGCACGAGGTCTTCGAAGATCCCACGCGGGAAGCTGAGATCAGTGACTCACCGGGCGCCGATCCGACCGACGCGCAGCAACTTGCGTCACGCGATTGATTCTTGCTGCGCAAGCTTATGCTCCAGTTCTGGGTCACGGCACACGAATAGCCGATCCACGACCGACACCGCGGCAGAGCCCAAAGAACGACCCGCAGATCCCACGCCATCATGTCGCGACTGCGGCGCCAGAGACTCAATCAGCTCCGCCAGAGCGCGACGTCACGGTGCGCCTCCGGCGGCTGGTGTAGGCCGAGCCGTTGCCAGTGCCGAGTGTGAGCATCCCGGGTCGGATGTCGCGGTCGGCGACCGCGCGTTCGATCACGGCGATCGCCTCGTCCTTGCGGCAGCGGACATCCAAGGCCCAGCCGGTGATCTCGCGGGTGCAGCAGTCGATCGCGGCGTTCAGGTAGCACCAGTCGTGCTCCGCGACCGACACGTTGGTCATGTCGAGGCGCCACAGCTCGTCAGGTCGGGTGACCTGGAAGTACCCAGGCCGTCGGCGTCGACCTTCGGTGCGGACGGGCTGCAGCGGCCGGTGCTGACGCATCAGCCGCTGTACCCGCTTGCGGTTCACCGCCCGCCCCGACGCTCGCGACGTGAGCGCGGCGACCATGCGGGTCCCGTCGGTCGGGTTCTCCATCGCGACAGCCAGGACCTGGTCAGATGGTTGTCGGCGCGACGGGGATGATCAGCTTGCCGACGTTCTCTCCCGCAAATAGCTTCAGAAACGCGGTGGGGAAGGCGCGGACCCCGCCTTCGATGATCTGCTCGCGGGAGATCAGCCGGCCATCGCGCAGCCACTCCGCCAGCTCCGAGCGTGCCCGTGGGTATTGGTCGGTGTAGTCCGGTGTGATGAACCCAGTCATCGACGCCCGAGCCTTGATCAGCTGGAGGTAGTTGGATGGTCCGCGGGTCTTATCGGAGTTGTACTGCGACAGACCGCCGCTGAGGACCACGCGGGCTCCGCGTCTCAGACAGGTGAGCACCGCGTCGAGGATCTCGCCGCCGACGTTATCCAGGAACACGTCGATGCCGTCGGGGGAGAGCTGGTCAAGCCGGCTGGCGACATCCTCGGCCTTGTGGTCGATCGCTGCATTGAAGCCGAGCTCATCGACGAGCCAGCCGCATTTCTCCGGGCCGCCGGCGATCCCGATCACCCGGCATCCCTTGATCCTCGCGATCTGGCCCGCGATGCTGCCGACGCCACCCGCTGCGGCAGAGACGACGACCGTCTCGCCGTCGACCGGACGGCCGACGTCGAGCAGGCCGAAGTAGGCCGTCAGCCCCGGGATCCCGAGCGCACCGAGGTAGGTCGTCAACGGGGCGAGCAACGGGTCGAGTTTCGTCACGCCGGTTCCATCGGAGCGGGCGAACTCCTGGACCCCGAATCCACCGTACAGGTGCTCCCCGACCGAGAAGCCGGCGTGCTCTGAGGCCGTCACGCGCCCGATCGCGCTCGCTTCCATCACGTCGCCAATTGCCACCTGCTCGCCGAAGGGGGTTGCGGCTATCCACCTGCGCATCGCGGGATCGATCGAGAAGTACTCGACGGCGACTATCAGCTCGCCCGGGCCGGGCACTGGGACGGGCTCCGCCGTCAGCGCCCAATCGGAGGTTTGGGGAAGCCCAGACGGGCGGGCGGCCAGGCGTATCTGATGGTTGTGCTCACTCATCACGCGACGAATTGCTGCTCGCCGGTGTTCACGCTTAGGCGGTGGATCCCGCGTGTCTTCAGCTGCTGGTCGAGATCGGTGTTGGCAAAACCACCGGACCTTACGGTCGTGCCTGCCACGTGGATCCTCCTTGGTCGGCGCTGACCGAAGCCTGACCCTCGCGTACCCGGCCCGCACCAGTGAGGGCCCTGGTCGATTCCCTGGTGTGGCGTGGTCCGTGTATGGAAGGACCTTCCGAGTGGGGGCGGGGCCGGCCGGTGAGCGGACCAGGGAGTTCCCTGGTGCGCGTACTGAGCCAAGCCGGAAAGCTCGACGCGACCCAAACCGCCAGGAGGCAGACATGAGCGCCACAGAAGTTCACGGGAACGACCAGCGCCCCGACGCGACCGTCAAGGATGTCGACCTGAAGCTCGAGGTGGTCGTCATTCCCGTATCGGACGTCGACCGCGCGAAGGAGTTCTACGGGAGCCTCGGGTGGCGACTAGATGCCGACTTCTCATTCGACAACGGCGTCAAGGTCGTGCAGTTCACGCCGCCTGGCTCCCCAGGAGCGATCCAGTTCGGCGCGAAGATGACCTCCGCCGCGCCCGGCGCGGCCGAGAATCTGTACCTGGTCGTCTCAGACATACAGGCTGCCCGCGACGAGGTCGCCGCTCGTGGGGCCGACGTCAGCGAGATATTCCACGCCGGCGCTCCAGGCGCACAGTTCCAGCCCGACGGCGCGCCGGATCGCGTTCGCGGCCCTGCGCCGGACCACGAGAGCTACCGCTCCTTTGCAACGTTCAGTGACCCGGACGGCAACCGGTGGCTGCTGCAGGAGATCACGAACCGGCTTCCCGGGCGCGTCGACGCGGAACAGACGACGTTCGCCTCGCCGAGCGATCTCGCGAACGCGATGCGACGGGCCGAGGCCGCCCACGGCGAGCACGAAAAGCGCACCGGGCAGCGCGACGCAAGCTGGGCCGACTGGTACGCCACCTACATGACGACGGAGCAAGCGGGCGAACGACTGCCGACCTGACTCGTCCGCGACCGAAGCACAGTTCTCCCGCCATTTCCGACTCGAGGAGTTCGCCATGAGCAACATCGACGCCGCGCCTGCCAGCAACGGTCGCGTTTCGGACGCGTGGCCGCAGTCCTGGACGCATTTGAGCGTGGACCGGCGTAGCGCGAGCTATTGCCGGATCACATTCGACCACCCTCCGATCAACACGATCACCGCCACGACCGTCACCGAGCTCGCCGAGGTCGTCGGCTTGATCGAGCAGGATCCCGACCTCAATGTCGTCGTGTTCGACAGCGCCAACCCCGATTTCTTTCTCGCCCACTACGACGTGGAAAACGACCCTGGCAAGACCGCGGCACTCGGAAAAGGTCCGACCGGAATGCCGGCGTGGCTCGATCTCCTCGCCCGCCTATCCCGAGCGCCGGTCGTCAGCATCGCCTCGATCCGTGGACGCGCCCGAGGTGCCGGAAGCGAATTCATACTTGCCTGCGACCTGCGGTTCGCTTCGCGCGAGAACACGCTGCTAGGGCAGTTCGAGGTCGGGATCGGTGTCGTCCCAGGAGGCGCGCCGATGGCCCGACTGTCGCGATTGGTCGGTCGCGGCCGGGCGCTCGAGATCTTGCTCGTCGCTGACGACCTCGACGGGCCCCGTGCGGAGCAATACGGATACGTCAATCGAGTGATCGCCGACGACGAGCTCGAGACGGAAGTCGACATTACGGCGGCCCGGCTCGCACGCTTCGATCACGAAGCGATCGCGCGCACGAAGTCCCACGTCGACCGGGTCACGTTGCCGCCCGACAGCGAGCTTCTGCCCGCCACGGCCGATTTCCGCGAGCTATTCGCGCGGCCCGCCCAGCAGACGCAGTGGTCCCGGCTCCAAGAGCTCGGGCTCAACACGGACAGCGACCTCGAACGCTCTCTGGGCCGCCGCGTCCTCGAATCGCTCCCCGACGCCTGAGCTCACGCCCGCGCGAACTGAGACTCGGGTTCGGACAACGCGCTCGCCAGTTCCACGCGGGATCGGATCCCGAGTTTGACGAACACCTTACGCAGGTGCCACTCCACGGTGCGTGGACTGAGGAACAGCCGCGCACCGATTTCAGGGTTTGACAGCCCGTCGCGAGCTAGGGCCGCGATCTGCCGCTCCTGCGGGGTCAGATCGTCGCGCGTTTGCACGCTACGGTGCGTCATCTTCTCGCCGGTGGCTTGGAGCTCCCGGCGGGAGCGCTCGGCGAACGCCTCCATCCCGATCGACGTGAACTGGTCATGGGCGGCACGGAGCTGCACCCGCGCGTCAACGCGGCGCATTTCGCGGCGCAACCACTCGCCGTAAAGCAGGTGTACGCGCGCAAGCTCGGTGCGGAATCGTGTACGTCCGAGGTGCTCAATCGCGGCGCGGTACAGGTTGTCCGCGTCGGCGCCGCCGGCCACGAGCGCGCGCGCACGGGCGTCCACGCCGAGTACCCAGTCGGTGCCGCACGCGCGCGCCATCTCGGCGAGCCGTTCCAGCGCATTGGCAGCCGCCTCGGGCCGACCGCAGCGCGCAGCCGCCTCGACGAGCTCGGGGAGGGCCCAGCTCGACACGTGCAGGTCATGCCGATACGCGGCTCCGAGTTGAGCGGCGTCGAGCGCCTCGTGATAGCGGCCCTGGCCGTTACAAAGAACCGCAGTCGACCAGTGGAGCAAAGCGACCCAAGGGCCGTCGCCGCGCACGACAGCGTCGCGCGTCGTGGCCTCGTCCAGCTGCGCGACCTCGGCCTCGTGCCCGCGGAACGCGGCGAGCGCGATCCGTGAGCCGGGGGAGCGATCGCCGCCGATCGCCTCATGGACCGTGTCCTGCTCCACGACCAGCGCAGATGCTGCCGCGAGGTCACCAGCGAACAGCTCCCAGCCGACTCGTTGGGAGACTGCCATCGGCAGCAATGCGAGCACGCCGCCGTCGCGCACCAGCTGGAGTATCCGGCCACTGAGGGCATCCCAAGCGTCTGCGTCCCATAGATACTGGGACAACACGCGGCTCGCGAAGAAGAGCCAGTGCAGATCGAGCTCCCGCGGAATCGGCGCGAGACAGGAAACGACAAGCGCGCGCTGCGCGGCGGGCGCTCCCATCGCCCAGCCCGCGTCGACCAGCAGCGCGGCCGCGTCTAGTAGCTCGTCGGACGCGCTCGGGGGCTCGATCGACGGGGCCGCTGAGCGTACGGCCGCCGCGACCTCGGGTACCCCTGTCTCGCCCACGAAGCGTCCCGCGT
>Ga0335072_10009470_pt1 | contig 14048 bp, 9 predicted proteins | sample Lox_Sample_21_FD_206725 | JGI IMG/M metagenome (GOLD analysis project Ga0335072, IMG submission 206725) | Soil microbial communities from Loxahatchee National Wildlife Refuge, Florida, United States - Lox_Sample_2.1 | ecosystem: Environmental > Terrestrial > Soil > Wetlands | place: USA: Florida...
GCCCGCTGCCCGCTCATGTTCAGGCCGGATGTGGGAGCCGCGCCCGTATTCGGCGCGTTATCTCGCAGTACCTGCGAGTCAGTCAGCGTGAAATTGATGTAGTTCCGGCCATTGATGGGGAGATTATCGATTCGGCGCTCGCCAATCGTGTCGGTCGTGGAACTGCGCGAAGTTTCTACCAGCTCGGCCTGAGAACTGACCTCGACGACCTCTTTGCCCCCCGCGACGGTGAGAATGAGGGGCAATTCCACAATTCCGCCAACGGTGATGGAAACATCCGCTATCTCCGCTTTCGCGAAGCCGGCGGCCTCCACAGTGACTTGATAGGTTCCAGGAGGCAGTTGGCGCACGTTATACCCGCCCAATCCATCCCCGCTGGCCGCCCGTTCCAGGCCCTTGCCAGCATTGCTGACGGTGACGGTAGCATTCGTGACCACGCCGCCCTTCGGATCCTTTACCGATACTCGCAGGTCGCCTGTCGCGACGCCCTGGGCAATCGCAAATTGCGGCACCATTACCACCGCTAGAAACACCGCACAACCGAGCAGACGCAGCATGACCTTCATAGGGCTCCTGAGACCATCCGCCTTGACGCAGACGGAAATCAAAGTGCGCGATTTGTCACAATCGACGTGGATCGCTGGCACGAGTGTGAGGAAGTCCGCTGATTTGTAACATCAGACAAGGCTTTTTCGCAAGCAATAAGCTGGATTACCTGCCGTGGACATAACTGTGCGCTGACGGTTAGTCCCCAGAGTCATAAAGGAGACGCATTGCACTGTTTCGAATTTCAACAGTTTTGGGCAAGGCTCTCGCAAGGCTGCCGCATTCGCTGCTATTGTGGAGCCGATGTTTCTTTCGAATGTCCGCACGAATTCGATCGTCGAGGGGAGGCAACCTGTGTCGTCCTCGACCATTCAGTCTATGGTTGGCGATCTTAAGCAGGTGCTTGTGTGCTCGCCTCAAGGGGCCGGCTGGGATCGCGCCGAAAAGGCGGCTGCCTGGCTGCAACTCGGATTTCATCAGGCGCCGAATTTTCGCGTTGCGCAATCGCAGCATGAGGAGCTATGCCGCTTACTCGAAGACGCCGGTGCCGAGGTTGTTTTCCTGCCGCACAAGCCTGTGCCGATTGCGGATGCGCCCGCCGACTCCGTCACCCTCGACGCCGTGTACACGCACGATGCCTCTTTCCCCACCGACTTCGGACTCATCCTCATGAACCCGGGCAAAGCGACTCGCGTTCCCGAAGGACAGGAGCAAGCCGCTCGTTGCGGCTCGATCGGGATAGGCGTCCTTGGAGCAATCACGGCTCCCGGCACGAGCGAAGCCGGCGACATCGTCTGGCTCGATCGGCGCACGCTGGTAGTCGGCAATGGCTATCGCACAAATCGCGCCGGCATCGAACAACTGCGCGCGCTTGTCGCTCCGAAAGCAATCGAAGTCCTCTCCGCGCCGCTGCCCTACGGTCCCGGCCCCTCCGCCTGCCTGCACCTTATGTCGCTGATGAGCCTGCTCGACGAACACACCATCCTTGTCGATCTCCCTTGGCTCGCCGTCGAAACGGTCGAACTCCTTCGCAGGCGCGGCTTCGATCTTCTGGAAATCGATTACTCCGAGCGCGACACGCTCGCCTGCAATGTGCTCTCGCTCGGAAGCAAACGACTGATCGCTCTCGAAGAAAACGCCAAGACCAATCGCCGACTCCGCGACGCTGGCTTCGACGTCCGCACCTTCACCGGCTCCGAACTCTGCATCAACGGCTCCGGCGGCCCGACGTGCCTGACGCGCCCGCTGTTGCGTCGGTAGCATTGAAGACTCGCCTGCCCTCCATGGTTTTCACTTCTTCGTTCTGAATTCTTACTCTGACTTCCCACCTCATCGCCGTTCCCTTGGTAAAATTATCAGCAGTCATGCTTCTTCCGTTCGTCCGCGAAATTTTCGCGGAGGTGGAACAACTCCCAGCCTTCCGGCGTGCAACCTCCCATCTGCGCGAGAGCACGGGGCGGATTAGTGTCTCTGGCCTATCCTCTTCCGCGAAGGCTCTCATCACCGTTTTGCTTCAACGCTACGCCGAGCGGCCGTTTATTTGGGTAGTCGCCGATAACCGCGCGGCCGAAGACCTGTTGCCGGTGCTCGCCGCGTTCGCCGAACTGACAGGCTCCGCTGATCCCGACACGGTCGTCTCCTTGCCCGCGCGAGACGTGCTCGCCTTCCAGAATCTTTCGCCGCACCCCGAAATTCAGGAAGAGCGCGCGACCGCACTTTGGAAAATTGCCACCGGCCGCGCCGCCATCGTCGTCTCGCCTGTGAGCGCGACCACGATTCTTCTTCGCGCGCCCGAGTACTACGCCGATCTCGCCCGCATCCTGCGCCGCGGAGAGACCTTCGACCTCGACCGGCTCCTCGAACACCTCAACACCGTCGGCTACACATCAAGCGACGTCGTCGAAATGCCCGGCCAGTATGCCGCCCGCGGCGGCATCCTCGATGTCTATTCGCCCGAGGCCGATCGTCCCGTGCGCGTCGAGTTTTTCGGCGATGAGATCGAGTCGATGCGCAAGTTCGATCCCGCAAGCCAGCGCTCGTCGAATCCTGTCGATGAAGTCGTGCTCCTTCCGCTCACCGAGACCCCGGTCAACGAAGAACTCCTCGGAGCCATCAACGCTCGCCTTTCCGGTAAACGCATTTCGGGAACCGCCGAAGCCGTCGAGCAGGCCGCCCGCGATTCCGGTGCCGGCGTCTTTCCCGGCTGGGAGTTCTACGCTCCCGTCGCCGGCTCCGACCGCACGATTTTTTCCATGATCCCCGAAGCGCGCGTCATCCTCGACGAGCCCGAACTCCTCGGCCAGGAACTTGACAAAGTCTGGAGCCGTATCGAAGAAGCGCACGAGCGCAGCGGAGTCGGCAATCTAGTGTGTCCCACCGACCTTTATCTTTCGCCCGACTCCTGGCGCGAGATGACCAGCAAACTTCCCGGCTTCGATCTCGAATATCTGGCGATCACGCGGCCCAGCGAGAATGGAGAGGCGAGCATCTCGGATTCAACCGATGATGCCGCAACCGGCGCCATCGGCGGTCGCGACGGAAACGCAGCCGAACCAGTCGCCGAAAACGCCGACTCCGTTTCCTTCCTCTCCCAACCCGCGCCCCGCTTCCACGGCAATGTCCCCTCTATGATCGAAGATGTTCAAAAGCTCACCACCTCTGGCAATCGCGTCATCCTCGCCGCGCCCAACACCGGAGAGGTCGAGCGCCTCGCCGACATTTTCACCGAATACAATGCCAGCTTCCGCCTGGGCAGCCGCACTCGTGGAGGCGAAAGCTACGCCGACGAAACCGCCTATTTCGCGGGCGAGGTCTTCACCACCACTTTGCTCAAAGCCTACGTCCCCGATGGTTTCATCCTGCCCGAAGCGCACGTCGCCGTCTTTGGAGCACGCGATCTCTTCGACGAATCAGACCTTGTTGCCTCGCGCCCCGGCCGCCAAAAATCCAAAGTCTCCGCCTTTCTTTCCGATTTTCGCGATCTTCAGGTCGGCGACTACGTCGTTCACGTCGAGCACGGCATCGGTCAATATCAGGGCCTCAAAGAAATCAACCAAGGTGATGGTACCGCCGAGTTCATGCTGCTCGAATATGCCGAAGGCGCGCGCCTCTATGTCCCGCTCACGCGCCTCGATCTTGTCCAGAAATACCGCTCGCAAGAAGGCGCTAAGCCCGCGCTGAATCATCTCGGCACGCAAGCCTGGGCCAAAACAAAGGCCCGCGTGCGCAGGGCCATGAAAGACATGACCGACGAGCTGATCAAGCTCTACGCGCAGCGTCAGTCCGCGCAGGGCCATGCTTTCCCTGCCGACACCGAGTGGATGAAGGAATTCGAAGACGCCTTCGAATACAGCGAGACCGAAGACCAGGCGCAGGCCATCGCCGACGTCAAGCGCGACATGCAATCTTCCCTTCCAATGGATCGCCTGCTATGCGGCGACGTCGGCTACGGCAAAACCGAAGTCGCCATGCGCGCCGCTTTCAAAGCGCTCAGCGATAACAAGCAGGTCGCCGTCCTCGCGCCGACCACCGTTCTTGCCTTCCAGCACTACGAAACTTTCAAGCAGCGTTTCGCCGCCTTCCCGGTAAAGGTTGAAATGATCAGCCGCTTCCGCACTCCCAGGCAGATCAAAGAAATTCTCGAGCGCACCGCCGTCGGTAAGGTCGACGTCCTGATCGGCACGCACCGCCTGCTTTCAAAGGATGTCAAGTTTTCCGATCTCGGCCTTCTCGTCGTCGATGAAGAGCAGCGCTTCGGAGTTCGGCACAAAGAACGCATCAAACAGATCCGTACCCAGGTCGACGTGCTCACTATGTCGGCCACGCCCATTCCGCGCACGCTGCACATGTCTCTCGTCGGCCTGCGCGATATGAGCGTCATCGAGACTCCGCCCAAAGACCGCATGGCGATTCAGACCGTCGTCGCCAACTGGGATGAAAAACTGATCCAATCTGCCATCGAGCAGGAACTCGACCGCGGCGGCCAGGTCTACTTCGTTCACAATCGCGTCGAAACCATCTGGGAGATTGCCGCCAAGCTGCAGACGCTGGCGCCGAAGGCTCGCATCATCGTCGGTCACGGACAAATGGGCGAAGGCGAACTCGAAAAAGTGATGCTCAAGTTCATGCATCACGAAGCCGATATTCTGGTCTCCACTACCATCATCGAAAACGGGCTCGACATTCCGCTCTGCAACACCATCATCATCAATCGCGCCGATCGCTTCGGCCTCTCCGAGCTCTACCAGCTGCGCGGCCGCGTCGGCCGCTCCAATCGCCGCGCCTACTCCTATCTGCTATTACCCAGCGAAATCGAACTCACGCCGATCGCGCGCCGGCGTCTCGCCGCCCTAAAAGAATTCTCCGATCTCGGTGCTGGCTTCAAAATCGCCGCGCTCGATCTCGAACTCCGCGGCGCCGGCAACCTGCTGGGCGGAGAGCAATCCGGCCACATCGAAGCCGTCGGCTTCGAGCTCTACACGCAGATGCTCGAACGCGCCGTGCGCGAAATGAAGGGCGAAGCCGGAGTCGAAGCCACCGAAATCCAGCTCAATCTCGGCCTCAACATCCGCATCCCCGCCGAATATATAAAGGAAGAGAACCAGCGCCTGCGCATGTACAAGCGCGTCGCAGGGGTCGAAACGGAATCGCAACTGCACGACGTCCATTCCGAACTGATCGATCGCTACGGCGAACCGCCCTCAGGCGTTCGCAACCTGCTTGCCTATGCCGCGCTAAAGCTGCAAGCCATGCGCGTCGGAGCCACCACGATTGAGCGCAAGCGCGAAATCGTCAACATCAAATTCAATCAGACCGCGGCTATCGATCCCGGCAAGCTCGCGCGCTTCGTCGCCACTCAGCCGAAAGCGCAATTCACTCCCGACGGGACGCTGAAATTCACCATCAAGATCGCCAGCGCCGAAGCCATCCTCGAAACTCTGCGAGACCTACTCGAAGAACTAGAAGCTCAGGAAGCGCCGGCTCCAGCCTCGTAGGGACGACAGGTGTCTACTGCCGGTTCGATCAGTCGCGATCTCAGATACAATGCTTCGGCACAGGGCACTCGCTATGAGCCACGAAGCCGATAGTCAATCTGGGACCCCACTCAGCGGGACAAATCATGCGGCCATCGCCTCCAGCAAGTCATTCCGCGACCTGCTGGCTATCAAGAAGACCTTCATCATCCCCGCGTTCCTCATTTTCCTCGTACATTATTTCGCGCTCGCCCTTTTGATCGGCTACGCCCCCAAGCTTGCATCAACCCGCGTCATCGGCACCGTCACCGTCGCCTACCTCTTCGCGCTTTCACAATTCCTCGTCGGCTGGATCATCGCTGCCCTCTACATCCTCGCCGCCTCAAGATTCGACACGCTCGCCGCCGACATTCTCGCCCCAACCGGCGTTCCCCAACACAATGCTCCGCGAGGAGCCGACTGAGTGTCGATCTCCCTCGCCGTCTTTCTCGCCTTCGTGGCTGGCACGCTCGGCATCACTTACTGGGCTGCTCACCGCTCCAGCGGCGCGAGCGCCTACTTCGCCGCCGGCCGCAAAATCACCGCCTGGCAAAATGGATTCGCCGTCGCCGGCGACTTCATGAGCGCTGCGTCCTTCCTCGGCCTCATCGGCCTGATCGCTCTGCAAGGCATGGATGGCGTCCTCTACTCCGTCGGCGGTTTCGTCGCCTTCGTCACCATTCTTCTTCTCATGGCCGAGCCTCTGCGCAACCTGGGCAAATACACCATGGGGGACGTTCTTGCCTATCGCTTCAACCCGCGTCCCGTCCGTGCTCTCGCTGCCTTCAGCACCATGGTCACCGCCACGTTCTACATGATTGCGCAAATGGTCGGCGCCGGCGCCCTCGTCAATCTCCTGCTCGCGAATTCCGGCATTACTTACAACATGGCCGTCGTCGGCGTCGGAACATTGATGTTGGTCTATGTTGTTTTCGGAGGCATGCTGGCCACCACCTGGGTACAAATCATCAAGGCCATGCTACTCTCACTCTGCGGAGTTGCTCTCACCCTCCTTGTCCTCCACCGTTTTCATTTTCATCTGCTTGAGATCTTCGCCGCCGCCAGCCACATTACCTATCACCAAAATGGACACCTCGTGGTCCGCGATTTCCTTCAGCCCGGCCTTCACTATCACCCGCCCCGCGGCCCCGTCGACCTTATTTCTCTCAGCATCATGTATGTCTTCGGCACCGCCGGCCTGCCTCACGTGCTGGTCAAGTTCTACACTGTTCCCGATGCCAAAACGGCCCGCCACAGCGTCGTTTGGGCCATGTTCGTGATCGGAGGCTTCTACGTTCTCGCCACCCTCATCGGCCTTGCTGCTGCCATCGATCCCGGTCCCGACTCCATCCTTGCGCGGGGGGGCACCAACATGGCTGGCCCTCGTCTCGCGCAGGTCGTTGGCGGCGATCTCTTCTTCGCATTCGTCTCCGCCGTCGCTTTTGCTACCATCCTCGCTGTGGTCGCGGGATTGATGATCAGCGCCTCAACCTCATTCGCCCACGATTTCTGGACCAATGTGATCCACCACGGTCGCGAACGCACTTCCAGCGAGAGCGTGTTTGTAGCGCGGATTTCCGCCGTCGCCGTCGGAGCCCTTTCCATGCTCATCGCCACGCGCCTGGGACCGGCCTCGAACGTTATCATCCTGGCGACCTTCGGCATGGTCGTCGCCGCCTCCGCGAATTTTCCCGTGCTCGCGCTCTCGATTTATTGGCGCCGCTTCAACACCGCCGGCGCCGTTGCCGGGCTCATTGTCGGACTGGCCGCGAGTCTCGCGCTCATCGTGGCTAGCCCCAATTTGATGGGGGTCGATCCGATAAGTACCACGGGAGGCCGGCACCTGATTCAGGCCCAGCCCTGGTATCCGTACGAAAATGTAGGTATTGTCAGCGTACCGCTAGGATTTCTCGCGGCCATCCTCGCGACGCTTTTCAGCAAAGAGCCCAGCTCCGAAGAAACATTCGACGAGCTACTCGTCCGCGCTAATACGGGTCTTGGCGCCGAACGCGCTACGGCGCATTAATGATGTGAGTCAAGAACGCACTTAAGAATTTGCATTAGGACCGTGCCTGGAAGGTAAAGCCTGAAGGAATGATCAAAAACTCTTCAAATCTGCAATGCGGTTCCTGCAAATCTGCAATCCGAAATCTCAATCTACAATCTAACTTCCTCAATACACCTCTGCAATTCGACTTCTACTTCTGACTCGCAGCTAGATTTCTCCCGTCTTCATCTGCCGCGCAATGTATTCCGCCTGCCGCAGCGCGAGCGCGACAATGGTCAGCGTCGGATTTGCCGACCCCGGCGTCGTGATCCCACTCCCATCCGAAATGAACAGATTCGAAATATCATGCGTCTGTCCCCACGCATTTGTTACTCCATCGCGCGCGTTCGCGCTCATGCGCGCTGTGCCCAGATTATGTGTCGCCGGAGGTACCGGCCCAATCACCACGCGCATCGCCCCGATCCCTTCAAACATGTTTTTCATCCGCGTTTTCGCGTGCGCGCGCATCGCCCGATCGTTCGCGTGTTCGTCCACATGGACGTTTGCCACTGGCACGCCAAACGCATCTTTCACATTCGCATTCAGCGTAATCCGATTGCCCGCGCGCGGCAGATCTTCGCCGTTGATAAACATGCCTGTCAGATTGCGATAGCCTTCCATGATCGACGCGAAATCGCGCCCCCAGCCATACGGCAACCCGACCAGCGGCAAGGTTGGCAAATCGAGCGTCACTAGCTCAATGCGATATCCGCCAGCAAATCCGCGCCGCGTATCATGGATCGCCTCATCTTCAATCACTCCCGCAATCGTCGCGCCCCGCCACGAATACACGGGCTTATCCATGATCGCCCACACGAATCCGGTGATCTGGTGGCAATAATTTCTCCCCACCTGTCCCGATGAATTCGCGAGGCCCTGCGGAAATTTCGCGGACTCCGAAAGTAACAACAATCGCGCGGTTTCAATCGCATTTCCCGCAACGCACACCGCGCGCGCTTTCTGCCGCTGCTCCTTGCCCTGGCTGTCACGGTAGAGCACCGCGTTCACGCGGCCGTTCGCGCCGTGCTCAATCCGCGTCGCCGTCGCCTCAACCCGCAGATCGAGATTGCCCGTATTCTCCGCCTCCGGTATCGACGTGTAGAGCGTGCTCCACTTCGCGCCCATCTTGCAGCCCTGCACGCAAAACCCTTGCTGGATGCAGAATCCCCGCCCGTCATACGATTCCGAATTGATCGCCAGATGTCCGGTGTGAACCTTCTTATAGCCCGCCTTCTTCGCTGCCGCATACATCACTTTGAAATTATTCGACGCCGGCAACCCGGGCATGTCGTTGCGCCTCGTCACTCCCATGCGGCGCTCGGCAATCGCGTAATACTTTTCCAGCTCTTCGTATGCGATCGGCCAATCGATCAGTGACGCTCCTGCAATCTCGCCATAGGTAGTGCGCGCGCGAATCTCCCACGGCTGCAGTCGCGGACACGATCCCGTCCAATGCACCGTCGTCCCGCCAACCGTTTTGCAGTGCCACACCGGCAATGTCGGAAAATCGCGCGCCACGCCCCAATCGCCGCTCTGGGTGCGCGTATCGAGCCATGTGAGTTGAGTAAACGCTTCTCCAGGAACCTGCGAGAACGTCTCGAGCGATTGCCGCTTGCCCGCTTCGAGCAGAACAACCTTGATGCCGCGCCGCGTCAGTTCATGCGCGAGCGTCCCCCCGCCCGCACCGGAACCGATGATGACCAGTACGCTCTCGTCTTTGAGATCAAATCTCACCATGTCGAAAAGTCACACTGGCATCGGACCGCTGTCTTCAATCGGCACGTCTGGCAGCCAGCGCAGATCATTAAACCCGCGCAGCAGATACCCTCCCTTCGAGAAGGCCTCACCCTCATAGCCGAAATACGCATATGCAAGGGGAGTCGCATACAAAACCTGTACTATCTTCAATCGCACGGTTCTGAAAAATTCGCCGTCCTCAATCTTCTTCAACGCGGCCACGCGATCATTCTCCGTCTGCTTCGCGAAATCTCCGCCAAGCGCCGCCACTCCATCCTTGACCATCTTGCGAAAGCGTTCATCCTTCGTCGCATCCTCGTCCACGCTCCTGATCACCAGCGCATACGCCGCATCTTCCAGTTTGTCATGCGGAGCGATAGTCCGCGACAGGGACATCAACGTTGTCGCTTCCATAGAAGTGAAAGCGGTCAAATCAATCGCCCACGTTCGTGCCGGAGCGATCAACGCAAGCGGACTCCCCGCCACTACGACCCCGGTCAGCAGACCAGTGGTGGTTTTCAAAAACTGACGCCGTGGTAGGAGTTGGTTCATAGAAAAGTTCCTGCCTCATGCAAAGTTACGAATCGGACGCGTGACGCCCGGTCGCCTGCAGCCTTCACCCTTCACCCATACTTCGGCGGATTCACCGACTGATCCATCCCCATCGTTTTCTGTCCGCCCTTGGCTACATTCACGCTGACAAGCCACGGCTCATTCGCCGCAAACGCAGCTCGCAGCGCCGGTTCCAGTTCTTCCGCCCGATCCACTTCCTTCGCCGCCATCCCATAACCCTGCGCGATCTTCACCATGTCGATCCCGGGAAGATCCATGCCGTGCACATTCCGCCCGACTTGCGTGAAGTCGCAGAATCCTTTCAATGCGGAGTAGTCGGAGTTGCGCAACACGATCACCACCACCGGAGCCTTGTTCTGTACCGCGCTCCACAGAGCCTGAACCGAATATTGAATCGACCCATCCCCGATCGGGCAAACCACCCGCCTTTGGGGCCGCGCCATTTGCAATCCAACCGCCGCCGGCAATCCGAACCCGAGCACTCCGTTCGGGACCGAATAAAACGACCCGGGCTCGTTCAAAATCAAATGACGGTCGAGATCGCCCTTCCCCGAAGGACATTCTTCCGCGATCACCGAATCCCCCGGCATGACTTGATTCAGTGTACTGAATAAATAAGCTGTTGTAATCGGATTGGAGGGCTCAGGAGTTGGCACCGCCCTTCTTGTTGCCGCTCCCGCCACATTCGCCGTGGTTGCCGGTGGACCCTGCCTCGCTTTCGCGTGAGCGCGAATATACTTCGCCACCTCCGTCACATCTCCAACAATGCTTGTACCCACCAGGGCTGCCGCTGCCATCTCCGGGTCATTTGTAATCTGGAACAGTTTCGTCCCCGGCTTGATCGGATTTCCGGGCACGTAAGCGTAATAAAGAAAAACTCGCGCGCCTAACACAATCACCAGATCGTGCTTGGCAAGTTGATCCCCCAGTGGTTGCTGCGCTGGCAGCAATCCTCCACGAAATAGCCGATGCCCGCGCGGAAAAGTCCAGCGCGATGGAATCGGATCTTGATAGATGTCGGCATTTAAATGCTCCGCCAACTCGAGCATCGCATCCCATCCATCGTCTTCTTCAATCTGCGAGCCCGCGATCAGCGCCGGACTCTCGCTCACATCGAGCGCGCGAATCGCTTCATCAAGCAACGCACGATCGGCGAGACTTTTCTTGCTAACCTTCCGTACCTGTGCCGCCGGAGACGGGTGCGTCCAGTCATCCATCGGGATCGACAGGAACACCGGTCCTCGCGGAGCCTGAATCGCCAGGTAACTCGCGCGCGCAATCGCCGCCGGCACGTCTTCGGCGCGCACAGGTTCATAAGCCCATTTCACATATGGCCTCACCGTCTCGACCGCGCGGCTTGCAAGAAAAGGTTCCCCAAGAAGTTGCCGTCGATCCTGCTGTCCTGCCGTGACAACGAGCGGCGCCTGCGCGTACCAAGCATCTTGAATTGCCGACAACCCGTTCCCCGTGCTCGCAATCGAATGCAGATTAACGAAGGTCGGCTTGCGGCTGCCCAGTGCGTATCCCACGGCCATGCCCGCGGCCACGCGCTCTTGCAGACCGAGTATGTATTTGAAATCCACCGGCATGTCGCGCAGGAATGGCAACTCGGTCGATCCGGGGTTCCCGAAGATCACCGTCATTCCCAGCTCACGCAGAATTTCGTATGTGGCTTCACGAATGGTGCTCACGCCTGCCTCATTTCATTCATTGCAATCGCGCTCGTCTTCGAACAGGTTGCGATGTTATATCATTTCGCCGCGAGTCGATATCGAGGCTCCTCGTAAAAACACTCTATGCCTCTGAAAATTTGCATCGTCGGCTGCGGAGCCCTCGGCAGCGTGATCGCGGGCCATCTCGCGGGTCTGGCTGAAGTTGAAGTCTACGCTTACGACACCTTTGCGGAACACATGCTCGCCATCCGAGAGCATGGATTGAAAATCAGCGGCACCGCCGATTTCACCGTCAACCTGCACGCGACCGTGAATCCGCTCGAAATCCCGCTCTGCGATTTCGGTATCTTCGCCACCAAGAGCATCCACACACGCGCCGCCATTACGCAAACGGCTCACATTTTTGGTCTTTCATCTGCGGTGTGCTCTGTACAGAATGGCCTCGGCAATGAAGAGATTATTGCCGAGCGAGTCAAGTATGTGATTCGCGGCGCCGCGGGTTTTGGGGTCCACATGCGCGGGCCCGGCCACGCCGCCGTCGAGTTCTACGGCGATCTATGGATCGGACCCTTCGAGCCTTCGGGCACGCCTTACTCATTGGTTGAACAACTCGCCCAAATCATGAATCGCGCGGGCCTGCGCTTTGTCGCGCTGCGCGACGCGCGTGGCGCGCAATGGACGAAACTGATCTTCAACTCCGCCGCCAACTCCATCAGCGCCTTAACTCGCCTTCATCTCCGAGCCGGAGCCCAGTTCGCACCCACGGCCGCTTTATACGAAGACGTCCTCAAAGAAGGAGAAGCCGTCGCTCGCGCGCTCGGCATCACCCTGCAAGGCGATCCTCGAGCAATCATCGCTGAAGGCGTCAAGGCTCCCACCAAGAGAAACGCCAGCATGCTGGTCGATGTGCTGACCCAGCGGCCGACCGAAGTCGACTTCATCAATGGCGCCATCGCCGACCAGGGCGAGATGCTCGGCGTGCCGGTGCCTCTGAATCGAACAATCTGGCAGTTGCTCAAGGGGTTGGAGCATTCGTGGGGTGATCCTTTTTGAACAACCGCAATCGACTCAAGGATGGATGCGCGTGCCATCTACCTTTATACGAAACAAGACGTAGGGCTTCTGGCGGAGATCGTGGCCCAAGTTAAACACCGGCTGGCGCTCAATCTCGTTGGCGGTGAAATAAAGATATCCATCCGCCGCTAAAGACATTGTGTCGGGCCACAAAACGTGCGGATCGTGAACCAGGGTCTCAATCTCTCCATCCCGGTTCCAGCGAAGGATCGCGTCGTGCTCGTAGTTGCTTAGGTAGATGCGCCCCTGCGCATCGGACTCGAGCCCATCCCCTGCGCCTCCCTTATCGCCAAGGTCTTTCACGGTGGCGGCTACATCGGCGTCCTGCTTGCTGCGGTCTACAAGCGCGTCGATGCTGACGCTGTAGAGATGCCGGCCGATGAGCGGACAATAGTAGAGGGTCTTGCCATCAGGGCTGATGGCGATCCCGTCAGCTCCAACTTTGAGCTTTGCTGGCGGCTGACCGGGAAGCCTCATCTCAAGGATCTTTCCTTCAACTAAGGGAGCAATCGTGAGATCGGGCACTGTGGAAGGATGGTCGCTGAGCCGACGCCAACTTTTCTGCGAAGCGAGATCGACAACGATGATTGCGTTCGCACCAGAATCGGTGATAAAAGCGGTGCCTTCCTTTCCGCGATGCAGGTCGAAGCGGACATCGTTCAGATAGGTATTCGCGAGAACCACGTCAGGCGAGAAAACGATTTTCTTTACGATCTGGTTGGTGCTGAGATCAACGGCAATCAGTTTTCCTCCGTTGGACTTCACCGGTCCAAAGGAAAAGCTGGCGGTATCGAGAATCCAAAGCCGATTACCGGTGGGATCGACGACGACGCTCTGCACGGAAAGCAATTTGTCCGAAGGATTGTCGCCTTCGACATAACGATTGATATCGGCGTTGGGATACGGTACGGTTTCGCCGTCTTTGACTTCGGCGACGGTGTATTCGACGTTGTCTCCCCACTTGGGAAAATTCACGAAGATACGGCCATTATTGGCGACAGTGACACCCGTGGGCATGGGACCATTGAATATGGCTACAACTTCGAGTTGACCGACGGCTTGTTCTGTGGCGAGATTTTCTGCGAATTCCTTTCCGAGTGTCTGCCGGGAACAGACCGCCACAAGCAGTATGAGAACTGCAAGTGTCTGAGCGGATTTCATGATTCCTCCTCGCATGCTCTCGTTGAACGCGCATAGAACAAACACATGACAAAGCAGCTTATCGCCCACTTGTTTGCTATCATGCAGCGGCATGGATGGCTCTCGTCGCTACGAGAATACTCTTATTCCGATTCTGTTTTTTACCTGGGGCCTTGTCTTTCTTGGCCGCATGTCGCAAATGTATCTGGCGCCATACTTTGCGCCGGAGTTTCATCTGATGCCGGG
>Ga0335072_10009471_pt1 | contig 14048 bp, 14 predicted proteins | sample Lox_Sample_21_FD_206725 | JGI IMG/M metagenome (GOLD analysis project Ga0335072, IMG submission 206725) | Soil microbial communities from Loxahatchee National Wildlife Refuge, Florida, United States - Lox_Sample_2.1 | ecosystem: Environmental > Terrestrial > Soil > Wetlands | place: USA...
GCACGCCGCATCTCGACGGCACAGCCACCGCGGCGTTTGTCGGCATTACCGCGACGACATCGCGGGCGCACTTTACGCGCGCGGTGCTGGAAGGCGTGGCGTATTCGCTGAAAGACACGTTCACGCTCTTCGGCGAGCTGGGGATTCCGGTGAAGGGCGTGCGCCTGGGCGGCGGCGGAGCACGGGGTCTGCTGTGGCGCGAGATTCAGGCGAGCGTGTACGGCTACCCGTGCGAGCGCCTGACGGCGGAAGAAGGCGGAGCCTTTGGATCGGCGCTGATGGCGGGCGTGGGCGCGGGACACTGGCGGGATCTGGAAGCCGCGTGCGCGGCGGGGATCACCGTGGCGGAGACGATCACGCCGAATGAGGCAGCGGTTGCGCGCTATGCTGAAGGGTATGCGGGGTATCGAAGGGTGTATCCGGCGCTGAAGGGGATTCGGGGATAGCGAAGGACGCTAGGCGACAAGCTGCAAGCGAGGGACGCTAAGCGAGATGCTGTAAGCGCGAGACGTTTAGCGAGAGGCTTTCGGTAGGGGGCGATTCCCGCTGCTCTTTCAGCGAAGCATCCGGAGTCAAATTGCTCCATGGTGCCCATTGTCAAATTCATTGCGCTTTTGCTCAGCATTCTCTCGCTGTGCGCGCTGATGGGGCATGCGTTCTTCGTACCGGGCGCAGCGTGGGATGACCGGCTGATGGATGGGCTGGGCATGCTGGGGCTGGCGGCGGCGATCTGCTTCGCCAGCGGGCTCATCTTTGAGATTCCCGACCGCAAGTTCGATCCGGAGCCGGCGGTGCCGCTCACGCACACGCTGCCGGTGCGGCTGTTCTTCTGGGCAGCCGCGCTAATGGTCGTGATTTTCCTGGTGAGCTGGTTTCTTGCTGCGGACGTTGTACCGAGGATGTGAGCGGAAGCAGGGATCAGGCCACGGGCCACTGAGGATCGGGTACCGGCCGTTAGCTCTCCGTGTTGGTGAGTCCATCGGCCGTGGGTTTCGTGCGGAGCATGCGCCAGATCCACCAGCCGAGCGCGACGAAGATGAGCACGAGGACAGCGAGCGTCGCGACGAGGTGACGCTTCGCCAGATCGCCGACGACGTTCACGATTTGCGGGCCATATTTCACCACGAGCGCAGTTTCGATGCCGAAGCGGATGAGGCGGCCGATGAAGACGGCCGCGAGGAAATTGAGGGTACGCATCTCGAAGATGCCGGCGGCGAAGACGAAGAGCTTCCAGGTGGTAGGCGGCGGCATCATCGAGGGGATCAGCACCGCGAGGAATTCCTGCTTCTCGAAGCGGTCGCGGAGGGCTTCAAAGCGAGCGCGATTGATGCGACGCAGCAGAAACAATTCGCCGCCGGCCTTGCCTGCATAGAAGGGGATGAGCCCGCCGAGCGAGGAGCCCAGCGCGGCGAGCACCGCGTAGATGAAGAAATGGCGCTTGTCGGCCCAGGCCCATCCAGCCATGAGCACGTCGATGGGCAGGGGAATCGAAGCGGAGTCGACGAAGGCGGCGAGAAGGACGCCCCAGGGCCCCAGCGGGATGAGAACGTGCTGGATCCAGTGGTTCAGTTTCGCGAGAAGGCGTTTCAGGCGCGTGCACCCTTTCGTTTCGAAGTGCGGGCCGCGCGCGGGGCGCGGCGATCATCGGAGTGTTCAGTATTGCCGGCCAGCAGGTCGAGCGCGTGGGGCAAAACGGGCAGGGCGGCCAGCAGGGAACTGGCGGCAGCGGCGGGCTTGCCGGGAACGTTGAGGATGATGCTTGCGCCGAGGGTTCCGCAGAGGCCGCGGCTGAGCGCGGCGAGCGGGGTGGTGCGGCGGCCGTCGGCGCGCATCACTTCGGCAACGCCGTCGAGCAGACGATCGCAGACGGCGAGGGTCGCCTCGGGGGTAACGTCGCGGGCGGCGATTCCGGTGCCTCCGGTGGTGACGACGAGGCGGGCCTGGGTGGCGGATTTCCGCAGTGCGTCCTCGATGGCTCTTTGCTCGTCTGGAACTATAAGCAGGGCAATCGGTTCGAATCCGTGAGAGCGCAAGACGAGAGCGACGGCGGGTCCGGAAAGGTCTTTCCGCTCGCCGCCGGCGCACGAGTCGCTGACGGTAATTACGGCTGCGGATTGACGCTTTTTGGTCACCTGTTCGATTGTACAAACTGCCGTGCGATCACCAATTTGATGAGAAAATAGTCCAAGAGCATCGTGGCGTTCCCGCATCACCGGGTTGGAGCCGCGCGAAACCCACTTTTGGAATGCCGACTCGCCTGACGCCAACCAGTCAAGAGCCAGAGCAGCCAGCGGTCGAGCCGCCGGCGCAGCATGAGCCGGAGTTTGCTTCGGACGAGACGCAGCCCGCCCAGAACGGAACCGGGCCTTCCGGCAACGGGATTGGCGCGCTGGCAGGGTATCGGCGTTTGCGGTACGAAGAACTCGACCACACCGATCTGCTGCACATCATTGACGAACTGGAAGGCAGCCGAAACTGGGCCAGCCTGCGCGAGAAGCTGTGGATTGCGCTCATTCTGCACATGCTGGTGGCGTGGTATCTCTTCTACGGGCCGAAGTACATCTATCATGTGCGCGTCGTCGATCCGTCGGTGATCATGAAGCAGAGGCAGAAGGAACTCACGTTCCTCGACATGCCGAAAGACCTGATCAAACCAGAGAAGCCGAAGCAGCCTACCAACGTTATCTCCGACAAGGACCGGGTGGCGCAGTCACCGAAGCCGACCATCGACCGCAAGACGCTGGAAGAACTGGAAGCGATGCGGCGGGCAGAAGAGGAACGGCGCACGATACAGGCTCCGCCAGCGCCTCCGGCTCCTGCAACGCCGAGCGTTCCGGCGACACCGTCGCCGCAGGTGGCGCAGCAGGCTCCGGCTCGTCCGGCCCAGCCGCTGCCGCAAAACAATCAGGCGAAGATGGAAGCCCCGCCGATGGCGCCGCAGCCGAACTTCGGCACCGGCCCTGCGAATCCCAATGAGCAGATGCAGCAGGCGATGCGCAATGCGATGCACGGCGGGGGCGGGCAATACAGCGGGCAGGATGGGCTGGGGGCGCCGTCGCAGCATCCGGGCATCAATAGCGGCGTCGATGTGCTGAGCGACACGATGGGCGTGGATTTCGGGCCGTACATCGAGCGCGTGATCTACGACACGAAGCGCGCGTGGTATCCCATCATTCCGGAGTCGGCGCGGCCGCCGCTCGACAAGCAGGGCAAGGTTCTCATCCGCTTCAAGATTCTGCCGGATGGCACGGTTACGGATATGCGACTGGAGTCGCCTTCGGGCGATGTGTCGCTGGATCGCGCGGCGTGGGCCGGGATTACCGGCGCCGCTCCGTATGGGCCGCTGCCGAAGGCGTTTAAGGGGCCGTATCTGGAGCTGCGCTTCTATTTCCTCTACAACATTCGCCCAGGAGACGAATAGCGGTGGCTGCCGCCGACGGGTCCGAGCGGCTGCGTCAGCGGCAGATTATCGGCATCCTGATCATCGCTGCGGTGATTCTGATCGTTGCGCTGCTGCGCGTCGATTGGCACGGGGTTTTCCCGCGCGGATGGTGGCGGTGGTAGCGCGCATTACGCTGCCTTCTTCCGGCTTTTCGTTTTCTTTTTAGCAGACTCTCCAAAGTCCGCCGCGAGCCCTCGATTGCCGCTGGCCATTTGCGCCTGCATCGGCTCGATCACCTGGCCGAATTCGCGGCCGCCGACGCCGGACGGCCCGGATCCAGCCTGATTCGTTTTGCGCTGCAGCGGAGTTTCGCTCGCCGCGTGGGATTCGGACTTCTGCTTGTGGTGGCCCATAACTTCCTCCTCTATTCCTGGATGCCCTGCGTGCCGGGTGGATGCCTGAGGCGGGAATTTGCACGCAATTGCCGGAGTGTGCCGCAGCGCGAAGGCTGCGATCCTCATTCTGAGAGGAGCGAGTACGATGAGTGCAATTGCGATGTTGACTGACGATCAGGCCTGGGCGGCGATTCTGGCACGCGATGCATCTGCCGATGGGGAATTGGTCTATGCGGTAACCACCACCGGAGTGTTTTGCCGGCCGACGTGCCCGAGCCGCCGGCCTTCGCGCGACAACGTGCGGTTCTTTACCGATGCGGGCGCGGCGGAGTCGGCAGGATTTCGGCCCTGCCAGCGGTGCCGTCCGACACAGCAGCACAGCGACGCACAACTAGTCGAGCGCGTGTCGGCGCGGCTGCGGGGCGATCGGCCGGCGACACTCGGTGAGCTGGCGCGGCTGACGGGGCGCAGCCCGTTCACGCTGACGCGGATGTTCAAGCGCGTGCTGGGCGTGACGCCGGCGCAATATCAGCGGCAGCAGCGGGCAGCGTCGTTTCGCAACGAGCTGGCGCACGGGTCAGCGCGGCTGACGGATGCTGTGTACGACGCGGGATTCTCAGGGCCGGGGCGCGCGTACGAGGCGACGCAGCTTGGGATGGCTCCGGGGACGTATCGGGCAGGCGGGACGGACGCGCTGATCGGCTACGCGACGGCGGCGTGCCCGCTGGGCCGCATTCTGATCGCTGCGACGGAGCGCGGGCTGTGCTCGGTGATTCTGGGAGCGGATGATGAGTATCTGACCGGAGAGCTGCGGAAGCAGTTTCCCGCGGCGAAGATCGAAGAGAATTCGGGGGTGCGGGGCATGCTCGATCAGGTGCTGACGCAATTCACCGATCATCCCGCAACGCTCGATTTACCGCTCGATCTGCGCGCGACGGCGTTCCAGATGCGGGTGTGGGAAGCGCTGCGGCGGATTCCGCGGGGCGAGACCCGGACGTACTCGCAGGTGGCGCAGTCGCTTGGGGATCCGAAGGCGGTGCGTGCGGTGGCTCGGGCGTGCGCGACGAACAATGTGGCTGTGGTTATTCCGTGCCACCGTGTAATCGGGAGCAACGGGAAGCTGACCGGGTACCGGTGGGGCGTGGAGCGGAAGGAGAAGTTGCTGGAGATGGAGAAAGCGCCAGCGGCCGCGAAACCACCGCGCGGCTGAAAGACTGCGTGCTGGGCCGCAATCAGCGCATGCTATTCTCCAGGCGACTTCACTCCGGAGGTCAGTGTGCGCGCGTCTGCTCTTGTTGTTTTGTTTCCCCTTCTCGTAGCTGCACAGGAATCCCGCCAGCCCCAGTCTGTTACGCAGCCGGGCACCCTGTGGAGCGACGAGAAAATTCTCGCAACGGTCCATGCCGTCTCCATGGGCCCCAAGCTGTTGCCTTCTTCGTGGCCGCATCAAGCTCGGGTCGCGGTTCTGCTCACGTTCGACGACGACACGCAGGCGCCGCTGCTTCGCGATGGCACCACTTCGCCAACGGCGCTGTCGGCCTCGGACTACGGCGCGCAAACGGGCACGCCCCGCCTGCTCAGTATCCTCGAGCGCCATCAGGTGCCCGCTACGTTTTTCGTTACGGGCGTCGACTCGCTCATCCATCCCGAGCTGGTTCCCAGGCTGCTGAAGAGCGGGCGCAACGAGATCGGCATTCACGGCTGGATTCACGAGTACCCGCCGGGCCTTGACAGCGCGGCCGAAGAAGAGCGCCTGCTCGACAAGGCCATCGCCCGAATCAGTTCGCTGACGGGGAAGAAGCCGTTAGGGTATCGCGCACCGTCGTGGGCTTTCAGTTCGGCGACCATGGACCTGATCCGCAAGAAGGGGTTCGTCTACGACTCGAGCCTCGGCTCTTCGGAGATCCCTTACAAGATCCTCGCCAACGGCGAAGACACCGGCGTGATCGAGCTGCCGATCGACTGGACGCTTACAGAGACTCCGTATCTCGGCGCCGAGGGGCATATGCCTTCGCCCGATCTGCTCTTTCAGCTTTACAAAGAGGAGTTCGATGGCGCGTACCGGGAGGGGACGGTCTTCATCCTGACCCTGCATCCGTATTTAGGCGGTCATCGCGCGCCGATGGAGCACCTCGACGACCTGATCACCTACATGCAAGCGAAGCCCGGTGTATGGTTCGCTACGTGCGGCGAGCTGGCTGACTATGTACGGCATACGCAACTGCAACAGTAGGAACGCTCCCGGGTAGCGCGGGCGGCCCAGGGAGCATAAAACGATCTTCAATGGGGACGGCAGATTCGACTATCTATTTTGTCCTCAACCATTTCTAGAAGATTTCAGTTTTCAGCTTGACACAAGATATATCTCACGATATTGTCTTGATTAAGATATATCTGGTGATGTATCGAATCAGGAGGTTTTGATCAATGTTTGGACATGGAAGTAATCCCCGGCGCGACTGGCGCTCTTGCGGCCGACGGTTTGACGGCGAATTCGGCCCGGGCCAAGGGCGGGGAAGCGGTTTTGACCGCGGATTTCGTGACTTTCGCCGCGGAGGCGGCTTCGATCCCCGCATGGGCGGCCGTGAGCGGCTCTTCGACTCAGGCGATATCCGCTTTGTTGTGTTGAAGTTGCTCGCCGAGCAGCCCAGCTACGGCTACCAGCTCATGAAGACGATGGAGGAGCGGCTGGCCGGCGGATACACGCCTAGCGCGGGCGTGATCTATCCCACGCTGACGATGCTCGAGGAGGAGGGCTTGGCTACGGCTGCCACATCCGAGGGGAACCGCAAGGTCTACTCGGTGACGCCGCAGGGACTCGAATACCTGAAGGCGAACAAGGATCGGGTGGACGAGCTGTTCGAGCGGCTGGAGGAGACGGGCCGCGGCTATCGCCACGGCCGGTCTCCGGAGCTGATGAAGGCGATGCACAATCTGCGCGGGGCCATTCTGGCGCGAGTGTTTCGGGGGAACGCGACGCCGGAGCAGATCGCCAGGATCACTGAGGCGGTAAATGCGGCCGCGAAGGCGATTGACGAGCTGTAAGAAAACAGCGGCCAGCAGTCAGCGGCCAGTTGCAAGCGGAAAGGGCGGTTCCCAGGTAAACCAGCCTGGCAAAGAAGTTCGGCATATAAGATCGAAGGGAGTCGAAACTGGCTTCCCCGATCTGCGCGACGATGGATCACGCCGCCGAAACCGAACAGCAGGTGCGCCGCGGCCTTCGCTCGTCGCTCATCAGCATCGCCTCGAACTTTGTACTGGCCTTGTGCAAGTGCGCGGCGGGATTGATCGGCCACTCGTTTGCGCTGGTGGCCGACGGCATCGAGTCGATGACCGACGTCTTCAGCTCCATTGTTGTCTATCTGGGGCTGCGGCTGGCGATCAAGCCGCCGGACAAGGAACATCCCTACGGACACGGCAAGGCTGAGCCGGTGGCTGCAGCAACGGTGAGTCTGGTGATGGCGGCGGCCGGGGTGGGCATCGCGATCGAAAGCATCGTGCTGCTGCGGACACCGCATCCGCTGCCGGTGCCGTACACGCTGTGGGTGCTTCTGGCCGTGTTCGGCGTAAAGGTGCTGCTCACGCGCTATGTGTCGAGGGTGGCGCACTCCATTGACAGCGTGGCAGTGCGCAGCGATGCCTGGCATCACCTGAGCGACGCCATCGTGTCGATGTTTGCGTTCATCGGCATCTCGGTCGCTCTGGTGACGAAGGATTTTCGCGCCGACGACTGGGCCGCGCTGTGTGCCGCGCCGGTGATCCTGTTCAACGCGTGGCGGCAGATTCGCAGCCCCATGGAGGAGATTCTCGACGCGGCGCCGCCACCAGAGATCGAGCAGCATGTGCGCGAGGCAGCCAGTGCGGTTCCCGGAGTCGTGGGCCTGGAGAAGTGCTTTGTGCGCAAGGTGGGCTTTGCCTATTACGTGGATCTCCACGTGGTCGTCGATGGCGACATCAGCGTGCGCTCGGGCCATGCCATTTCTCATCAGGTCGAGGATCGGGTGCTGGCCGATGTGACGCGTGTTGCGAAGGTGCTGGTGCACATTGAGCCGGAAGAAGAGCTGCTGAATCCACATCCGAGCGACATGTGAGGACCGCAGGCATCAGGCCAGAGGCCCAGCCGGGCGCCGGGAGCCAAACGACCTGACGGGGTGTTTGGCGGACCGAAAGTAACGGAGAATCACGGGGAATTCGGAACCGGTGCGGGGATGGCTGCGTATACTGCTCAACTATGATTTCCACCGCCTGGAAGCTTGCCCTGATTTCTACGCTTGCCTGGGTGCCCGCCGTTGCGCAACAGCAGCAGCCGACGCCCGCCGCACAAGCGCCCGCCGCCACGTCGACACCCGCTCCCACCGCAGCGCCCGCGGCTGCACCGGCTCCTTCGCCCGTGAAGACCGAGAACCAGGACAGCTTCACCGTGATCGGCGTCAGTGTGAAAACGAGCCGCGACGCCGAGGCCAGCGGACAGGGGCAGATTCCGCAGCTTTGGCAGGACGTCTTCACCAACGGCACGCTCGATTCGATTCCAAATAAGGTTGGCGACGGCCTGGTGGTGGTCTACAGCGACTACACGCCGGCCGGCGAGTACAACTACACGCTGGGCGTGAAGGTCTCTTCCGCGGACAAGGTTCCGGATGGGATGGTGAAGCGTGTGATTCCGGCCGGGAAATACGCCGTGGTGCAGTCGGAGATGGGCGCGCCGCAGGATGTGATACCCGCGATGTGGGAGCGCATTGGGAAGATGACGCCGCAGGAAATGGGCGGAGAGCGCGCGTATCAGGTGGACTTCGAGACGTATCCCGCGGTCACGGACTTCAGCAACATGCAGTCGACGGCGCACCTGGGGCTGAAGTAGGCGCGGGTGGCGAAAAGCTTTTAGCGAACAACTGTTAGCGAGAAGCTGTCAGCGAAAGACTTTTAGCGAACAGCTGTTAGCGAGGAACTGTTAGCAAAAGTCTGTTTGCAAGGGGCTGCTGGCGAGAAGGTGTTCGCGGAAACGGTCGACAGACGAGCGACAGGGCCTGCGATCTGAGCCGCAGGTCTGTACCCTGCTCCTTGTACCTTGTAACCTGTTTTCATGAGTTCGATACAGGTTCAGTTGCCTGACGGTTCCGTGCGTCAGGTGGCCGCGGGCACAACGCCGCGCGAGATCGCCGAAAGCATCTCCCCTCGACTGGCGCAGGCGGCGCTGGTTGCCCGCATTTGTCCATTGCAGGCCGCGCACGCTGCTGCGGCGACAACCGAGGTCAGCGAAGCGTCGATGTACGGCGCGGAAGACACGCAGGCCGAGCGACTGGTCGATTTATCGACACCGCTGCGGGAAGATGTCGCGCTGGAACTGCTGACGGATCGTCAGCCGGAAGCGCTGAAGGTGCTGCGGCACTCGGCTGCGCACGTGCTGGCGACGGCAGTGCTGGAGCTGTTTCCCGAGACGAAGCTGGGCCACGGACCCGCGACAGACGCAGGATTCTTCTACGATTTCTGGCGGCCCACGCCGTTTACGCCCGAAGATCTGAAGCTCATTGAAGGCCGCATGGCCGAGGTGGTGGCGCGCGATGAGAAATTCGTGCGCGACTTCGAGCCGCGTGCCGAGGGCCTCGAGAAATTTCGCGCCGGCAACGACTTCATGAAGGTCCACTTCATCGAGAAGTTCACGCACGACGGCGAGGCGATCTCGCTGTATCGCAACGGCAAGTTCGTGGATTTCTGCCGCGGTCCGCATGTGCCCTCGACGGGACGCGTGAAGGCGTTCAAGGTGATGAGTCTGTCGGGCGCGTACTGGCTGGGCGACGAGAAGAATCCGCAGCTGCAGCGAATTTACGGGACGGCGTTCTTCTCGAAGAAGGATCTCGACGAGTATCTGGAGCGGATCGAGGACGCGAAACGGCGCGATCACCGGCGGCTGGGCAAGGAGCTGGAGCTGTTCACGGTGAGCGAGGACGTAGGCGCGGGGCTGCCGTTGTGGCTGCCGAAGGGCGCGACGATCCGGCGGCTGCTGGAGGAGTACATCCTCGGAGTCGAGCGCGAGCTGGGCTACGAGCACGTGTACACGCCGAGCCTGGCGAAGGTGGATCTGTACGTTCGGTCGGGTCACTGGGCGCACTATCACGAGGACATGTTTCCGCCCATGGATCTCGAGACGGAGGAGATGGTGCTGCGGCCGATGAACTGTCCGCACCACATTCTCATCTATGAGTCGAAGCTGCGCAGCTATCGCGATCTGCCGGTGAAGCTGGCGGAACTGGGCACGATGTATCGCTACGAGCGCTCGGGCGCACTGAGCGGGCTGAGCCGCGTGCGCTGCATGACGCTCAACGACGCGCACATCTTCTGCACGCCCGATCAGATCCGGGAAGAATTCTCGAACGTGATGAAGCTGGTCGAGCGTGCTTATCGCGACCTCGGCATTACGAAGTACAGCTACCGGCTGTCGCTGCGCGATCCGGCAAACAAGGAAAAGTACGTCGACAACGACGCGATGTGGGAGCTGGGCGAGCGCGTGCTGCGCGAGGCGATGGACGGGCTGGGGCTGCAATATCGCGAGAGCAAGGGCGACGCGGCGTTCTACGGGCCGAAAGTCGATATCCAGCTGGCCGATGTGATGGGGCATGAGGAGACGTACTCGACCATCCAGGTCGATTTCCACTTGCCCAGTCAGTTCGGTCTGAAGTACACGGCAGCGGACGGAACGCAGCCGCGGCCGGTGATGATCCATCGCGGCGTCATCAGCACGATGGAGCGGATGGTGTCATACCTGATCGAGCTCTACGCGGGGGCGTTCCCGCTGTGGCTGGCTCCGGTGCAGATGGGGCTGGTACCGATCAGCGAGCGGCATCACGGGTATGCCGAAAAGGTGAAGCAGGCGCTGCAGGCGGCGGGATTTCGCGTGGAAGTGGATCACCGCAACGAGAAGATGAACGCGAAGATTCGCGATTTCACGCTGCAGAAGATTCCGTTCGTGCTGGTGATGGGCGACAAGGAAGAGGCGGGGGCGGCGGTGAGCGTGCGCACGCGCGGCAAGGGCGACGAGGGATCGGCGACCCTGGAGAAGTTTATGGAGCGGGCGCAGGATCTCGTGGCGCGAAAGTCCGTGACTCTCTGATCGAACCGAGACAAGTTGTCGCAGTTTGCGACAACTCGTCTCAAAACGCAGCAAATCAGTTCCCCCGTTCCTCATTGCAGGGATCGGAGAGTCTTACGCCCGCATTGGCTCATCGCTAAAATCGGCTGCAGGAGGCGGAGCTTGAACGCCCGGTCCGATTCCGATGCAGTGCCCACTGGAACTGCGAGAACCCATTGAAGTGAGCGCGCGATTCCGCTTCGTGCTGGAGCAGTCGATTCTGGCGCTGGAGGCGGGAGCGGCGCACGACGAGCATGCGCTCGAGCGGCTCGACGATGAGGATCATCGGAGAAGGCAGCGGTTACTGGTGGGCTGCCAGTTGCTGCACGCGTTCCGGTTAAGAGAGCTGCTCGCCCGGACCACGGTGCGATCCGAGCGAGCCGGTTAGAGAGACACTACTGCGGGTGCTGATCCTCAGGCTTCTTGTTCTGCGGACGCTGCTCAGGGTGCTGCGGAGGGTGAGCCTGCCGCTGCTCCGGAGTCTGACGAGCCTCGGGGCGAGCCTCAGGCCGCTGCTGCGGAGCCTGGTGCTCCTGGGGACGCGCTTCCGGCCGCTGCTGCGGGGCCTGACGCTCCTGCGGAGTTGGACGAGCCTCAGGCCGCTGCGGAGCCTGCCGGGTTTCCGGACTCGGGCGTGCTTCCGGACGGTTCGGCTGCGCGTGTTCCATCGGAGTGGGACGACCAGGCTGCTCAGTCGGGCCGGGACGGCCTTCAGCACCTGGGCGATTCGGCTGCGCGACGGATCCGGGGCGAGCTTCTGCTCCTGGGCGGATGGGTTCAGCGGCCGGGCCAGGCCGGTTTTCCGGAGCCGCGCGGTTCACGATTACCGGACCATGCGCGACGTGCACATAGGCTGGCGGCGGCGCGGGACGTCCGGTGTTGATGGGGTGATTCTCCGCGATCATCTGCGGGCGGCCGTGGTTCACGGCGGCAAACTGCGCATGATTCCGGACTGCAACCTGCACCACCTGGCGCTGTGCGGGCAGGAAGGCCACATGCGTTTCGCGGGCGGCGACGATCTGCGCAGCGTTGGGACGGTAGTTCAAACCTCCGCGTCCGCCGACATAAGCCACACGCTCGCGATTGATGACGGTCACGTGGTAGTTGTAGACGTTCCGGATCACGGTGACATTCACATGGCTGACGGCTGTGTTGTAGTAGAAGCCGTTGTCGCGCCAGCAGCCGCCTTCATAGCCGACACCGAAGTAGCCGAAGCCGTAGTTGACGCCGCCGTAAAAGCCGATGTGCGGGCCCCAGTAACCGTGGTAGAAGTGGTAGCGATTGCCGTACCAGCCCCAGTAGCCGGGCGTCCACAATGCGCCGACGTAGGGAGCGACGACCCAGGAGCCGGGCACCCAGTAATAGCCGGCAGGTGCGTAGGCCCAGTAGCCGGGAGTCCAGATGTAGTCCGGACCGGGCGCTTCGGGCTGATCGTATTCGGGCAACGCCGGAGGCGGCTGAGGAGCTTCTGCGACTTGGGTCTGGCCTTCATCGTCTGCCGGCGGAGGGGGTAGAGCGGACTCGCCGGATTGCTCGGTCGTGGCCGGCTCGGAAGACTGGGCGGGCTGTGAAGTTTGATCGGCAGGAGGCGCGGGAGGATTCTGGTCCTGGCCGGTCTCCGTGGTATTCGTGGCCTCGGCCAGATTAGCGCTTGCCGGGTCGTCGCTGGTGGTGGAGGAGGCCGGCTGGGCCGCCTGGTTCTGGCTCTGATCCGTGCTGGCTGTTTGGCTCGAGTTGCTTTTGCAGCCTGCAACTGCGAACGCCAGCAGGAGCGTGGGGAGAAGGAACTTGCCAATCCTGTTCATGGCTGGGTTGGATGCGAGATCCCCTGCGAGACGTGAAGCGGGACGTACGAGGGAGCCGCACCACTCTCCTTTTTAGTTTCGGTGTTCCAGTCTAGTTCAAAGGCGATACGAATGCATTTTTGCGGACGACTGCGACACAAGTTTTCATAGATTTGAACAGAATTTGCGGAGAATGGTTGTCGCAGAGGGATGCTATGCTGCTCAGGATGATTCGCCAGTGGATTGCGGCAGGCATGATGGCCTGCTTCCCGTTTTTCCTCCCCGCGCAAAATTCAGGTCATCCTATCCAGGAGAAGGCAGCGATGCATCAGGTTTCGGGCAGCTTTGATGTGAAGATTGAGCCGCAGAAGGCCGATAATCCGCCGGCACGTGAGTCGGAATTGGGCCGCATGTCGATCGACAAGCAGTTCCACGGCGATCTGGAGGCGGTGAGCAAGGGCGAGATGCTGAGCTTCATGAATCGCGAGGTGGGATCGGGCGGCTACGTGGCGCTGGAGAAGGTGACGGGCACGCTGAGCGGACACACCGGCAGCTTCGTGCTGCAGCACAACGCGACCATGAATCACGGCGCGCCGGAGCTGAACATCATCGTGGTGCCGGGATCGGGGACGGGCGAACTCACCGGCCTGACGGGCACGATGAAGATCCGCATCGAGAGCGGAAAGCATTTCTACGACTTCGACTACACGCTGCCGGACGCGGCGGCATCGCAGTAGTCGCTGCGAATCTCTAGAAGCTGAGCGGGAAGGACGGCTGCGCTTCGGCGCCGGTGGTTGCAGCGGCAGCCAGGCTGACCACGTCTTCCGCCTGCGTTTGGCGCAGCGCTTCGCCAACCAGCAGAATGGACGGCGCGGGAACCAGCGGAATGCGATCGAGCTGCGCCAGGGTGGTGCTGACGATCTGCTGATCGGGCTGCGCGGCGCGAGAGACGATGACGCAGGGTAAGTTGACGGCGAGGCCCTCGCAGCGCAGCTGCGCTGCGATCCCGCTGAGGTCGCGGCCGGGCATGTAGACGACGCGGGTGGACGCGGCGAGGGAAGCCGGCGCGAGCGAGGAGCCCGGCGCGTGGTGGCCGGCGACAAAGCTGATGCTGGAGGCGCTGCGGCGATCGGTGAGCGGGCGCTGAATGGCGGCAGCCGCAGCAAAGGCCGCGGTAATGCCGGGAATAACTTCGAAGGGAATCGAAGCGGCGCGAAGGGCGTCCATTTCTTCGCCGGCTCGTCCGAAGACGAGCGGATCGCCGCACTTGAGGCGCACGACGGAGAGCCCGCGGCGCGCGTGAGCTACCATCATGGCGTCGATCTGTTCCTGGGTGAGATTCTTGCGGCCGCAGCGCTTGCCAA
>Ga0335072_10009475_pt1 | contig 14044 bp, 7 predicted proteins | sample Lox_Sample_21_FD_206725 | JGI IMG/M metagenome (GOLD analysis project Ga0335072, IMG submission 206725) | Soil microbial communities from Loxahatchee National Wildlife Refuge, Florida, United States - Lox_Sample_2.1 | ecosystem: Environmental > Terrestrial > Soil > Wetlands | place: USA: Florida...
CGCAGGCACGGTCCGCCCAGCGAGGCCGCAGGCAGGCCGGCGCCCAACAGCGACCGCTGCCGGGCCTGCACCGGAGCGGTTACCGCCGCCTGCGCGCCGGCGAGCGTCGCCGCGAGCGCGGCGATTCCACCGAACAGTGCGATTCCGCCACGAGTTTTTCGCATGCCGCCTAGTGTAGCGGCTGCGCATCAGGATGCGGGCGTGATCGCGTGCAATGAGCGCTGCCCGGCGCGAAAAGCGCCGCGCGACGCTCCTTGCGGCGCCCAGCATTGCGGCGAGCAGTGCGAACGAAGCGACGAAAAACGGCCGGGGGAGGCCCCGTCCCGACGTCGACGCGTGGTACGTTTGCGACAGTTGAATCGAAAACGGCCCGAGACCGTGGGGAGGCAACGTGAGCAACGATCCCAGTTTCCGAGATGTCACGGCACGGGTCGTGGGCGCTGTTCCGATGTTGACCGCGGCTGCGCTCATCGGCGGCCTGCCGGCGATCGCCGCCGGCGCCCCCGCCGACCCGCAGGCGCAGACCGTCGGCACCGGCAACGCTGCCGGCACTCAGCCGGCGAGCGCCACCACCCAGCTGCAGGAAGTGGTGGTCACGGGTACCTCCATCAGCGGCGGCAACGCGCAGCAGGCGCTGCCCGTGCAGATCCTGAACGCCGCCGACATCGCCCGCACCGGCGCGGTGAGCGTGCCGGAGCTCATGCAACAGGTCAGCGCCGTCGACAGCGTTGGCTCCACGCAGCCCGCCCAGGGGACGGGCTATACGACGGGCGGCATCGCGACGGTTTCGCTGCACGGACTGGGAAGCGACCGTACGCTCGTACTCATCAACGGGTTGCGGTCGACGCTTTACGGCGGCACCTCGGTGGACGACTCCGTCGATATCGGCGCCATTCCGGTGGCGGCGATCCAGAACGTCCAGATCCTGAAGGACGGCGCCTCGGCCGTCTACGGCAGTGATGCGATCGCCGGCGTGGTCAACTTCATCCTGAAGCAGGACTTCCAGGGATTGGACGCGAGCGCGACGGTGGGTACGCCGACCGAGGCTGGAGGCGGAACCCAGGAAACCGCGTCGATCTATGCCGGCATGGGTTCCCTCGACAGCGACCGATACAACATCGCTTTCGGGCTCATGTTCAACCACTCCTCGCCCCTCATGGGATCCTCGCGCGACTTCGCCACCCGCTACAGCCCCGGATACGGCAACGACGTGACCTCATCGTTCGCCTTCCCCGCGAACGTGGTGCTGCCCTCGGGAGCCAAAGGCAATCCGCTGGCCGGCGACTGCGGGCCGTATTCCCTCAACGACGTCAACTACCCCAGCCAGTGCCGCTTCGACAACTCGAAGTCCGATGCGCTCGAGCCCCTGCAGAGGCGATACAGCCTCTACCTCAACGGCGCCTTCAAGCTGACGGACTCGAGCCAGCTCTACGGCAGCGCCTTGTACTCGCAGAACGAGACGACGCAGTGGGAGCAGCCGGTGCCGCTGTCGTATCAGAACCCGATGACGCCCGGCGACCCGTACATCGCGTATCTGGCCAACCTGCTGGCCACTCAGTATCCCGGCTACACGGGCGTCAGCCCGGGAGAGGGAGCCTTCCTGCTGCCGCCCGGCAGCCCCTACTATCCGACGGCCTGGGCGGCCTCCCACGGGTTGGCCGGACAGCCGCTCAATCTCATCTATCGCGGCTTCTCGACCGGCCTGCGGCAGACGGAGGACACCGGCGACACGACGCGGCTGGTCGGCGGCCTGAAAGGTGATGCCGCGGGTTGGCATTACGACACTTCGCTCCTTTACAGCGGCGTGGCCGTGTACGACAACCTGCAGAGCGGATGGCCGCTCTATTCCAAGATAATGCCGCTGCTCGACTCCGGCGTCATCAACCCCTTCGGTCCCACGACGGATGCGAGCGCGGCGGCCGCCGCCATGGCGACCAACTTCGACCAGGAGGACTATTCGACCCGGACGTCGCTCACCGCCCTCGACGGCACCGCCAGCCGCGAGATCGCCCAGCTGCCGGCGGGCCCGCTGCGGATGGCGGTCGGCGCGGAGCTGCGGCGCGAGACCTACACCTTCTCGCCCTCGGCGGAGCTCATGTCGGGCGACATCGCCGGCCTCGGCGGCAACGAGCTGCCGGAATCCGCCACGCGCACGGCTCAGGCCGCCTACATCGAGTTCAGCGCCAACATCATCCACAACCTGGGCGCGGACATCGCCGCGCGTTGGGATCACTATCAGCAGGTCGGCAACACCGTCAACCCGCAGCTGACCCTGCATTGGCAGGCGTTGCAATGGCTGCTGCTGCGCGGCGCGGCAGGTACCGGCTTCCGCGCCCCGTCGCTGACCGATCTCTATGCGCCGCAGGTCACCAGCGTCACCTCGAACGGGACGCGCGACCCCATCAAATGCCCGGTGTTCGATCCGAACAATTCCGCCTGCAGCTTCCAGTTCTCGACCCTCACCGGCGGCAACCCCGACCTCAAGCCGGAGAAGTCGGTCAATTACACGCTGGGCTTCGTGCTCAAGCCGGTGCGCAACCTGACCCTCGACGTGGACTCGTACTGGATCTACCTGCGCAATGCGATCACGCCGGGCGGCCTGCCCTACAACGTCATCCTGGAGAACGCGCAGACGGCGACCGAATTCGCCAGCTACATCCAGCGCGACTCAGCCGGCAACATCGTCTTCATCAGCCAGACCAACTCCAATCTCTTCAAGCAGTACGTCAGCGGCCTAGACATCAACCTGGACTACGACATCCCGGTGGGTCCGGGCTACATCCTGCTGCGCGGCAACGGCTCGTATTATTACACGTTCAACGCGCAGCAGTTCGACGGCACCTGGATCAGCCAGATCAATCAGGGCGACTCGCAGGTCGCCGAGGGCGGTGGCGTCATCGTCCGGTGGCGTCACAGCCTCACGCTCGGGTATACCGCGCCCTCGTGGGCGGTGTCGATGACACAGAACTACCAGGAGCCCTACCTGGATAGCCCATCGACGATCTCCGACGTGTCGCGTTACGTCTCGGCGTACGACACTATCGATATGCAAGGGTCCTTCACCGGACTGAGCCACTTCGGCTTCACTGTCGGCGTGAAGAATCTCTTCAACCACAACCCGCCGTACGCCAACTACGCGTCGACGACCAACAACTTCGTCGGCGGGTACGATCTCGCCTACGGCAATCCGTACGGGCGCTACGTCTACGCCACCGTCGAGTACACGCTCGGCGGCCAGTAGCTGGTTGCCCATGGACTTCAGGTCCACCCCGGATCATGAAGCGGCGCGAGCGCGTGACAGGCACAGGGAAGTGCCCCGCCGCCGCAGGTGGCGGAGCCGCGGGTAAAAAACCACGCTTTTTGCCCGCGGCGCGCTGGGCCGGGCAGGAGCCCGGATCCAGCGCTTCATGCTAGGGCGTCGCGCGCGGCGCCATGATCTTTCCCAGCATGTCGGGCGTCCCGGCGATGCGCACCAGGTGGGGATACTTCGGGCCGCCGTGATAGTTGACCGTCACGGTGTGATACCAGCCGTCCTCCTGCACGAGGAAGGCGGTCGGGCCGTTGGCATGCTCCGCCAGGGTCGAGGCGTACTTCAGCACGTCGTCCGAGTATTCCTGGCCGTCGACGGCCGTGATCTTCATGCCCGGGGCCATGCCCGCGTCCCATGCCGGGGAGCCTTCGCGCACGTCCGTCACGGTGTCGTCCTTGCCGACCAGGATTCCATAGCTGTACCACTGGTCGTTGAAGTGCGCCAGGGTCTCGAAAGCCTCGATGAACCCGTTGGGCTTGCTCGTATAGACCAGCCGCCAACCCGCGCGGGCCAGCTCGCCGCTCGGCGGCGTGGGGGCCACCTCGTACACGCGCTGCTGGGTGAACGCGTGCCAATCGTACGGCACCACCTCGTTCAGCAGCCGCTCGATGTCGGCGCGCGTATAAGTCCTCGTGACCGGCCCGGTGAGCGCCGGCGCGCTGTAGAGGTGCAGGAAATCATCGAGCGACTTCGCGCCGTGAGTCTTTTCGCGGATGAGCGTATCGACATCGAGCCACAGCAGCTCGCCCTCGGCGTAAAAGTCTCCCGCCGTGCGCCGGATGCTCGGATACGACCCGTTCGCCTGGTAGAGGTAGGGTGCGGCCGTCGTAGTGTCAATCAGCGGCTCGGTGTTGCGGCCGGGCTCGCTCGCCAGACCCGCATACAAGGACGCCAGATACTCGGGGTAGTCGGCGGGCTTCCTGATTCCGGTGCGGAAGGAGAGCAGGTCGCCGAGGTACTGATTCATCCCCTCGTAGACCCAGAGCAGATCCGTGCGCATCGGGATCTGGAAGTTGAGCGTGGTGAGATCCTGCGGGCGGCGGTACTTGCCGTTCCAGGAATGCGAGAACTCGTGTGTCAGCAGGTCACCGCCCGCGAACTGCTCCTTGGGGTTGGTCATGAAGTCATCGGGCGCGCGATTGTCGCTCGACTGATGGTGCTCGATCCCCTGGAAGGGGATCGCATCGGACAGTGTCAGCAGTGAATGGTAGTCGTTCCAGTGGCGCGAGCCGTAGAGCGCGAACGCCTGCGGCGCCAGCTGCTTGTACTCTGCGATCAGCTTGTCCGGGATGTCGAGGTCCTGCGGCTTGTCGGCGAAGACGTCGAGCATCTGGTAGGCGCCGCCCTGGCGCCACAGCTCGATGTGCCGGTAGTACCTGCCGCAGTCGAGCGGCGAGTCCACCAGCATGTTGAGCGGCACTTCCGCGAAGTCCACCCGCTGACCGGACTGCTGCGGGCCCGGAAGCGCCGTGCCGTAGCTCCAGCCGTCGGGCAGGATGATGCTCGGCTTGAAGTAGACGTGGTGGGAGTTGGTGTCGGCCTGATAGAAGAGCACGCGGTTCCAGTTGACTATCCCCAGGTTGGGCGTCGACATCCTGTCGCCCGGCGCATTGACCAACACGGTGAACTGCACGTCCAGCGCGTGCACTCCGCGAGGCACTGCGACGTGGAAGGCGTACATATCCACCAGGTCGCGGCGCCAGTCGAGCGCGTGGCCGCCGGCCGACACCTTGATCTCCGAGATGTCGTCCAGCGGGCCGGTCGGCCCATGCTCACCGGGAACCCACTTGGGATAGACGAAGGTGAATTCGCCCGGCTTCACCGGGATCCGCATCGTGGCGGTCATCAGTCCGCGGCCGAAGTCACGTGCATCCAGCACCAGCGTCTCCGGATTCGACTGTGTCGCGTAAGGTTGCGCATCGGCATTGGGCTCGTCGGCCGGGGCGGCCGGGGGAACGCACACGCCAAGCAGAAGGAGGCCGGCTGCGGACAGAGGCAGTACGCGTCTCAAGAGTTGCTCCTCATATACGTGGTGCTTGCGGCCGCGCGCGGGGTCGCGGGCCCATGCGGGGACTATGCCACGGCGCCGAGGGGCGGGCGACCCTCCCGGGCCGGCCGGCCCCGGTGTGGAACCCGGTCACCAGTCCGGCTTGCCAATGGGCAGAGCGGGGCCCGACCCGCTAGACTGCGCGGTCTCATTCGCTCAGGAAGGCCGAGACCGGATCGCAATGCGCAATACGCTCCTCGAGATCACCCCCGTGGTTCCGGAAGCCCTGCAGAGGCTGCCCGAGCTGACCGGAAATCTGTTCTTCTCCTGGCACCGTCCGATCCGCGCGCTGTTCGAGGATCTGGACCCGGAGCTGTGGAAGCAGACCAGCGGTAATCCGAGGCTCCTGCTGCGCTGCATCGCCCAGTCGAGCCTCGATCGCGCGGCGCGGGACCCGGTGTACCTGGCGCGCTACCGCGCGGCGCTGGAGGCGCTCGACGCCTATGTGGCCGCCCCCGTCCCGCGAAGCGATGAGCCGCTGGTCGCTTATTTCTGCGCCGAGTACGGCTTTCACGAGAGCTTCCCCATCTATTCCGGCGGCCTCGGCGTCCTGGCCGGCGACTACTGCAAGGCTGCCAGCGACGGACGTGCGAATTTCATCGCCGTGGGCCTTCTTTACGAGCAGGGCTACTTTACCCAGACGGTGGACAACGACGGGGTCCAGCACGCGGAGTACCGTGAGCATGATCCACGCGACCTGCCCGTCGAGGCAGCGCGCAACGCCAACGGGGATTGGATAAGGGTCACCGTCCGGATAGCCGGCCGTGACGTGGTCGCGCGCCTCTGGAAGGCTCGGGTCGGCCGGGTGCCCGTCTATCTGCTCGATACCAACACTCCGGAGAACGCGCCCACCGACCGCGATATCACCCACCGCCTGTATGGCGGCGACGAGTCCACCCGGGTCCGGCAGGAGATGATCCTCGGCATCGGCGGGACCCGCGCGCTGCGCGCACTCGGCATGAAGCCCGCCGTGTGGCACCTCAACGAAGGCCACGCAGCATTCCTCATCCTGGAGCTGCTGCGCGAGCACCTGGCGCTCGGCCTGCCGTTCGAGGCTGCGCTCGAGGCTGTTGCCGCGGCTTGCGTCTTCACCACGCATACGCCCGTCGCCGCCGGGCACGACGCTTTCGGGCACGACCTCATCCTCAGGCATTTCGGCGATTTCGTGCGCGAGCTTGGCATCCCGGTCGAGCGCTTCCTCGATCTGGCGCGGACTCCGGCGGCGCCCGGCCTCTTCAACATGACACGGCTGGCCTTGAACGGCGCCCGCCACATCAACGGTGTCAGCCGGATCCACGGTGCCGTCTCCTCGCGGCTGTGCGCCGATCAGTGGCCCGAAATCCGCCCCGAGGAGAACCCCGTCGGCTTCGTCACCAACGGCGTGCACGTGCCCACCTTCCTGCACCGGACGTGGGCGGACTTCTTCGATGCACAGCTCGGCGCCGCCTGGCGCGACCGCCTGAGCGACGTCGTCTTCTGGAACGCGCTCGAAGCAGTGCCGCATGAGCGTTTCTGGGAGGCCGCCCAGTCCGTGAAGTCGCGCATGCTCGCCAGCGTGCGTGACCGCCTGCAGCGCGAATACGCGCGCAAGGGCATGAGCCCCGCGCAGCTTCGCCACGTCACCCGCTTCCTCGATCCCCTGCGGCCGAACGTCCTGACCATAGGCTTCGCGCGGCGCTTCGCGACCTACAAGCGCGCGACGCTGCTGCTGCGGGACCGGGCCCGCCTGGCCAACCTCGTCAACGATCCGGACCGTCCGGTCATCTTCCTCTTCGCCGGCAAGGCGCATCCGGCGGACGAGCCCGGCAAGCAGGTGCTGCGCGAGATCCGCCAGCTGATGACTTCGCCCGAGTTCGTCGGCCGCATCATCTTCCTCGAGGACTACGACCTGCAGCTCGGGCGCTCGCTGGTCTCCGGCGTCGACGTTTGGCTCAACAATCCCATCGCACCGCTCGAGGCCAGCGGTACTTCCGGCATCAAGGCGGCCATCAACGGCAGGCTGAACCTGAGCATCCTCGACGGCTGGTGGGCCGAGGGGTGGATGCAGGACAACGGCTGGGGTATCCCGCCGGCCAACGTGCAGGACCCGGAGCGCCGCGACGCGCTCGAGGCGGAGCTCATCCTCGATGCCCTCGAGGAGGAGGTCATTCCTCTTTACTATGCCGTGGGCGAGAGCGGCTGCTCGCCGGAGTGGGTGGCCCGCGCCAAGCGCGCCATGATGACGGTCATCCCCCGGTTCAACATGCGCCGGGTGCTCCAGGACTACACCCGCGGCCTCTACCGGCCCGCGGCGGAGCAGTACCGGCGGCTTGCCGATGGCGGATTCGCCGGGGCCCGAAACCTGGCGGAGTGGCAGCAGCGGATCCGGCAGGCCTGGAATCGTGTGAGCCTGCGCGGGGTGGCCGACGCGCCGGCGGAGCTCCCGCGCGGGGAGCGCCTGCGTCTGCGGGTCGCGGTCAGCCTCAATGGCCTGCAGCCGGCCGACGTGCGGGTCGAGCTGGTGGCGCGGCGCCTCCTGCCGATGGGAGAGCAGGGGTTCCCGCCGCTCAGCTCCTTCGTGCCGCCGGAGCGCGACGGCCTCTGGTCCGTGCCGCTCACGGCGACCGGCGAGCAGGAATCCGACGGGGCGTTCGTCTTCGCCCTCGATGCGCAGCCGCAGGAATGCGGCCAGTTCGCCACCGAGGTGCGCGCCTACCCCCGCCACGACCTGTTGTCGCACGAGTACGGCGCCGGCCTGATGAAGTGGCTTTAGGCCGCGCGCACGCTAAGATTGGACCCATAACAAGCCTGCGACCCCGCTACCATGACCCGACAGCCTGCGCGCGCCTCTTCCGGACGCTACGTAAGCCGCCTGACGGGCGGCACCCTCGCGGTGATCATGGCCGGCGGGCGCGGCGAGCGCCTCAAGGACCTGACCGAGCATCGCTGCAAGCCGGCGACCCCCTTCGGCGGCAAGTTCCGCATCGTCGATTTCGTGCTGTCGAACTGCGTCAATTCCGGCATCCGCCAGATCTCGATCCTCACCCAGTACAAGGCGCAGTCGTTGCTCGCCCACGTGCAGCGCGGCTGGAGCTACCTGCGCGGCGAATTCGGCGAATTCATCGAGACCATCCCGGCGCAGCAGCAGAAGGGCGTCATGTGGTATCGCGGCACGGCCGATGCGGTCCACCAGAACATCGACCTCATCCTCTCCCATAGGCCGAAGCACGTGCTGGTGCTGGCCGGCGATCACATCTACAAGATGGACTATGGGCCGATGATCGCCTACCACGTGGAGAAGGGCGCCGACATCACGGTCGGCGTGGTGGAAGTGCCCGCCACCGAGTCGCGGCACTTCGGCGTGCTGACCGCGACGGAGTGGAACCGGGTGACCAAGTTCTCGGAGAAGCCCGCCGTCCCGGACGCGCTGCCCGGCAGGCCGGACACCATCCTCGCGTCGATGGGTATCTACGTCTTCAATACACGTCTCTTGCAGCGCCTCCTGGAAGAGGATGCAGCCACCGAAGCTTCCGCTCACGATTTCGGCAAGGACGTCATCCCCAAGACGCTCAGCAGCACACTGCAGGTGTTCGCCTATCCCTTTCAGGACGTCAAGACCCGCGCGCAAAGCTACTGGCGCGACGTCGGCACGCTGGACGCCTACTACGAGGCGAATCTCGAGCTGGTGCACGTCAGGCCCGAGCTCAACATCTACGACGAGGACTGGCCCATCTGGACCTATCAGATGCATCAGCCGCCGGCCAAGTTCGTGCTCGATGAGGAAGGGCGGCGCGGCAGCGCCATCAACTCCATGGTCTCCGGCGGTTGCATCATCTCCGGCGCGCTCGTCCGCGAGTCGTTGCTCTTCTCCGACGTGCGCGTCGAAGAGCGCACGACCATCGAGCGCTCCGTGGTCCTGCCGCACGCTCTCGTCGGCAGCGGCTGTCATATCCGCGGTGCCATCATCGATGAGGGCTGCGAGATTCCCGATGGAATGCGCATTGGGCTCGACCGGGCCGACGACGCCCGCCGGTTCGTCGTCACGGAGAAGGGTGTCGTCCTCGTAACCCCCGACATGCTCCGCCGGCTGTCCGCTTGAGCCTCATGGGATCCCAGGTCCAGCGATTGCCCGTGGTCCTGCTGTGGCACATGCACCAGCCACAGTACCGCGACGCGCTCACCGGGCGTTACGTGCTGCCGTGGACCTACCTCCACGCCATGAAGGACTACACCGACATGGCCGCGCACATGGAGTCCAACCCGCAGGCGCGCGCGGTAGTCAACTTCACGCCGGTGTTGCTGGAGCAGCTCGAAGAGATCTCCCGGCGCGTGGCCGAGCACCTTCGCGCCGGCAGTCCGCTGCCCGATCCGGTGCTGGCGCTGCTGGGCCCCGATCCGGTGCCGGCGGACCCCGCGGAGCGCCTGGAGCTGCTGCGCGCGTGCCTGCGGGCGCAGCGCAAGCAGATGATCGAGCGCTTCGGTCCTTATCTCGAGCTGGCCACGCTCGCCGAGACGCTGGCCACCGTGGAGCGCGTGAATTACGCCTCCGATCAGCTCATCCACGACCTCGCCGTCTGGTATCACCTCGCCTGGCTGGGCGAGACGGTGCGCCGCTCCGATACCTTCGTGAGCATCCTGACTCAACAGGGCCGTGCGTTCACCCCCGCGCAGCGGCGCGAGCTCCTGACACTCGTCGGGGACCTCGTGGCTTCCATCGTGCCGCGCTACCGGAAGCTTTCCGAGCGCGGGCAGTGCGAGCTGTCCGTGACGCCCTACGGCCATCCGATCGTCCCGCTGCTGCTCGATTTCCAGGCTGCGCGCGACGTCCTGCCGAGCATGCCGCTGCCGCAGCACGCCTCCTATCCGGGCGGGGCGGAGCGCGCGCAGTGGCACGTGCGGGAATCGCTGCGTGTCTTCAAGCAGGCCTTCGGCACCGCTCCCGGCGGCTGCTGGCCCTCCGAGGGGGCGATCAGCCGCGGCACGCTGGCGCTGCTCGACCAGGCCGGATTCAAATGGGCCGCGACCAGCGCCAACGTGTTGCAGGGTGCCCTCGCCCGCGGCGACCCGAAGTCCGCCCGCGACTCCCGCGCCTATAACCGGCCCTATCGCCTGCCGGGCGGCAACATGGTCGAGTTTTTCCGCGACGACACGCTTTCCGACCTCATCGGCTTCACCTACGCGACCTGGCATGGCGACGATGCCGCGCACAACCTGGTCAACGAGCTGACTCATCTCGCCAGGCAGTACGCCGAGACTCCGCCGGGGGAGTCGTCTCAGGGCGGCGCCCGCCATGTCGTGCTGATCGCACTCGATGGCGAGAATGCCTGGGAGCACTACCCGTTCAACGGCTACTATTTCCTGCGGGCGCTCTATTCGCTCCTGGCAGCCCATCCGCTGCTGGAGCTGACCACGCTCTCCGATTGCGTCGCCCGCGGCCTCGATCCCGCGCCGCTGCAGAACGTGGTGGCCGGCAGCTGGGTGCATGGCACGCTCGCCACGTGGATGGGTGATCCGGCCAAGAATCGCGCGTGGGATCTCCTTTGTGATGCCAAGGTGGCCTTCGACGGCGTCATGGCGTCGGGCGCTCTCGATGCGGCGCAGCGCGCCGCGGCGGAGCGCCAGCTCGCTCTGTGCGAGAGCTCCGACTGGTTCTGGTGGTTCGGGGACTACAATCCCGCCGAGGCCGTCAGCCAGTTCGACAGCCTGTACCGCCGCCAGCTCGTCGTCCTCTACCGCCTCCTCGGACTGCCGGCGCCGGAGAGCCTGGCGCAGCCGGTTTCCGTCGGCCGCGGCAGCCCGGAGCACGGCGGCGTCATGCGGCGGGCATATGTTGGTTGATGGCGGATCTTTGTCGGCGCTGGATCCGGGCTCCTTGCCCGGCCCGGCGCGCCTCGAGCAAAAAGCGTGGTTTTTGCTCGAGACTCCGCCACCTGCGGCGGCGGGGCACGTCCCTGTGCCTCGTCGCCTGACGTTCATGCATGCGATAGGGAGGAGTCTGCGACATGCGCTTGCCTGTGCTCGATCGGCGCCGTGCTGGAGTGTTGTTGCATCTCGGCTCGCTCGAGAACGCGCTCGGCCGTGGCGGGCGGGCGTTCATCGACTGGCTGGCGCAAGCCGGCTTCACTGTCTGGCAGATCCTGCCGATCGGGCCGACGGGACCGGATGGCTCTCCTTATTGGGTGCGCTCGGACTTTGCCGGCAACGCGGCTTTTCTCGACGCGGCGGAGCTGCCGGAAGCCGACCCTGCGGCGTACGCCGCCTTCATCGAGGAGACCGAGCACTGGCTGGATGACTACGCGCTCTTCGAGGTTCTGAGCGGCGCGCACTCGGGGGCCGTGTGGTGGACGTGGCCCGCGGAAGTACGGGACCGGCATGCCGCGGCACTCGCACGCGTGGCGCAGGATCTTGCCGCGGAGGTGCAGCGTGTGAAGCGCGAGCAGTTCGCGTTCTTCGCCCAGTGGCGGCGTTTGCGCGAGCACGCCCGGCTGCGCGGCGTGCGGATCGTGGGCGACCTGCCGTTCTATGTCGCGCCGCATTCTGTCGAGACGTGGGCGCATCGCGGGCAGTTTCAGCTCGATGCGCAAGGCCGGCCCAGGGCCGTGGCCGGCGTGCCGCCGGATTATTTCTCGGAGACCGGGCAGCTCTGGGGGAATCCGCTCTACGCCTGGCAGGCGATGCGACACGACAACTTCGCCTACTGGCGGGCGCGGGTGCTCGAGCAGCTCGGCCGCGTGGACCTGCTGCGAATCGATCACTTTCGGGCCCTCGCCGCGCACTGGGCCGTGCCCGCCGGCGCGCCGGACGCCCGTGGGGGGGAGTGGCACCTGACGCCCGGGGAGGACCTGCTGCGGCTGCTCCTGGACGAGCTCGGCGACCTGCCGATCGTCGCGGAGGATCTCGGTGTCATAACCGACGATGTAACCGCACTGCGCAAGGGATTCGGCCTGCCGGGCATGCGTGTCCTGCAGTTTGCCTTCGGCGGCGAGAGTGACAATCCGCATCTGCCCCACATGCACGAGCACGACAGCGTCGTCTATACGGGCACGCACGACAACGACACGACGCTCGGTTGGTATCGCAGCCTCGATGAGGAAACGCGCCGCCGCGTCGATTCCATGCTGCGGGCCGCGCCCGGCTCCATGCCGGAGGCCCTGATCCGGGAAGCCCTGGGCTCGGTCGGGCAGCTCGCCGTCATCCCGGCCCAGGACCTGCTCGGACTCGGCTCCGAAGCGCGTCTCAACACGCCTGGAACCGTCGACGGCAATTGGCGCTGGCGCCTGCCCGCGGGCCCGCTCACGCCGCAGCTCGCCCGCCACTTCCGGCAACTCAACGGCATGTACGGACGCCTTTGATGCCCTATAAGATTGCCGCCATGCGCTCCGTGCAGATGCTGCTACTCGCCGTCGCGCTCTCCGGCTGCACGCTCCTCGTGCCGAAGCTGCAGACGCCACAGCTCGCCATCGTTGATGTCGAGGTCGTGAAAGCCAATTTCCTGCAGCAGCGGCTGCGGGTGCGCATGCGTGTCGAGAATCCGAACGACCGCACTCTCCCCATCAAGGGTCTCTCCTACACCGTCTACCTGGGCGGGCAGGAGTTCGCCACCGGCGTTTCCGATGCCAGCTTCATCGTGCCCGCGCTCGGTACGGCGGAATTCAACATGGACGTGACGGCCAACGCCGCCGGCGCCGTCTTCGCCGTGCTCAGCAAGCCCCGCGGCCAGGGGATCGACTACCGCATGCGGGGCAGGGTGCAGCTCAGCCACGGCTGGCTGCGCTCGATCCCCTTCGAGCAGAGCGGCAGCTTCGTTCTGCGGTGATCCGGCGGCCGCCGCCGCGGCCGGATCAACTTGTAATATAATTATATTTCCTGAAATAAGCTGATATACTTCTGGAAGAAAACTACATTTCCAACGCCACCCGGCGCGAGAGCGAGCATGCCTTCTCAGAAGTCCTTCCTGTCCGTGATTGCCGCAGTTCTGCTCTTTTCCCTGATCGCCTGCGCAGGGGCCGGCGCGCCGGCGGCGGCCGCAGGGCGGCTGGCCGCTACGCCGCCCATGGGCTGGAACGACTGGGCCCACTATCAGTGCGATTACACGGCGGCCGACATCCTGGCGAACGCGCGCGCACTGGTCAGCACGGGACTTGCCGCGCGGGGCTACGACACGGTCACCATCGATGACTGTTGGATGCTGAAGACCCGCGACGGCCAGGGCAACCTGCAGCCCGATCCGCGCCTGTTCCCGCAGGGCATGAAGCCGGTGGCCGACGCCATCCATGCGCTCGGACTCAAGTTCGGCATCTACGAGGACGCCGGTTCCGAGACCTGCGGCCGCTTCGCCGGCAGCGGTGAGCCGCAGGGCGGCGGCCCGGCGCACTTCCTGGCCGATGCCAGGCTGTTCGTGTCCTGGGGCGTCGATTATCTCAAGCTCGATGGCTGCAATGTCTATGTGCGCAAGGGTCAGTCGGCGAATGACGCCTATCGCGCAGCCTATCGGGCCGAGAGCCTCGCGTTGGCGCAGGTGGGCCGGCCCATCGTGTTCTCGGAGTCCGCGCCGGCGTACTTCCAGGGCCAGCCGGCGTGGTATGAGGTGCTCGGTTGGGTCCGGGGGTACGGCCAGCTCTGGCGTGAAGGCACGGACATGGCGAACTTCCACGTCAGGAATCCGTCGCGGCGCTCGCGGTTCCGCAGCGTCCTGTGGAACTATTCCT
>Ga0335072_10009476_pt1 | contig 14043 bp, 15 predicted proteins | sample Lox_Sample_21_FD_206725 | JGI IMG/M metagenome (GOLD analysis project Ga0335072, IMG submission 206725) | Soil microbial communities from Loxahatchee National Wildlife Refuge, Florida, United States - Lox_Sample_2.1 | ecosystem: Environmental > Terrestrial > Soil > Wetlands | place: USA...
CCGTGCCTGGATGTGCCTCACCGGAGTTGGCCATGCACTTATCGTGCGCAAGTAACCGATCGACTGCAACAGGTAAATTGGGCCCAGCCTCTTCAGGGAAGAATGGGGTGATCCTCTCGCAACTACGCGCAACCGGCAGTTAGGCCGGTGGCCTGCGGTTAGCCTGGACTAATACCGTCGTGCCGTGCGGGAGGTAGGAGCGGTGAGGCGATCGGGCGCGCAGTTTGGCCTCAGCGACCAACAGTGGGATGCCGCCAAGGCTGAAGTTCGTGAGGCCATCCTGGAAGCGGCATACGACAGGCGGATGACCTGGTACGGAGAGGTTGCCAGCAGCGTCTCAGCAGTACCTCTAGACCCGTACTCGGCACTCATGAATCACCTGCTTGGTGCGGTGTTCGAGGATGAGCGCGAGGCCGGGCGGCCTGCCTTGACCTCTATCGTGACCCACAAGTACGGCGATAAAGAGCCAGGCGCGGGCTTCTATGAGATGGCCCGGTCCCTGGGATACCAGTTCCGGGAACCCTATATTTTCTGGGCTCAGCAAGTTCAGGACGTCTTCAAGCTATACGGGAAGCCTTGACAGGCCGCTCCCGGCGCAGGTCACGGTAACGAACGGGCAGTCAAGAACCGCGTGCTGAATCCGTGCTGACAACCGGCCGCCCGACATGCCGTCTAGCTGCGGAAACTGCCCACTGGTCCACGATCACCCAGATCTACGAGGGCACTAACCAGATCCAGCGCATGGTCATCGCCCGCCAGCTGCTCAAGTAGCGACTTTGGGGCGCTGAACAGGGGTTTCTCGCGTCCTTCTTGCCGAGAAACGGGCCGTCTGGCGTCGAGTCGGGCGGCCCGTTCTCCTGTCCGCATTACCCGATTGATGCCGGTTATTTCCCGTCGTTTCCCGACCCCGTGCTGAATCCGTGCTGACCCTGCCGGCCCCTGCACATGCCGATTGCCCTGGCCGAAACGGCCCACTGCCTTGACGTTCATTGGCGAGTGGAGCATGCATTGGCGCTGGTGCCGAGTGGAATGCGCACCTGTAGACGGACGACCTCGTACTCGATGGCTGCCTAACGCTGAGGCGCAAGGCCTATCCTGAGAGTGGCGACAACTTTGCGTGAAGGGTGCGAGACGGGTGCCTGGCGATGACCGAAGCGTGCTGTACCTGGTGATTAGCGGTGCGCCCGCGCCCGAGGGGCTGCCTTCACTGGTCATGCTGCTGCAGTCGGCTGGGTGGCGGGTGGCGGTGTTCTCCACGCCAATGGGCACGCGGTTTGCGGATGTGGCGGAGTTGGAGCGGCTGACCGGGGAGCCGGTTCGCTGGGAGTACCGGATGCCGGGCACGGGAAGTCCGACGCCTGCGGCGGACGTGGTACTGGCGTGCCCGATGTCGTTTAACTCGGTGAACAAGTTTGCGCACGGGCACGCGGACAACTTCGCGGTCGGGCTGCTGTGCGAGATGGTCGGCTACGGGATCCCGGTCGTCGTGGTCCCGCACTGCAAGCCACAATTGGCGTCGCACCCGGCGTTCGGGTCGAGCCTGGAGACGCTGCGCGGCCTGGGGGTGCAGGTTCTCTTCGATCCGGACGCGCCGTATGAGGCTCGGCTGCCATCATGGGCTGAAGTCACCGCGGTACTGTCGGCGACCGCGGCGCGGGAGGTGAAGCGGTGACCGACGACGGGGATGCGCCGGGAGCGCGAATAGCGCGGGCTCGGCGTCGGCGCGGGCTGTCCCAGTCGGTGCTGGCCGGGCTGGTCGGCCGGTCGGAGTCGTGGCTGTCGCAGGTGGAGCGCGGTAAACGCGGAGTCGACAGTCATGCGGTGCTGACCCGGATGGCGGCGGTGCTGCGGGTGGAGGTGGAGGAGCTGACTGGCCCGGACCACGGGGACGGGGAGGAAGGGCAACGCGTGTACGAGCCTGCGGCGGAGATCGAGCGGGCCATGATGGGCTACGACGCAGTAGGCGCCTCGATCGGCGGACCTGAACCGACGACCGTGAGCAGTCTGGTGCACCTGCGGGCGATGGCCAAGACCGCGTATGCCGGCTATCAGGCCACCCGGTATGACGACACCGGGCGGATGCTGCCCGCGCTGATCCGGGAGGCGGAGACGGCCGGTCGCGCTGCGGGCGGAGATAACCGGGAGTGGTGCTCGGTTCGTGCCCTGGTGTACAACACAGCTGCGGCGCTGCTGCACCGGGTCGGGGAGAGCGGCCTGGCGTGGACGGCAGCTGACCGGGCGCTGGCGGCGGCCGAACAGTCTGGGCGTCCTGAACTGGTCGCCCTGCAGGCATACCGACTGACATATGTGATCAGCAGCCGCCTGCACCCGGCCGAGGGCCTGGACCTGGCAATGTCCGCTTCTACTGGGCTGGAGCGAACGATGCGCGACCCGGACCCGGACACCCTCAGCGTGTACGGGGCACTGCACCTGGCTGGCGTGCACGCGGCCGCCGCTATGTACGACCGCGCGATGACCGCGAGCCTGCTAGCACGGGCGTGGGAGGTCGCCGAGCGGACCGGGGACGGCAACCGGATGGGAACGGCGTTCGGGCACGTCAACGTCGCGCTGCACGCCATCTCAGCCGCACTCCAGCTCGGCGATGCCAAGGCGGCGATCGAGACCGGGGAATCGCTCGACCCGGCCGCGCTGCCCGCTGGGCTAACGGGCCGGAGGACCCAGCTCAACCTTGACCTTGCCCGCGCCTACACGTTGCGCAAGCAGGATGCCGCCGCCGTGAACCTGCTGCTGGCCGCCGAACAGCTCAGCCCGCAGCTTGCCCGTTATGACGGCCGGACCCGTGAGGTCATCACGTCGCTGCTGCGCCGTGAGCACCAGCCGTCCACGCCCGAGCTTCGACCGCTGGCCCGTCGCGCCGGGGTGATCTGAACCGCACTTTCGTGCGGGTTGCCGGCCCGTACCAGGGTGCGGTTCCACTGCCTTCACACCGCTACGGGACACGGGCTTCCCCGCTGCCTACTGTCTTGCCGTGCGTACAGGATCAGCGGCCCGGGAGGAACCAGGATGGCTTGGACGACTGGCGCGCCCCTATCAGCGACACGGGCAGCTTCGAGCGCGACTCCACCATTCGCGGCACTGCCGACCGCGCCAGGCATGGCACGCGGCTACGTGCAAGCCGCCCTGGCCGGGTGGCGCCTTGGTGAATTCGCTGACGTCGCCGAGCTGATTAGCAGCGAGCTCGTGGCCAATGCCGTCGCTGCATCAGCCAGTGTCCCGGGCAGCATAGGGGCGCTCGTGATCCGGGTCTGCCTCATCACCGACGGGAACGTGCTCACGATCGAGGTCTGGGATCAGGCCCCAGGCGTCCCTGTGCTGCTTGAGGCAGACAGGTTCGCGGAGAGCGGGCGCGGCCTGGGCATCATCAACACCTTGACCGGCGGCGCATGGGGCTGCCAGCCGGCCGTCGGCCAGCCTGGCAAGTGCGTATGGGCTCAGATCCGGCTGCGAGATGAAGCTGACCGCAAGTTCCAGGAATGGCAGGAGATCCGATGATCGTCCGGAACGAATCTGGAGCCCGGTGGCTACCGCTTCGGATAGCTGACTTCGAGAAGTGGCAGGTGGACCTGCTCGAAGAGTCGGCACAGCGCCTGCGAGCTGAGGTCGAGCCTGACGGCCGCGTCCACCGGCCGTACTCCGTTGGGTCGCCCATCGTCTTCCAGGGCGAGCGTGCGTGGCTGCGGGTGAGCACGTTCCTTGAGAATGAGATGAAGTGGAGCGCATGGCGCGGCACCGCAGACGCCGCCGCTATCCCTGGCGTCAGCAAGCCTGCGCTGCTGCACCGGATCGAGTGGCACGCCTCCGTACCAGTTCCGATCCCGGTCAGCGCCGAGGTTCTCACCTTGGTCACCGACCCGCCCGCCTCCCGCGACCGGTTCCTCCTGGCAGCGCCGGACCTTCGCGATGACTGGTTTCGTGACCTGGCCACCTCCCTCGCGGCGCTGCGCGCACATCCGACGGATCGCCGGTTCCCCGTTCATGACGCCGAGAAATACGGCTACCTGCTGTCCGCGACATACGGCAGGCCCGTCCCGGTCGGGATCGCACCGGCCTTCGGGACCGAGCACACCGACCTGACGTGGGCCAACATCACGGCCCCGCGCTTTTGCATCCTCGACATGGAGCACTGGGGCGAGGCGGTTGCCGGCTACGGCGCTGCCTACCTCTACCTCTCAGCGCTCGGGGTCCCGGCGGTGGCGGCCCGGGTGCACGAGGCGCTGGCCGATGTGCTCGACGCCCCCAGCGGCCAGTACGCCCAGCTGGTCGCCGCCGCCATCATCATCCGCAACCTGACCCGGCTGCCCGATCCGGGCGGCCTCGCGGCGCCGCTCCATCGCCACGCGCGCACGCTGCTCACCTGACCCCACGCCAGTTCGCCGGCTGCTTTAGGAGGCGCCGCCCATGGTTCACCAGCTCATCGCAAGCCCTTACCCCGACGGGCACATCGTCGTCAGCCCCGGCCGCGACGGCGGCATCCGGCTCGGGCCCGCCAGGTACGCGAAGCTGCAGGACACGCCCGCCGACGCACCCGTCCCCTCCTGGCTCGCCGCCCCGGCACGCGCCGCATGGGGCCTGGACCTGGCCGGCCGCAACGTCGGCCGGGAGGACGGGCAGCCCGGGAGCGTCGTCCCGGCCGGGACGACGGCGGCTGGGTCGGCGGCGCGAGGGGGCAGTGTTGGCGTGCTGGTCGATCACGGAGACGGCGACAATGAACGCTACACACGGAGTCGTGGCGACCACCCAGCCTAGGTCGGCTGGGCCTGGGCTGGGTGGTCGCGCTGCTCGACAAGGACCATGGAGGCGTGGCATCGTGCCCGGAGCACCCCGCGTGGCCACGCCGGTCGGCGGGACGGGAAGCCTTCCCGGACTCGCCGCCACCGGAAGCGCTGGATCCGGCCGGATTACGCGATGGCCAGGCTCGGGTACATCGGCTTCTGATGCGCCGTCGGCCATTCCGGTCCGCCATCCGATTGCCCGCGTTCTGGCTTCCGACCGACACGGGAATCCCGCCGCGAGGGAGAATGCGCTGGACGTGGCGAGAATAAACCTTCCGGTGTACTCCCAGACTGATATTACATGCATGCATGTAAACAATTATCGATGGCTCGGCGAGGCGTGTGCAGGTGCGTTAGCGCGTGATCTCCTGCTGGTGGTGAGGCGTCCGCGTAGTGATGGGTAGTGATTACCTGGCTCGCCTGCGGACGTGCTCCCTGTCCTTGGCGTGGGCGCAAGGCGAGGGGGGAGCGTTCGCGAGGCGGTCGGCGGGCGCCTCGGGAGGGCACGGGGAAAGGCGGGACGCGGGGCGGCAGGATGGCACACGCGGGCGGTATCCGTAGCCGGGGACCGTGTCATCCGCGTTGGTAGCCGATCGGCGTGGACAACTCAGTAGCCGCTGCGGACACGTGATAGAAAAAAAGGCGGATCCATCTGACATCTTCGTGGCTCCCTGAACTGCCTATGTGTGCCTTATCACAGCCGTGAAAACGGTCCCTGGCATGAAAGAACGGCCCTGAAACCGGATTTTTCTATATGTCAGCGGTTTTGTGCGGCACGCGGGACCCGAGCCCTCATGCACGCATCATCATGTCCTTACCCCTGGTCCGCTCCTGCCTGCTTCCCGGTATCGCCCGGGGAGCCTGCCCGGCCTGCTCGCCCGAGCGGCGGCCCACGTCGGCCCACTGCCGGGGACCGCGCATGTTCCGCGGGGCCGGGCGCGTTGCGCGCCCGTGCGCGCCGTCCGGCCCGGACAGCGGCAACATCGCCATCACCGCCCTACGCGCCCTACGCGCCCTGTCCGGCCGCGGACTCGACCTTGACATGCCGGGCGGAGTCGGCGCTGGATCGCACAGGTCCCGGGCGGCAGGCCAACTCGCACTGCCTCCCGGCCACTACACGGGCCGGGACCCGAGAAGAAAGCAGCGTGGAGCCGACGGCCGCCGCCCGGGACTCCCTCCCCGCGCTCCGTGTCGTTACAGCCCTCCGAGTTCCTGATTACCCCTGGCGCGGGCCATCCGTCCGGAGGCTGCCGTGACTGGCACCGCGGGCCGGGCTGGGCTTGACCACGCGGGCGGAGGCGAGCGTGCATCGGTCCGACACCAGGCTGCCCGGCACGCGGTCCCCGTAGGCGGCTCGGACCGGCTTCTATCCATCGATGAGCTGGCTGCCTATCTCGGTGTGCCGAAGAAGACCGTCTACGGCTGCTGGCGGCAATGGGGCCTTCGGGGCTACCGGGTGGGCCGGTACCTGCGGTTCCGCGAGCGGCACGTGGAGGAGTGGCTCCAGACCCGGGAGGTATGACCGTGGCAAGGATCTTCAAGCGCTGCCGGTGCCCCGAGGAGGTATGGAAGGCCTGCCCGCACCAGTGGGTAGTCCGATACCGCACCACCGGCGGCCGGTCCAGCCGCCAGCACGAGCAGGCCTTCGGTGATGACCTGCGCGAGGCCGAAGACTTCGCGCTCAAGGTCGAGCACAACAAGCGCGCCCACGTCTTCGTCGACCCTAAGGCAGGGCAGGCGCTGTTCCGCGCCGAGGCCGCCACCTGGCTGGACCACCACCTCGGCGCCGACAGCAGCATCGCGACCTACCGGTCGGTGCTGCGCGCCCACATTGACCCCGCGATCGGCGGCAAGCCGATCGCGGCCATCCGCCGCGAGGACATCAAGACCCTGATCGCTGGGATGCACCGTAAGGGGCTGTCGGCCAGCCGGATCGGCTGTGCCCACCTGGTGGTCAGCGCCGTCCTTGCGGAGGCGGTCCGGGACAAGAAGCTCTCCGAGTCCCCGTGCACCGGCATCCAACTACCCGGCGTCGTCACGGCCGCCGACTTCATCCTCCCCGCCAACTCCCAGGCAGAAGCCGTCGCGGCCGGGCTGCCGCCCGACTGGGCCACCACCGTGTGGCTGATGCACGGCTGCGGGCTGCGGATCGGCGAGGCGCTCGCAGTGAACCTGCGGTGCCGCATCAGCAAGGGCAAGACCCTGCGGGTGAAGGAGCAGGTTAACCCAAGCGCGCAGCTGAGGCCGCTGAAGTTCCGCAAAGCGGGAGAGTTCCGCGACATCCCGCTGCCCGAGTACGTCAGCGAGGCGGTCGACAAGCACGTCGCCGAGCACGGCACCACGCCCGACGGGTACCTGTTCCAGGGACGCAAGTACAAGCTCGTCGTCCGCCGCAGCTACCAGCAGGACTTCCAGCGCGCCGCCGCCAGAGCCGGGCTGCCGCCGGAGTTCATCCCCACTCACTACGGCACTTCTACGCCTCCACCGCGCTCGCCGAGGGCATCCCGATCACCGAGGTATCCCGCTGGCTCGGTCATAAGAGCATCGAGGTCACCCATCAGATCTACGGCCACCTCGTGCCCAGCTCGTTCGACCGTGCCCGCACCGCCCTCGACGCCGCCTACCACAAGAGCCGCCGCCAGCCGCCTCCGAAGCATGGAACCAGGAGCTGAACTACGTCGGAGTCGTCCAGCTTCGCAGCTGGACGGTGCCGCTCGGTGCGAGGCATCACCATGGGAAGCGAGGAGGCTGTGGGATGCAGCAGAGGCCTAGTCCCGCCTGCCTGGCCAGGTGGCCGCGCACAGCGGTCCGCTGCCGATCATGATCCCATCCTCCCCCGCCGGTGGCGCACCCGTGCGCGCCGTGCGGCCCGGACAGGGCCAGCGTCGCCGTCCGGCGTCCGGCGTCCCCGGCCGACCCTGTCGCATGGAGTCGCTGCGGGTGGGTCAGGCCACGAGCAGGCGGAGGCCGAGTTCCGCCGAGTCCAGGGCGAGGATGTCGCGGTTGCGCTCGGCCCACCGGCCGGAGGCGAGATCCTCCCGGATGCCGTGCACCGCCCGCTGTTCGGCCTCTGGCCCGACCCGCGTCCACACCGATATCGCACGGCGCACGTGTTCTTCCAGGTAGGCCTCGGGACGGCGCCAGTAGGCCTCGAAGAAGCCGTCGGCGCAGTCCCACGGGATGAGCACCGGTTCCGCGCGGCCGCCGACAGCGTCGGTCATGTCGGGCAGCGCGGGAAAGGCGACCTTGATGGCAGCGGCCTCGGGCAGGTAGTCGCGGGTGAGCCAGAACCGGCCGTTCCACGCGGTCTCGCTCGGGTCGTAGGTGAACACCACGACCCGGCGGGCCACCCGCCGCATCTCCCGCAGCCCCGCGACCGGGTCCTGCCAGTGATGAATCGTGCTGAATGCCATCGCGGCGTCGAAGGACTGGTCCGGGAACGGCAGGTGCTCCGCGGCGGCGGCCACGCACGGCGCCGCCCCTTCCGGCCGCAGCGCCCGCATCACCGCCGACGGCTCTACCGCGGTCACCTCCCGGTCCGGCGGCTCGTAGGAGCCGGTCCCGGCCCCGACGTTCAGCACCGTCCGCGCCTCGCCCAGCGCCGCCCAGACCTGCGCGGCGATCCGGGGGTCGGTGCGCCGCGTCGCGGGGTAGGCGCCCCCGATGGCGTCGTACAGCCCCGCGCCGAACAATGTCAGCTGCTCTTCTGGTGTCATTGTCATTCCCTTCGCCCGTGCCTGCAGTTCCCTGTCGATGCCGGCCACCATGGCGTCGGCGCGGTCGCGCTGCTCGATCAGCAGGCCGCGCAGCCGGCGCAGGCGCGCGCGAGCGTCGGTGGACGGGTCATCGACTAGGTCCGCGATCTCGCGCAGCCCGAAGCCGAGCCGCCGGTAGGCGAGCACGTCCCGCAGGCGCTCCACGTCGCTGGCCGAGTAGGCCCGGTACCCCGCCGCGGTCCGCGCCGACGGCCGCACCAGCCCGATCTCGTCATAATGGTGCAGGGTGCGGACGGTCACGCCGGCCAGCCCGGCCACGCGCCCCACGGTCAGGTGCACTGCCATGCACCGACTATGCGGCATGACGCGACGTGAGGGTCAAGCGCCGCTCGGCCAGCTCGCCCCAGCCTCCGGCAGACGCGGGGGATGTGTGCTGACACCACGGGGTCCATCAGGCCGCTGGCCTGTGGAAACTGCCGCTAACTCCAAGATCACCCAGATCTACGAGGGCACCAACCAGATCCAGCGCATGGTCGTCGCCCGGCAGTTGCTTAAGTAGTAGTGCTACATGGCTGACCTGCGGCTTCTCGGGGCTGGCTTACCGTTTCACTACCGGACCCTCGCATAGGCACGCATCTGTTCGGCCGTCTGCTCGAGTTCGGCCGCCTCTGCGGCAGGCGTGGCGTTGTTGAGCCCGCTGTGTGCGGCCGTCGGGCCTCGCAAGAAGCGCCGCAGCATGGCCGCGAGCAGTCCTTCCGGCAGAGTCTGCAGCGCGACGAACCCGCGGGGGACGACCGGCGTCGGCATGGCGGCCAGGTTCTTTCGCATGAGGCGGATCATGGCGCGGACCGCGTCCGGGTCGGCGGCCAGCGCTGCCGGGCCGCCCGCCGCGAGGACCGCCTGCCCGAGCGGCACCGCGAACGCGGCGTGCGTCTTGAGCCAGGCATCCATCCGCGGCTCGGCCCTGGCGTTGATCCCGGCGGCGCGGAACGCCCGCACGATCCGTTCCAGTCGCGGGGTGGCACGGCCGTCGGGCTCGCCGATCGGCATCGGGACCCGGCGGGTCATGAAGCTGGCCGGGCGGTAGCGGACCACGTCGCCGTCCATCGTGCCGCCGTCCGTGGGGAAGCTGAGCAGCACCCGCTCGCGGCCGATCACCGCGCCCAGCGGCTCCGGGCCGGCCGCCCAGCTGAGCGCGAACAGCACGTCGGCTCCAAGGCCGGCGAGTGACTCCAGCACAGCGTCCGCCTGATGGGCACGGACGAAGACGGCGATCAGGTCGTACCCGCCGGCCGGGCGCTCGACCACCGGCACCGGTACCCGCCTGACGGCGGGGCTGTCGCCCTCGGCGAGCTGCACGCCGTGCTGGCGCAGGGCGGCCAGGCGCTCGCCGCGGGCGAGGAGCGAGACGTCGTGCCCGGCCTCACGCAGGCGGGCGGAGAACAGGCTGCCGGTAACCTCGGCGCCGTACACGAGCAGTTTCAAGACCATCCGCTTTCGCGCTCGGTTCAGTCATACGTTCGCTTGATTCAAACGTAGGTATAATACGCACACATGGCGCCACTCGACACCCGCACCCGGATCCTCGACGCGGCCGAGCACCTCTTCGCCGAGCGCGGTTTCCGCGGCACCTCGGTCCGCGCGATCACCGACCTCGCCGGGGCGAACCTGGCCGCTGTCGGGTACCACTTCGGCTCGAAGGCGGAGCTCCTGGCCGCGGTCGCCCGCCGCGTGATCGAGCCCATCAACGCCGCGCAGTGCGCCGGGCTCGACCGGCTGCTCGCCCGGGCCCCGGACCCGTCGGCCGCCGACCTGGTGGCGGCATTCGCGGGGCCGCTGTTCGACGAGATGCCGGCCGGCGACGAGGGCGGCGCCCGGACGTCCCGGCTGATCGTGACGATCATCGCCGACCCGGCTGAGGAAGCGCGCAGCTGGACCGGCCCGGCCGAGGACACGGTCCGCGATCGCTACCTGGCGGCCTTCGGGCGCGCACTGCCCGGCCTTTCCCGCGACGAGCTGTGGTTCCGGATGCGGGGGATCCTCGCCGTGGTGGCTGTGGACCGCGTCGAGGTCTACAACCAGCCCACCCCGGGCTGCGTGACCCCGGTAGCGGGCGAGGCAGCCCGGCGCTGGGCGATCACGTTCCTGGCGGCAGCGATGAGCGCGCCACCGACCGGGACCTGACGACGGTGGCGAGCGTGAACGCGATCGCTGGCCAGGCGCAGAGGACACGCCCTTTCCTGGGTTACTCGGTGCGGAGGGCGGAGGCGGTCCGGATCCCGGCCGCCCATCCGGCCGGACCAAGGGCGCTGACAACAGCGACGACCAGGCCGGTCAGTGCCAGCAGCACCAGCTCAGCGGGGCTGTAGACGTTGTAGACCCCTGGCGGGAAGGCAGTTTGCGCGCCGTTGCCCATGATCGGCAGGATGGCGTTGTGCAAGGCGATCCCGGCCGGGACCGCGATCAGGCCGGCGACCAAGCCAGTCGCGGCGACCGTGGTCACCACCATCGCGATCGCCTGCCGCGGCGTCATGCCGACCGCCTTGAACACGCCGAGGTCGTGGGCTCGTTCCCGGGTCATGAGCACGACAGTGTTCAGCACGCCAAGAGCCGCGACGACCACCAGCAGCAGGGAGAGGATGAGGACTAGCCCGCTGATGATCTCGAGCAGGATGCCGCTGCCCGAGCCGACCTGGTGGTAGTCCCCTGGCGGGAGCCGGGCGAAGACCGCGTTCTGGTAGCTTTGCGCGTTCACGCCCGGCCGCAGGCCGACGTAGAACATGTGCGGGCCGGCACCGGACGGTCCGAGCGCCGCAACCGAAGACAGGTTCGTCAGCACCTGGGGGTCGTTGCCAGGGAGGAAGACCTGGCCGGCGATTGTCAGCGCGACGGCGCGGCCATCGTCGGTGAGCGTGAACGTGTCTCCGACCCGCTCGCCGGTCGCGCGGAGGAAAGAGGTGTTCACCACAGCCCCGCCGACTCCGTACCAGTGCCCGGAGATCAGGGCGTAGCCGATCCAGCTCGCGTCGCCGCCGAAAGCGGTCACCGCGGCCGTGCCTGCCATGCCCGTGACTCCGAACCGGTCATCAGATTCCGTGACGTAGTGCAGGGTGCCGGGCTGGGCGCGGATCACCGCGGCCATGCCGGCCTGCTGCACGGCTGCTGACGGCTGCCCCGGGGACGGCTGCTGCCCGGACTGCCCGGCCAGGCCGATCTGCACGTGCTGGATGCTGGCCAGCGCCATGTCTGTCCCCACCCGGTTGAGGGAGGTCCCCAGGCCAGTGCCGAACGTCACCGCGACCGCACCGAACAAAACGGCCGCCAGCGTCACCAGCGTCCGGCCAGGCCGCGCGAACGGCCCGGCCAGGCCGAGCGTCACCGGGCGCGGCAGCACGCGTGCCCGGCCGAGCAGCCGGAGCGCGGCATAACCGTGGGCTGGCCGCGGCGCCCGCCCGGTGGCGATCGCCGCCGTGGCGTTCAGCCGCCCGGCGCGGGAGGCGGGCACCAGCGCGGCGATCCCGGCCAGCGCGAGCAGGGCCAGCGACACGGCCAGGTCCACCCACCGGGGGATGGGCTGCGGGGCGACCTCGAACACCTGCGAGGTTTGGCCGAGCACCGGGCCGGCCAGCAGGTTCGCGATCACCGTGCCGCTCGCGACGCCGGCCACGCCGGGAACGGCCACCGCAAGCACGTAGACCGAGATCACTTGCGCGGGGGTGAAGCCGACGGACTTCAGCACGCCGATCCGGCGGGTGCCCGCGCTCACCGCGCCGCTCACCACGTTGACCTCGATCAGCACCGACATCACCAGCCCGATCACGCCGAACGTGACAAGGAACGGCACCCACGGCACTATGCTCTGGTTTTCCTGCGCCTTGACCGCCAGCCAGGACTCCGCGCCGGCCACGGACCCGGCCGGCAGCGCACGGCTCACGGCCGCGACGCCGGTGTTCACCGCCGCGCCGGAGCCGGCGCTGGCGAACCGGTAGAGCATCTGCTCGGTCGGCGGCGACCCTAGCGTGGTCATCTGGGCCGGGACCACCCAGCCGTCCGCCGTGTCGGTCACCGAGACACCCACCCCCACAACGGTGAGCTTCGGGCTGCCCGGCACACCGGGCAGCGTGATCACCACCCCCAAGCCGACGCTGGCCCCAGACCCCGTGTCGGCCAGGTTGCGGGAGACAACGACCTGTCCGGTGGCGGTCGGCCAGTGCCCCGCTGTCAGGACGATGTCGTCCACCGGCCCTCCCGCCGAGGAGCGCCCGGCCAGCGTGAACGCCTGGAACACCACCCCCGGCGTCTCGGGCACCGCAGCCGACGCGCTGACCGTCGCCTCGGGATAAGGCCCGGCGGCCCCCGTCACGCCGGCCAGTCGTCCGGTCGCGGCCAGTTCAGCGGACGTCGCCTTCCGCGCGTTCACGGTGAGCGCGGCATCCGCGCCATGCTGCGCCGCGAAGGCGTGGTCGAACGGCGCGTTCGAGGCCACAAGCAACCCGGCCGCTAGCGTCGAGGCCGCGGCCGATGCCAGCAAGACCAGCCCGATGGCCAGTGCCTGAACCCGCCGCCCGGCCAGTCCGCCGCGCAAGGCGGTCCAAACCGCCCTCACGCCGAGGCCACAGCGGTCGTGAGCTGACCGTCCACGATGCGGATGACCCGCTTGGCGTACCGGGCGGCCAGCGCCGGGTCGTGCGTCACCAGGATGAGCGTCTGCCCGGCCCGGTTCAGGTCGAGCAGCAGCTCGCCGATCTCCTCGCCGGTGACCGAGTCCAGGGCCCCAGTGGGCTCGTCCGCGAGCAGCAGCGGCGGCCGGTTCACCAGCGCCCGCGCGATCGCGACCCGCTGCCGCTCCCCGCCCGACAGCCGGGCCGGGTAGGCGTTGCGGTGCTTGTCGATCCGCAGCGCCGCCAGCAGCTCATCCAGCCGGCCCCGTGCCTTCGCGGCCGGCACCCCGGCCAGCTGGGCGGGCAGCAGCACGTTGTCCGCGACGGTCAAGTCGTCGAGCAGGTTGAAGAACTGGAAGATCATCCCGACCTGCCGTCGCCGGAACCGCGCGAGGCCGGTTTCGTTGAGCTCGGCGAGCTGCACATCGCCGACCCGGACCGTGCCGCTGGTCGGCCGGTCAAGACCGGCGATCAGGTTGAGCAGCGTCGACTTACCGCTGCCGGACGGGCCCATCAGCGCGACGGACTCGCCCGGCCCGACATCCACGGAGACATGCGCCACAGCGGGGCTCGTATCGTCTTCGTACCGTTTGGTCACGTCTGACAGCTGAATAAGAGCATCCATGCGGACCGTTCTACGTGGGCGCCGGTGTCAGCACCGTGCCGGAAACCGCCGCCAGCCCCGAAAACTGACACCTGGCTGACACCGGCCCGTATGGCATCGTGGGGACCATGCGAGTTCTGGTCGCCGAGGATTTCGAGATCTTCGCCCAAGCCATAGCGACCGGGCTGCGGCGCGCGGGCATGGCGGTCGACGTGGCCCTGGACGGGGATGAGGCGCTGCAGTCCCTGGCGGTGACCCGGTACGACGTG
>Ga0335072_10009477_pt1 | contig 14042 bp, 14 predicted proteins | sample Lox_Sample_21_FD_206725 | JGI IMG/M metagenome (GOLD analysis project Ga0335072, IMG submission 206725) | Soil microbial communities from Loxahatchee National Wildlife Refuge, Florida, United States - Lox_Sample_2.1 | ecosystem: Environmental > Terrestrial > Soil > Wetlands | place: USA...
ATCAGAGAACGATGATCTGTAGTCTTCTACCTCGCGTGGCAACTGGAAACTCTTTCTTGATAATGCTCCCCGGATCGCAGAGCTTCGCCTGCCTGTATGCAAATCTCTCATCATTCATCCTGGACTATGTCGCCCGGCAGAAAATCGCAGGATCAAATCTAACCTACAACTATGTTAAGCAATGGCCGGTCTTGGCCCCAAGGGTCTACGACGATCCTGAGATCCGCTCATTCCTCGAATCCCGGGTCCTTGAGCTCACCTACACCGCCTGGGACATGGAACCGTTCGCCCGGGACCTGGGCGACGGCGGCCCCCCGTTCCGCTGGGACGAGGAGCGCCGCTTCCTCATGCGGGCGGAGCTCGACGCCTTGTTCTTCCACCTCTACGGTATCGACCGCGACGAGCTCGACTACATAATGGGGACGTTCCCGATCGTCAAGCGCAAGGATATCGCCGCCCACGGCACCTACCGCACCAGGGACAAGATCCTAGAAATCTACGACGCCATGGCCACGGCCAAGTCCACCGGCATGGAGTATCAGACTGCCCTGGCCCCACGTCCAGGCCACGGCCCCCGGCACCCAGACAGAGACTCCAAGTAGACTCCAAGTAGGTGGTTGTAGCCTCGCCACTGGCGCGGTACTGTAAGGGCGTGGTGCTATCTGCTAGGTTCGGGGAGCTAGACGAGGCGCCGTTGGACCGGTCGCCGATCGTCTCAGTTGTATGGCAGCTTCGCTTCGAGGAACATCCGGCACTGGCCGCACCAGAGACCGTGCTGCGCTTTCAGGAGCTGCTTGGAGGGCCGGATCAGTTCGCGATCATACCGATGCCGAAGATCCAGGTCGCCGTCCAAGCTACCGGGCCAGCGGTTGGAAACGCGCCTCAGTCGGCCGTAGGCGCGGCCGGGGGCGGTTGGCGGCTGTCCGGAACAGATGGTTCCTGGCAGGTGAGTGCGGATTCGGCCAGCCTGGCGGTGGAAACGACACGCTACGGCACATGGGAAAAGGACTTCTCGCCTCGGCTTCGGCAGGTCCTTGAGGCATTGCAGAAGATAGGAACGCCCGTTCTCGAATCACGCCTCGGGCTGCGGTACGTCAATGTCGTCACCGGCAGCGCAGTCGGAAGGCCGCCCATGTCCGCCGCTGGCGAGCTATCGGGACTGGTGGCCCCCTGGCTGTTGGGGCCGCTCAACGAGCCGCAGGTGCAAGATTCCGTGTTGGCGAATCAGGGTCGTGCGGTGCTCTCCTTCGATCAAGCCAGCGCGATACTCAACTACGGCGTCATCTCTACCGAGACCCGGGAGCTGGGCTTCATCATCGACATCGACGCATTCCGTGAAGGCGGAAGAGCACTCAGGATCGACGATATTCTGACGCAGACCGAGACCTTGCACGCTACAGCGCTCGGGCTATTTCAGCTTTCGCTCACTCCGGAAGCCCTCGAGGCCATGCGCTCCTCCTCAACCGAGGATGTTCCCGGTGGCACGCCATGAAAGTCAGCGTAGCCAGCTCAGACGCTTTGGGTACAGTGCTGCCGCGTAAAGGCCTCTTCCCCGGCGTGCATGCACCCGGCTACCGGACAGCGATAATCGAAGGCGAGCTACAGGATAAATTCTCCGTCAGCGAAACGAAGATTCACAGCTGGCCCGAGCCACACGGATACTGGATTATTCAAACCCCGTCAGCATCCACGCTGGTTGATCAACTGTCGATGATGCTTCGGCCACAGACCGGCCTTCCCGCAGTGCGCAACAACACGGATGCTGTGTATGCGTATTTTTCCGATACCAGCGAGTCGACAAATTCGCCATGGCGGGAACTGCACTCCACCTTCCAGACACTTCGCGCCGTAGCTGCAGATGCGCTCCTCGAGGATATAAACGATACCCTCCGGCAGGAGCGTGATATTTCTGCGCAGCGTAAACACGCCGGACTGGCAGCAGTAGCGAGGCTGGTCGAGATGCTTGACCTAAGCCGACCGACAATTCTGCGGATGGGCGGCGTGCCAGAATCGACCTTCTACGCATGGCAGAAGAGCCCGCATTCGGTCATACGAACGCCCACCGTCACCCGGCTACTCCGACTCCAGGCACAGGTCGCGATCCTCGACGAGGCGCTGGGCAGAGACCGCATGCGAGGCTGGGTGCACTCGGCGGATCGCCTCAACCGGCTCCAGGGCGACGAGGCGGAGTTCGCCCGCGCGCTTGCCGAGGCAAGCATAGTGATGGCGGAGGAAACCCCCATCAGACCTCGGCCGCCCATGCGTCGCGCGGACTATGCATCCAGCTCTTTGGACGCACCCGGCCAGCCAGCGAACGCTCCATCAACATGGCCCGGCGCAACCAAAATGGTTACAGAACAGACAAAGCAACCAGATTAGCTCGGTTGCCGCTTTCGCCAACGCTTGCACAATGCCACCTGGATTCCCCACTTGCCACACAGAGTCACTTGACGCAAGCTGGGCGGAACACCCACTACGATAAGAACGTGGCCGGACCAGCGTGGGACGACGACGCTGCATCGCAACGCGCCGACGCCAATCTCGCAAGGCTCGCCGTCAGCATCCCGTCCGAGAGCAACGAGTCGCGCTGGCCGCCCGAGGCGAATCTCGCGCGCGACTGGCACCGAGAAATGCTGGCAGGTGTCACAATTCGCGACCCGGCAGGCGTCATAATTCGAGAAGATGCGTACCGTGGCGGATTCCGCGGCGATCCCGACCCGGCACTCGTAGATTACGAAGTCATGGTTGGTGGACTACCGACTACCAGAGCATGCGACGTGGCCGAAGAGATACGGCAGCTGATGGCTGCGCTAGAACGCAGGGTTTCCCATCTCGATGATCTGGCCTCTCAGGCTGATCCAGCTACTCTCGCCCCGGACTTTGTCGGACACGTCCTCGACACCGCCGCATGGTTGCATTGCGAGTGGGTGAGGATACATCCATTCGTCAATGGCAATGGCAGAACAGCACGCATGTGGGTTCTGTGGCTCTGCGGCAGATACCGTCTCCCCCTGTTGCTCGCGCTCCGCCCGCGCCCGGAAATGGGCTATAACGCCGCCTCACAGCTTGGCGTCACGGGAGACTACAGTTTGCTCCTTCAGTACCTTCTGTACCGCTACAACGCTTCTTCGCAATAAATCGAGGCCCACGCGAATATCTTAGCCCAGTAAATTCAAAAATATTTGACACCTGAGGTTACAAGCCCGCACCTAACAGCTGACATGCGAAAGCCCGGTGTCCCCGGGGATTCCGGGGGACACCAGGCGGGACTATCTCGTGAACGGTGTTTCCGGCGGTCTTGGCTAGTAGGTCTCGGCCGCCGGGAAGCGGTCGGCGAAGGTTATCGCGAAGGCGTTCAGGGCGGGCTTCCAGCGCATGGTCCACCTTGTCCGGCCGGTCCCGGTGGGGTCAAGGGAACGGGTGACGAGGTAGAGGCATTTCAGCGCGGCCTGCTCGGTCGGGAAGTGGCCCCGGGCCTTGACGGCCCGCCGGTAGCGGGCGTTGAGGGACTCGATCGTTATCTTGAGCTTCCGCGTCAGCCACGGCCGTGACCTGTGGCGTCCCGTCGTGGACAGTGTCGCCGACGGGACGCTCGCGGCCTGATCAGGGCTGTTCACCCCTCTGGATCGTTATCTGTTCGGGTCCGTGCTGACCGCTGGTCGCCGAGTGCGCGGGCGAGCTGGCGTCTGAGCCGGGCGTTGTCGTCGGCGAGCTGTTTGTTGCGTTCGAGGGCGGCCGCGAGCCTGGCGCGCAGCGACGCATCGGTGGCCCGCTGGGCGGCCGGGATGGCGCCGGCGGAGCCGGCGCCATCTGTTTTGTTCCGCAGCCTGCGGATCTGGCTGCTGATGTCGGGCTGGGTATAGAGCCACGACCGCGAGATCCCTGCTGCCTGCGCGACGCCGGCGAACGTGACGGGGATGCCGGCCCGGTCGAGTTCGCGCAGCGCCTGGACGGCCCTGGACCTGGTCAGCTCGTGCCGCCGGGCGGCGGCCTCGGAAAGCGGGTCAGGGCGCATCGCCGGCTGCCTTCCCGCTGTCGGCTTCCCCGTCCTCGAGGGCGGTGATGATCTTGTCGAGGTTGCCGGCGACCTGCTTGTTGATCTCGGCGACGCGGGCCTGCCCGTTCGCCTCGGCGGCGGTGATGATCTGCAGGGTCTGCCGCCGCTGGGCATGATGCTGCGGGAGGAACTCCGCCGTGGTCACGAACATCGGGCAGGTCAGACAGCTATTTGCATGCGGGCAGACCCGGACCATCGGAAGCTCGCAGTAGCCGTTCGGCAGCGCCTGGGTGGCCCGGGACAGCCGCTGTTTCGACCAGGCGGCCTCGCCGAGCGGGCCGTCGGGGCTGATCTGGACGGGCTGGCCCGAAGCGTTGACCTTGCGGGCTTTCTCCCAGTGCTCGCGGACGGTCTTATCGGACAGCCGGGCGTAATGAGCGGTCATGAGCGGCGAGTCGTGATCGAGTATCTTCTGCACGACGTGCTGCGGGACGTCACGGTTGATCAGGACGGTCCCCAGCGTGTGCCGCCACTGATGGGGAGTGAGGCGCACTGGCCCGCTGTGCTCGTCGCGGACGTCGCAGCGTTCGAGCCAGCGGTAGAGCGCCAGCCGGTAGGTGGAGCTGCTGACCGGGGTCTTCCCGTCCGGGTTCTTGGCCGGGCGCGGGAACAGCACGGCGCCGGCCGGGTAGCGGCCGGCGATCCGCTGCTGCTGGCCGCGGATCAGGGCTAGCAGTTCGTCATCGACGGGGACGAGCGCCTCGCGTTTCATCTTGTGGTTGAGGTAGCGCAGGTATGGGGCTCCGCTGTCGTCGGTGACGGTGCAGTCGAAGGGCAGCCTGAGCGCGTCGGAGACCCGCAGGCCGCAGCGAATCAGGATGAGCGTGGCCAGCCGGTAGGCGGGGTTCTCCTCGCGGGCGAGGTTGCCGGGCTGCTCGACCTGGGCCATCACGTGTCCGGCCAGCGCCCGGGGCAGCAGCTCGATGCGGGGCGGCTGGTCGCCGGGGAAGACCATCGCGTCCGGAGGCAGGCCGGGGGCCCACCCGTGCTGGCGGAGCGCGGTGAGGAACAGGCCGATCGTGCTGACGTGGGCGCCGTGCTCCCGCCTGCCGCTCATGGCGGCATGGAGTCCGGCGAGGTAGTCCTCGAGCACGGCCCGGCTGATGCCGTCCGTTCCGGCGATGCCGCGGGCGTGGAGGAAGACGGCGAACCGGGTCAGGAAGCGCAGCGGGCGGCGGGCGCCCGCCTCCAGCCCCAGGCCGGTGCTCAGCCGCCACCTGATCCAGCGCTTGGCAAGGTCCTTTAGCTGCTGCTGAGGGATGCCGGAGAAGTCCAGGACGTTCCTGCCCTCGAAGCCGAGGCGGTGCATCTGCCAGGCGTCGCGGGGATACTCTGCGTCCCACCCGGCGCCCTCGGCCAGGTCGGTGACCTGCCGGCGAGACCAGGCCAGCAGGGCGATCGCGTTGCTCCGTTTCTTCCCGAACGCGTCCCGCCATTCCTGCTCAGCGCGGTCCAGCAGCGAGGACACGCCGCTTGCGGCCAGGAACCGGACCATGATCATCACGACGAACGGCGGGGCCTTGCCCTCCCGCTCGTCGTGGCGGCGCTGCAAGGCGTACTGCACTTCCAGCTTCAGCTGCGCTGGCATGCCGTCCAGCCTGATCTGCTCACGGCGGGGAGGCCGGGCGTCCTTCCGCCACCGGGGGTCAGTTGACGCGGCGAATTCCCGGACGCCGGGCCGGCCGGCCGCGGCCCACCGCTGCCGGTGCCCCTGGCAGAGCCCGTGGCCGACCGCCGTGCGCCCGCACCCCGGGACCAGGCACGGCTTCCCGCCGAACACCGGATCCCGCGGGTCGAAGACGAGCTCGTCAGCCCGGAACTCCGGGCGGACGGCGGCCACCAGCCTCTCCAGGAGGCCGGGCGGGCAGGGAGGCCGGCCCGGGGCGGGAACCGCGTTCACCGGTCCTCCTCGAAGACGGACGCAAAGATCCGGACCCTGACCTCGCCGTGCTGCCCGGAGGCGTGCAGCCGGGTCGTCCCGCCGCCGCCCGCCCATTCCCGGTAGTCCGCCAGGTCCAGGGCCCTGCGCCAGGCGGCGAGCGCGGCCCGGACCTGCGAGGCCGGGGCCGGGCCGGTGAGCCTCGCCTCCAGCAGGGGCCCGGCGGGGATGACCGTCCACGACAGCAGGGGGAGGCCGCCGCAGCCGGCGAGGATCGCGGCCAGCTCGCGGGCAGCCTGCAGCTGCCACCGGGCCTGGTCGGCATGCGTGACCCAGCCGCCGCTCACCAGGACACCTCCTTCTCGGTGAGCCATCCCGCCTTCTCCAGCGCTGCCCGCGCGTCCTCCGCCGTCAGGTGCCCGTAAACCGAGGACGTGACAGCCACCGAGGAATGGCCGAGGAGGGTGGACACGACCTCGACCGGGACGCCGTCGCGGAGCCACCTCGTGGCGGCCGAGTGCCGGAACCAGTGCGGGTCGAAGTCCAGCCCGGTCTTCGACCGCAGCCGCAGCACCAGGTCATAGGCCGCCTGATACGACCAAGCCTGCCCTCTCGGCTCCGCGAACAGGTTGATGAAAACGAAGTCGCTGTCGGTGCTTCCGTACTCTTCGTGGAGATAGTCGGCATAGAGCCGGATCAACTCGGGGCCGACGGGGACCGTCCGCCCGCCGGACTTCGCCCTTGCCCCGTTCGCGTTCTCCCTGGCCACGATGGTGATCTCCTGCTCGGCGGCGGCGATGTCCTCATGCCGGAGGCCGAGTGCCTCACCGGCCCGGCAGCCCGTCTCGTGCAAGACCGCGAAGAAGAAGCGGTCCCGCAGCCGGGTGCAGGCATCCAGGACCGCCTGCACCTCGGCGACGGCCAGGACCCGCGGCAGCTTCACCGGCGCCTTCAGCGCGATCGCCCGCCCGCGATAGGGCTCGCCCTTGCTCACGTGATGAAGGAACGGCTTCCACCCGCCCCGCCCGCCGACCCGCCAGGCGGCCAGCAGATCACCGACCCCGGCTCCGTTGCGGGCCTGGTGCGCATAGAACGCGCTCACCGCCGCGAGCTTGCGGTTCACCGTCGACGCGCCGACATGGGCCGTCACGGACGGCAGCACCGCGACCTCGCCTGCCCGGCCCGCCGGGGGAAGCTGCAGCCAGGCCACGAACTCGCCGACGTCCTCCAGCCGGGCCTCGCGCCAGTCGAGGCGACGGAAGCCGATGAAGGACCAGTAGTCCTTCAGATCGTGCGCATAGGCCTTCACCGTGTTCGGCGACCTGCCGATGTCGGTCAGATAAGCCAGGAACCTGTCGACCGCGACGACCGGCACGTCGTCATCCCCGAGAACCGTCCACGAGCGGGTCCCCGAACCGGGGACCGTCACCGGATGCACCAGCATCGTCTCCTCCTTGAGCAACGTCATGGACAAGGCAGGAGATAACCACGAAAAAACCGTCATCCGGATACCGGAGACGGCTCGTGATGGACGTTAACGACAGGTCAGTTGAGGCTAGAGATAACGATCGCGTTGGTGGAGCAGATCACCGTGCGGATCTCCACGTCGTAGTCCAGGAACGGGATGAACTCCTCCCAGGCGCTCTCCCAGAGCCGGATGACCGCCCCGTAGCGCTTGCCCCACTTGCCGGCGAGTTCGTCGAGCGCGGCCCGGGCCGCGTCGGCGTTCACCGCCGTGTAGATCGGCCTGACGTCCCGTTTCATCGCGTCCCAGTCCCGCCGGGAGGTCAGCCGGAAGGTGTTGCGGATCAGATGCACGATGCAGGTCTGCACGATCGCGGCCGGCCAGGCGTTCGCGACGACCTCCGGGAGCCCTTTCAGGCCGTCGCAGACGACGAAGAACACGTCCCGGATCCCGCGGTTGCGCAGGTCGGTCAGCACGCTCATCCAGAACTTGGCGCCCTCCCCCCCCAGGCCCGCCCACAATCCGAGGACGTCCTTCTCCCCGGCCAGGGTGACGCCGATGGCGGCGTAGACCGGCCGGTTGGCGACCTGCCCGTCCCGGACCTTGACCACGATCGCGTCGATGAAGACCGCCGCGTAGACCTCGTCCAACGGGCGGGCCGCCCAGCCCTGCATCTCCTCGATCACCTTGTCGGTTATCCGGCTGATGGTCTCCTTGCTGACCGAGGCGCCGTAGATCTCGGCGAAGTGCGCGCTGATCTCGCCGGTCGTCAGGCCCTTGGCATACAGCGACAGCACGATCTCGTCGACCCCGCTCAGCCGCCGCTGCCGCTTCCTCACGATCTGCGGCTCGAAGGTCCCGTCCCGGTCGCGCGGCACCTCGATCCCGACCTGGCCCGTGCTCTCGGTCAGCACCGTCTTGGCCCTGGTCCCGTTGCGGACGTTGCCGGTCTCGTTGACGACCTGGCCGTTCTTCTCGTGGCCCAGGTGCTCGGTCATCTCCTGGTCCAGCGCCGTCTCCAGGACGGCCTTGGTCAGCTGCTTCAGCAGCCCGTCCGGCCCGGTCAGGGACAGGCCCTGCTCCCGGGCCCGGCGGACCAGCTCCTCGGCGGCCTTCTGCTCGGCCGACGGCTCCTGCTTCTTCCTCGACGCCACGGCGTCCAGTGTCGCGCTCATCACGGCACCTCTCCCGCTGAACCACAGGGATCAGCGATCAGGGCCGGAAACACCGTTAACTACACAGTCCCCACCAGGCGGGCGGGGCGGGCTAGAACTGTTCGGCGGCCTCGGCCTCGAGGTACCAGGCGGGCTCCGGGGTGTGGCCGGGGTCATTTGGGTGGTGAGGGCCGGAGAGCGAGGGCGTGCCGCGGTAGTGGCGCCAGGTGAGGTCTTGGTCGGGGAAGATGGCGACGGGGGCGCCGCAGCTCGCGCACAACGGGATGGGCTCGACGCCTTCGGGGTCGCCGTCGTGGTCTGGGGTGGCGGCGGTCATGGCGATCTCGAAGGCTTCGGGGTCGATCATGCTCAGGAAGGCGAGGGCGGCCTGCATCTGGTCGGTGGTGGCCTTGGCGAGGCGGGCGGCGCGGTCGCGGGCGGCGGCGTCGCGGTCGGGGTGGGCTTCGGGGGACGGACGGGCGATGATGGTCGACATGATCTGCTCCAGGTTTCGCTGGGGTTGGTCTAGGGCCGTCGATGGTGTTGCAGCACCTCGGCGGCCCGCCTGTTTTCAGGCTGTATAGGTGATTTTATCAGTAGGTGTGTTCGATGAAAAGTTGTTGATGGGACGGGCAGTTCGTTGAGAATCGGGTGGTGACCGTTTTGAAGGTGGCTACCTGTCAGTTCCCGGTGAGTGCGGATGTCGAGCAGAATGCCGCGTGGGTGCGCGCGCAGATGGAGGAAGCCGCGCGAGGCGGCGCGCGGGTCGCGCACTTTCCGGAGGGGGCGCTGTCGGGATACGCGGGCGTGGACTTCGAGGGGTTCGGCGGGTTCGACTGGGATGCGCTTGACCGCGCTACCTATGGGGTGCGCGGGCGCGCGGCCGAGCTAGGGATCTGGGTGGTGGCCGGGTCGGCGCATCGGTTCAGTGCGGTTAGCGCGCCGCACAACAGCTTGTATGTGATCAGCGACGGCGGTGAGGTCGTCGCGCGCTATGACAAGCGGTTCCTGGGCGGGACCGATCTCGATCACTACAGTCCGGGCAGCCACTTCAGTACTTGGGAGATCGACGGGGTCCGGTGCGGGGCGTTGATCTGCTACGACTATCGGTTTCCTGAGCTGTACCGGCAGTACGTGACGCTAGGCGTGCAGGTCATGTTCCACTCGTTCCACGCGGGCAACGCCTCGGTTGGGCGGGTCGCGGCGATCGGGGCGGCGATCGGCGGCGAGTACGCGGCGCTCAATCCGGCCGCGACGTTTACGTATCCGGGGATCACCATGCCGGCCGTGATGACCGCGTCGGCTGCCTGCAACAACGTGTGGATCTCGTGCCCGAATAGCTCGGCGCCGGAGAGTATCTGGCCCGCGTTCTTCGTCCGGTCGGATGGGGTCACGATTGGGCGGCTGGAGCGCAACGTGCCTGGTGTGCTGATCTCGACCGTGGATACGGAGCAGGAGCTGTACGACTCGACCGGGCCGTGGCGGGGGCGGGCTATCGCCGGGATCTTGCATAGCGGGGAGCTGGCCGAGGACGACTGCGGTCAGTAGCATCTCGGGCCGGCCCGGTGGGAGAGGGTGCTGGCGGTGGGGGCGGAGGGCAGGGACCGTTCGGAATGATGGGTTTGTGGGTTTGATTTGGACTTGATATCGAGAGCTAGAGGGCTGTGGGAGTTGCTCGGCGGGGCGGGGGCCGGGTTCAGCTCGGTTATGAGCGCGGCGGTTTCGCCGGGGTCGCGGTTGTGCCCGGCGGGGTGGGCGGGGGTCGTGGTCCTCGGCGACGAGGTGCTCGCTACGGCGCCGGATCAGGGCAGCGCGCGGATGCTCGAGGAGGCGCTTGGTGGGGTGCCGATCGGCTCGCTCGGCGACGACGACGTGCTCCGGAGCCGTCTGCCTGGGGCGGAGCTGCTTGGGCCGGCTGGCCTGGCATATCTGGAACCGGCCGAGTTTCGCGCGAGGGGCGGCGAAGCGGTCGTCAGGGCGATGGACCGGGCGGACCTTGGGTTCGGGCGGTTTGTTCTCGCGGCGGATACAGCGGACGTGGAGGAGAGCGGGATCGGGGAGATCGCGTCGCCTGCCTTCGCGGTATGGGAGCGTGGCGAGGTCGTCGCGGCCGCGGGGCACCGGGACTGGCCGCTGGGCACGGCACACCTGAGCGTGCTGACGGCGGCGGGGGCGCGCGGTCGGGGGCTTGGGCGGGCCGCTGCCTCGGCCGCAGTTGAGCACGCGATCGCGGCGGGCAGGCTGGCGCAGTGGCAGGCGCGGTCGCGGGCGTCGCGGCGGGTCGCGCTGTCGCTGGGATTTCGCGAGCTCGGATCGCAGGTGAGCATCGACCTTAACCCGCGCTCACGCCAGGCGTAGAGGTCGCGCAGGGTGCCGATCTGGGTGGTGGCGTGGTGGCTGATCTCGTTGAGGGTGCCGGCGATGAAGTGGGTGGCGGGGTGCGTCGGACCGGGCGGGCCGGCGCACACGCCGGCTCTTGGGGGCTCGGGGGCGTACGTGTAGGCGGCGGTCGTCATGGCGAGTTGGTCGTCGTCGGCTTGCTCGATCGCTTCGCGGACGCGCTCGGGATCTTCTTCATCGTCGGCGGGCCTCAGTAGGGAGAATCCAGGCGGGAGAACCGGCTCGTACCAGCCCCTGAACTCATGGGGCACCGGCTAGAGGCGTGTCGCAGTCTGGACGAGGGCGGCGACGGCTTTGGACCGGCTGTGCGGCGGCCACGCGATTACTGTCGTGACGGCCGGCGCGTCCAGAACCGGCACGGCGGAGTGGCCGCTGCGAAGATGGGTCCGGACGGACTCCGGCACGATCGCCGAGGCCCGGCCGAGCGCGATCAGCTGGAGCAGCTGGGTATGGTCGCGGACCTGCGGACCGGGGCCGTCGGGGTATGTACCGTCCGATCGGGGCCAGCGCGGCATCGGCAGGCCGGGCAGCGCGGTGACCTCGGCTAGCTGCACGTGGCTGCGGCTGGCTAGGGGATGCCCGGCCGGCAGGACCACGATTTGATCCTCGGTATTTAGCTCCTCGGTATCGAATCCGGCCGTCGCGTCGAACGGACGGTGCAGCAGGGCCACGTCGGCCCGGCCGTCGCGCAGGAGTCGTTCTTGTTCGCCGATGCCGCACAGGAGTACGTCGACGGGGACCGCGCCGGGTTCGGCGGCGTAGGCGTCGAGGAGTTTGGCTAGCAGGTCGATCGACGCGCCGGCCTTCGTGGCCAGGACCAGGCCGGCATGGCCGTTCGCGGTGCCGGCCGCGCGGCGGGTGCGTCGCTCGGCGGCCTCGACCGCGTCCAGCGCGGCTTGGGCCTCCTGCTGGAGCACCATCCCGGCCTCGGTTAGGGTGACGGCGCGACTGGTGCGTTGCAGCAGCACGACTCCGAGCCGGCGTTCGAGTTGGCTGATCGCTCGCGACAGCGGGGGCTGCGCGATCCCGAGCCGTTGTGCCGCCCGCCCGAAGTGCAGTTCCTCGGCGACGGTGACGAAGTATCGCAGCTCCCGCGTCTCCACGATGTCCATGGTATTCGGCGTCCACCTTGGTCGATACCTGGGAGGTATCGCTGTGAACTCAGACGGTGTTGGACGTCCTCGCCGGACCCGGAACAGGATCAACCGTATGAGTGAACAGACGATCGTGCTGGTGACCGGCGCGAACAAGGGCATCGGGTACGAGATCGCGGCCGGCTTGGGCGCCCTCGGCTGGAGTGTCGGTGTCGGCGCCCGGGATGAACAGCGCCGCGAAGCCGCTGTAGAGAAACTGCGTGCGGCCGGCGTCGACGCATTCGGCGTACCGCTTGACGTGACCGACGACGCGAGCGTGGCCGCCGCTGCCGGGCTGATCGAGGACCGTAGCGGACGGCTCGATGTGCTCGTCAACAACGCCGGGATAACCGGCGGCATGCCGCAGGAGCCGTCCGCGGTGGACCCGGCGACCGTGCGGGCCGCCGTTGAAACCAACGTGATCGGCGTCATCCGCGTCACTAACGCGGTGCTGCCGCTGCTGCGGCGCTCGGCATCGCCGCGGATCGTGAACATGTCCAGCAGCGTCGGCTCGCTCACCCTGCAGACCACTCCGGGTACTGAAATGGGCCCGATTTCGGCCGCGTACGCGGCGTCGAAGACGTTCCTCAACGCTGTCACCGTCCAGTACGTCAAGGAACTGCGCGACACCGGCATCCTGATCAACGCAGCCTGCCCCGGCTATACCGCAACCGACCTCAACGGATTTCGTGGCGTCCGCACACCGGAGCAGGGCGCGGCGATCGCAATCCGGCTCGCGACCCTGCCCGACGATGGACCGACCGGCGGGTTCTTGGACGACGCAGGAGTAGTGCCCTGGTGACGGCGGGCGCGGAGGGCACGGTCCGTTCGAGATGACGGTTGTGCGGGTTTGACTTGGCGCCTCAGCCGAGCTGCGGCGCGACCTCGGCCGCGATCGGCAGCCACAGCGTGCAGGTGGTGAGCCCGGCCTCGGCTAGACGCCCGGGGTCATCGACGACGCTCGCCGCGGTGGCCGCGTCGCCGCCGAGCGGCCGTCCCGGTGCGGACGTGACCGCGGGGAAGCTGGGGGGACACACCCAGGCGCAGCGTGGACATGGCGAACCTCAGTTGCTAGTTCTGACTACAGGCTGGCGCGGGGTTCGGGGCACAGCCGCAGCTTTCCCTGATGATGAGCTCGGTGGGGAGGAGCTCGGCCCGGGGCGGCAAGGCCGGGTCGGCTATCCGCTGCAGCAGGATGGAGCAGGCACGCTCGCCGAGCAGCCGCATCGGCTGGCGGATCGTGGTCAGTGGCGGCGCGAGCAGGGCGCTGAGGCGCATGTCGTCGAACCCGACCACGGCGATGTCAGCCGGGACCCGTATCCCGGCCGCTTGCAGCTCGCGCATGGCGCCGATCGCCGTCTGGTCATTGCCGCAGATGATCGCGTCCGGCAGCTCCCGGCGCGGCCCGGTCAGGATCTCGCGCACTGCCAGCTGGCCGCTGATGGCAGCGAACCGGCCCTCGAAGAACCCGGCCACGGTCGCCCCCGGGTGCTCTGCTACCGCCTCCTCGAACGCGCTGCGCCGCTCCCGAGCGTCCGGGGCTTCCGCCGGGCCCGCGATGTAGAACAGCCTCGTCCTGCCGTGCTGCTCGACTACATGGCCGACGGCCGCCTTCGTGCCCGAGCGGTTATCGGCGCTGATGACGTCGGCGTACGGCACGTCAGGATCGGCGGCGATCAGCGCGATCGGGACGCGCGCCGCCAGCAGGGCCAGCTGCTCCGGGCCGACGATGCCCTCGGCGATGACCATCCCGTCGACCTTGGCGGAGATCTTCTGCAGCCGCTGGTATGCGTCCGCCGGATCGGCCGCACGCAGGAAGGAGATCAGCACTGACCAGCCGAGGTCGCCCAGCGAGCGCTCAACGCCGCGCAGCACCTCCTCGATGAACAGGAAGCCCTCGCGCTCGACATCGGTTTCCGGGCCGCGGCTTTCGACGGCTACCAGCCCGATCACT
>Ga0335072_10009478_pt1 | contig 14042 bp, 14 predicted proteins | sample Lox_Sample_21_FD_206725 | JGI IMG/M metagenome (GOLD analysis project Ga0335072, IMG submission 206725) | Soil microbial communities from Loxahatchee National Wildlife Refuge, Florida, United States - Lox_Sample_2.1 | ecosystem: Environmental > Terrestrial > Soil > Wetlands | place: USA...
CCCGCGGACTTGTCGCCCTGGTGACCGGCTGGGAGCTTTACGCGATGATCGCGACCGGCATTGGCGCGATGTTCATCCTCCAGTCGGCGCTGAACGCTGGCCCGCTGGTGGCGGCGCAGCCCGGGCTTACCCTGACCGACCCGATCGTCTCCATCCTGTGGGGCGTGCTGGTCTTCCACGAAAGGGTCAGGGGCGGCTGGTTCCTGGCGCTGACCGTGGTCGGCGGCCTGGTCATGGTGGGCGCCGTCCTGGTGCTGGCCCGCTCCCCCATGATGGCCCAGGCCTCCGAGGAGGTCGCCGCGTCTAAGCGGGTCACGGCCCCGTGAGCACGGCCGCGCCGACCGCGGCGGCATCACGGCGAGCGACCAGGCTCCGTGACGGCCTGGTCGTCGTGCTCGCGCTGACCACGGGCGCGGTCAACGCGGTGGCCTTCCTGCGGCTCGGGAAGGTCTTCGCCAGCGTCATGACCGGGAACCTGGCCCTTTTCGGCGTGGCCGCGGCCCAGCGCGACGGGGAGTTCGCCATCAGCGGCGGCCTGGCGATAGCCGGATACGGGCTTGGCGTGCTGGCTGGGGCGGCCCTGGCCAGGGCGCCCCAGGAAGGGCAGCCGACCTGGCCGCGGCGGGTCACGGTCACCCTCGCGCTGGAGCTAGTCGTGCTGGCCGGATTCAGCGGCGGGTGGCTCGCGGTGGCCGGGCGCCCGTCGGGTGGCGGGCAAATGGTGCTGCTGGTGGTGGTCTCCGCGGCCATGGGACTGCAGGCCACCGCGGTCCGCCGCCTGGGCCAGATGTCCTCGACCTACCTGACCAGCACCCTGACCAGCCTGTTTGAGGCCCTGTCCGCGCGACGCCTGCCCCCGAGCTGGCCGCGAAGCAGCGGGACGGTGTGCGCCCTGGTCGCCGGGGCCGTGGGCGGCGGAGTGGCCGCCGTGCAGGCCCCGGCCGCGGTCCCCGCGGCGGTCATGGTGCCGCTGGCCGTCGTCCTGGCGCTCAGTCCCAGGTTCGCCCCGATCCGATGTCCGGGTCACCGTCGTCGGTGTCGCTCCAGTTCAGGCCGCCGGTAACCCGGCCACCATCGCGGCGCAGGCCCGCGGTCACGCCGGTTTCCGCGTCCGGGTCGTCGGGAGCGGGGTCGGTGTCGTCGATCTGGCCCGCCTCGGACTCGTCGACCGGCCCGCGCACCCGGAATCCGGGATGGCCGGGTCCCTGGGCACCTGCCTGTCGCGGCACCGCCCGCGCGCCTGGCCCGAACGTGTCCTGCTCATCGGGCTCGCCCGACCAGACCTTGTCGGCGCCCGCCGTGACCTGCCAGTCGTCGTCCCTGACCGCGGTGTAGTCCATGGGCTCGCTGTACCCGCTGTCCGGCTCGGCCTGCGACTGGCGCTGGCCGCCGGGCACGACGTCCGAGCCGCGCATCGAGGCCGGGCCGATGTCCCCGCCCATGTCGTGCAGCGCGGCCTGCGCGGCCCGGTCCCTGCTTATCGCCCGCTCGTCCCGCTTGGCGGCGCGCTTGTCCGGACCTGTCTGCTGATTCTTGCTCCGCTTGCTGCCACTCACCGGCATCCTCCTCTGCTCAGTGGCCCCCTGGTCATTCCGGCTCCACGCGCATGGCCGTCTCCTCGGCGCTGTAGCCGCCGGCATCCGGCCCGACCTCGCCCGCGACGGCGTCGGGCTCGGTGTCCGGGTGAGCGCCCTCGCTGGGGGCCACCAGGCGCCCGGCCGGGCGGGGGTCGTCCCACACCTGCCCGGACGGCTCCTCCGGCTGGGCTTCCCAGTCCCCCGTTGTCGGGTCGTCCGGCTCGAACTCGGTATCCAGGTCGGAGCCCACGCCCAGGCCGCTGTCGCCGGTGAGCGCGTCCAGGTCGTCGCTGCGGTCCGGCCGGCCGGTGCGGGCCGGTCGCACGGCCGGCTCGCCCTCGCCACCGAACATCGCCTGGTCCTCGGGCACCTCATGCTGGACCCGCAGGTCCAGCGGTTCCCCCTCGATCTGCTCCTCGTCGGTGGTGCCGAAGTAGTCCACCGCCAATGGCCGGTCCCCGGGCAGCGGCGCCTGCTGCGGGTCCACGGCCCACTCCTGCTCGGGCGTGCCATCCTGAAGATCGGGGATGCCCTCGTCCTCGAACTCCGAATGCGGGTCACGCTCCGGAACGTTGCGGCTCACGGTCTGCCCTCCCTGGTGATCGGCGGTACCGGACCTTGCTGCCCGCCTGGCCCCAGGAGTAACAAGCGATCTCGCTGAGTCATCGGCCGCAGGTACTCCCCGGCTGGCTCGCGATGCCACCAGGCGCCGGTCTGCCGCCGCTCCGGCCAGCTGGTGTACCTGTACTGGTAGCGACGCACCCGGATGACCGCCGGCGGCCGGTCGGGGAAGGGGTTCTTCCGCAGCAGCCGGGCCACGTCCCGGTCGCCGGCCAGCAGGTGCCGCACCAGCGCCAGCAGCCAGGTGTCGGCGTAACCCGGGGAGAGCGCGGCAAACCACATCAGCCAGCCGAGCCGCAGATGATAGGGGGCGACTTGCGGTGGCCGACGCCGCGGATCGCCCGGCTTGCCGTAGAACTCATACTCCCGCCAGTGAGTCCCTGGGGTGACCTCCTCCTCGGCGGTGCCCTCGATCACCAGCTCGTAGCGCTGGCGGGTGATGCTGCCGAACGCCCCGTAGCTGTTGACCAGCCGCAGCGGGTCGAAGCTGGTGTTCATGACCTGGCCGCGGGATAGCAGGTTCCTGGCCGGCCGGTAGCTGAGCACCGCGACCGCGACGGTGAACGCGATGACCAGCGCCTCGTACCAGGCCGGGGCGGCGGCGAGCGGGCCCGGAGCGGGCAGCGGCAGCACCCGGCCCAGCCGCGCGGTGTCGATCACCGGCAGCGCCAGGACGATCGTGAGCCAGTTCAGCCAGGCGAAGTTGCCCGACACCACCAGCCACAGCTGCGTCACGATCATGACGGCGGCGGCCACGCTGGCGGCCGGCTGCGGGGTGAACAACACCAGCGGCGCGGCCAGCTGCGCGATGAAGTTGCCGACCACCTCGGCGCGGTGCAGCGGATCGGGCAGGTGATGGAAGAACCAGCTCAGCGGGCCCGGCATCGGCTGGGTCTCGTGGTGGTAGCGCAGGCAGGTAAGGTCCCGCCAGCACCGGTCACCGCGCAGCTTGATCAGGCCCGCGCCAAACTCCACCCGCAGCAGCAGCCAGCGCACCAGCCACGCCACCAGCACCGGCGGCGCGACGGTGGCGTTGCCGAGGAAGATGGCCAGCACCCCAGCCTCAAGCAGCAGCGTCTCCCACCCGAACCCGTACCACACCTGGCCGACGTTGACGATCGACGAGTACAGCACCCAGAGCGCCAGCCAGCACAGCATCGCCGCCCACAGCGGGATCGCGTCGCCAAGGCCGCCGGCCATCGCGGCCGCCAGCGCTGCCCCGCTCCAGGCCACCGCGGCGAACAGGCGGTCGCTGTAGCGCAGGTGGAACAGGCTCGGCGCGCGCCAGAACCGGGCCTGGCGCAGGTACCTGGGGATGGGCAGCAGGCCGCGCTCGCCCAGCAGGCCACGAAACTGGCGGGCGGCGCACACGAAGGCGGTGACGTAGATCACCGCAAGCCCGCGGTCGAACACCAGCCGGGCGAACCAGTACTCCGGGGCCGAGAACCAGCTCATCACGCCGCCCGGCCGGGCTTACCCGGCCGCCTCCTGGCCGGCCCCGCGCAGGTCCGCGCCCGGCGGCAGCTGGGACCCCGACAGCCCGCCGACCACCTCGGCCAGCGGGGAGCGCACCTTGAATACCCGGCGCAGCGCGGTCTGCGCGGCGTGATAGCCGCACATGCCGTGCACTCCCGGGCCGGGCGGTGTCGCCGACGAGCACAGGAAGACCTGCCGGTCGGGGGTGGCGTACGGGACCGGGACCGGGCTGGGCCGCAGCACCAGGCGAAGCTGGTCGCAGCGGCCGCAGGCGATGTCGCCGCCCACGTTGTTGGGGTTGCGCGCCTCCAGGTCGGCCGGCGCCGTGACCGTTCTGGCCAGGACGAGGTCACGAAATCCGGGGGCGAACCGCTCGAGCTGGTCTTCAATTGGGCCGGTCATGTCGCCCCGCCAGCCATTCGGCACCTGCGCGTAGACCCAGAGCACGTGCGATCCGGCCGGCGCCCGCGATGGGTCGAACAGGCTTGGCTGGGCGGCGATGAGGAACGGCGGGTCGGGGGCCGTGCCCCGGTGGGCGGCCCGCAGGGCCGCGCCGATCTCGTCCAGCGTCGGCCCCAGGTGGACCGTGCCGGACCGCCGGGCCTCGGGGGCGGTCCACGGCACCGGCCCCGACAGCGCGTAGTCGAGCTTGAACACCGCCGGGCCATGCCGGTAGCCGCGCAGAAACACGTCGCTGTACCAGCCGCGCAGCCGACCCGAGGCGATGCGCACCGCAGCGGCGGGGGTGGTGTCGAGAAGATAGGCGCGCGCGGACGGCAGCTCGGCCAGGTGGTCAACCGGGTGCCCGGTGCGGATCTGGCCGCCCAGCGCGGCCAGCCGCGCGGCGAGCGCGTCCGAGATCGCCTGCGTGCCGCCACGCGGGATTGGCCAGCCGCGCCCGTGCGCGGAAAGGGCGAACGTGAGGGCGGCCCCGCTGGTCAGCGGCGAGGTCAGCGGGGCCGTCACGTGCCCGGCCAGCCCGGCCAGCAGCCCCCTGGCCCGCTGGCCGGCGAAGATCCGGGCCAGCGCGGCGGCCGGAAGGGCGGCGATCAGGCCGAACCGCCCGTAGGTCAGGGGCAGGCGCGGAAGGGTGCCCAGCGGGGGGCGCAGGATATCGGCGGCCAGCCCGTCCCACCGGTCGTGGAACGGCGTCATCATCGACAGGTACCTGTCGCCGTCCTTGCCGCCCAGCGAGGCGGCGGTCTCCGGCAGCGAGCGGGCCAGGATGGCCGCCGAGCCGTCCGGGAACGGATGGGCGAGCGGCAGTTCAGGATGAATCCAGGACAGGCCGTACCGCTCCAGGTCGAGCGCCCGTAGCACGGGCGAGCTGACGGCCAGCGGGTGGACGGCCGAGCACGGGTCGTGCCGGAATCCCGGCAGCGTCAGCTCCTCGGTGCGGGCGCCGCCGCCGATGGTGCTCGCGGCCTCGCAGACCAGGACGCTCAGGCCAGCGTCGGCCAGCGTCACGGCGGCGGTCAGCCCGTTGGGCCCGGCGCCGACGACGATCGCGTCGTACTCTGCCATGTTCGTGCGTTACCCCCGGCCGGGCTGGTCAATCGGTAACGGTGGGCCCAGGGCTTTTAGGCCCACGGGCACCGGGTAGCGCGCCCGCCATGAGCAGTTCCACGGATACGACCATCACCCCGGACCCGAGGCGCTGGCTGATCCTGGCCGTCATCGGCATCGCGCAGCTCATGGTAGTGCTGGACATCACGGTCGTGAACATCGCGCTGCCATCGGCCCAGACGGCGCTGCACTTCGGCGACGACGGCCGGCAGTGGATCATCACCGCCTACGCGCTTTCGTTCGGCAGCCTGCTGCTGCTCGGGGGAAAGCTCGGCGACATCTTCGGCCGCAAGACCACGTTCATCACGGGCCTGATCGGCTTTGCGGTCGTCTCCGCGGTCGGCGGGGCCTCAGTCAGCTTCGCCATGCTGGTGGTGGCCCGGGCCTGCCAGGGTGCGTTCGGGGCGCTGCTGGCCCCGGCGGCGCTGTCGCTGCTGACCACCACGTTCCAGGACCCGAGGGAACGAGCCCGGGCATTCGGGATCTTCGGGGCGGTCGCCTCTGGTGGTGCCGCCGTGGGCCTGCTGCTCGGCGGCCTGCTGACCGAGTACCTGTCGTGGCGCTGGTGCCTGTACGTGAACCTGGCCTTCGCGCTGCCCACCGCGGTGGCGGCCGCGCCGCTGCTCAGCGAGCAGCGGCGGCCGATCAGGCAGCGGCCGGACTTCCTCGGCGTGCTGACCGGGGGCGGCTCGATGTTCTGCCTGGTCTACGGGTTCTCTAACGCCTCCAACCACACCTGGTCCACCCCGTCCACGTGGGGGTTCCTGGCCGCGGCGGCCGCGCTGCTCATTCTGTTCGTGGTCAGGGAGGCCAAGGCCAGGAGCCCCCTCCTACCGCTGTCGATCGTGTCCGACCGCAACCGCGGGGGCTCGGCCCTGGCCATCTTGTCCTCGGGGGCCGGGATCTTCGGCGTCTTCTTGTTCCTGACCTTTTACCTGCAGCAGACCCTCGGCTACTCGCCGGTCGGCGCCGGCCTCGCCTTCCTGCCGATGGTCGCGATGATTATGATCTTCTCCAACCTGGCCAACATCGTGCTGCTGCCGCGCATCGGCCCCAAGCCGCTGATCCCCGTCGGGCTGCTCGCGTCGGCGGGGGCGATGGTCTGGCTGACCAATATCGGGCCGCATACCTCTTATGTCCACGACGTGCTCGGGCCGACGCTGCTCATCGGGGCCGGGTTCGGGCTCACCTTCGGATCGGCGCTGAACACCGGGACCTACGGGGTCACGGCCGCCATCGCGGGCGTGGCGTCCGCCACCCTGAACACCATGCAGCAGATCGGCGGGTCGATCGGCACGTCGCTGCTCAACAGCGTGGCCACTCAGTCCACGAAGAGCTTCATCTCCGCGCACGGCGCGGGGGCGCACGGCGCGGGGGCGCGCCGCGCCGCCCCGGGGGCGGCCAGGGCGCTGACCGGGCAGGCGCTAGTGCACGGGTACACGACCGCGTTCTGGTGGTCGGCGGCCATCTTCGCCGGGGGCGCGCTCATCTCGGGAGCGGTGCTGCGCCTCGGGCCGCTCGGCGCCACCCGCAGCACCACCGCCACCCGCAGCACCACCGCCAGCGGCAGCACCGCCAGCGGCAGCACCGCCGCCAGCCACCGGCCGGGACGGCGACCCGGGCGGCACGCCCGCGGCGCGATCCGCTCGACCGACGCGGTCCGCTCCACCGACGCCGTGCCACCAGCCGACACGGAGCCGTCAGCCGACACTGAGCCGCCCGTCGACACTGAGCCACCCGTCGACACGCTTTCGCCCGTCGACGCCGTGCGGTCGGCGGACGTTGTCCCGCACGCGGACATCGCCACGCCCGCCCCGGTCATCCCGGACGCCCCGCCCATCCCGCCAGCCCAGGCCGTCCCGCCCGCCCAGGCTGAGGAACCGAGGGTCGAGATCGTCCCCAAGGCCGACATCGCCCGGCGAAGCCGACCGGCCGATCCACCACAACCATGAGCCGATCCAACACAACCATGAGGAGAACCGTCATGACCAATCCGCCACGGCCCCGCGACCCCGCCCTCCAAGACGAGCTTGCCTCCCTGCACCAGCAGGAGCGCGCCGGGCACAAGACCCCCAAGCAGCAGCGCCGCGCCGAGCGCCTCGAACGCCGCCTGCACAGTGACGAGGAACGGGCGCAGGCCCGCGAGCTCTACAGCGCCGACCGCGAGGGCGACCAGGACGACGAGCGCGCCCGGCATCGCCGCTGACTCACGCAGAGAACAAGCGCTGATCCGGCCGCGGCCGGATCAGCGCTTGCGCGCGACGCCCGCGTTGGTGCTGACCTCCCAGGGCGCCGGGCGGAACGCGTCGACGTCCGGCCGCCATTCGGTGGTCACCACCACGCCCGGCGCCACCAGCTCAAGGCCGGCGAAGGCCAGGTCCGCGAACTGTGAGCCGTCCCGATCGGCCAGGCCCACCCCGCCTTGCTGGTAGGCACCCGCGACGTTGGTGCCGGTCTGCTCGCCCACCATGTACTCCGACGTTCCGTGCGAGGCGACCACGTAGCTGCCGGACGGCAGCGCCTCCACCAGGGTGGAGATGATCCGCTCCGGCTCGTCCCTGTCGTGGATGAAGTGCAGGACCGCCACCACCAGCAGGCCCACCGGCCGGCTGAAGTCCAGGGTGTCCCTGACCACCGGGTCGCTGAGGATCTTCTCGGGCTCGCGCAGGTCGGCCTGGATGTAGGCGCACCGGCCCGCGGGCAGGCTCGTGAGCAGCGCCCGGGCATGCGCGTGCACGATGGGGTCATTGTCGGCATAGACGACGCGAGCGGCTGGATTGACCGCCTGGGCCACCTCGTGCACGTTGCCGACGTTCGGCAGGCCCGAGCCGATGTCGAGGAACTGATCGATGCCCGCCTCCGCGGCCAGGAAGCGGACGGCCCGGCCAAGGAACGCCCGGTTCTCCCGGACTGAGGTACGGACGGACGGCCAAACGGCCAGCGCGCGCTCGGCCGTCTCACGATCGGCGGCGAAGTTGTCCTTCCCGCCGAGCATGTAGTCGTAGATCCGGGCCGGATGGGCCTTCGTGGTGTCGATTGCGGGAGGCAGGTCGGTATTGTCCGATGCGGGGTGGTTCGGCACGGCTATGACACTATCGCGCCCGCGGCGTCACCGGCTGTGGTCTGATCAACCCCGTCACTGCCTTGTAAGCGCTTACCGGTCCGAGGGGGGCGCCCCCGGCGGCACGTCGCGGCCCGGCTGGTACCGAGGTCCCTGCCGGATCCGCACGATCACGACCGCGACGTTCAGGCAGGCCGCGGCGGCGATGACGGCGAACAGGATAGCCAGCGGGACTTGCCCGGTCACGGCGGCCGCGACCGCCGCCCCGGCGCTGATCGCCACGCCGAAGCTGGCCAGGGCCAGTCGCAGCCGCAACGGGCTGCGCGCCGTCATCGGCTCGTTTCCAGATCGCATCAGCGAAGCGCCCTTCCGATCGATCGGTCTACGACGATTTCCGCTGCAGCCAGCCGTGCAGGAAGTGGAGCATGTCCGCCCCGGCCAGCGCGGCCAGGGTGGCCATGGCCAGCCGGGTGAACCGGGGAAGGTAGATCAGCCCGGCCGTGAAGGCCGTCCCTACCCACACGCTGGTGCAGAAAGGGCAGGTGATCAACTCGCCCACGGTCTTGCGCACGCCGCTGCCGCGAACCGCTTCCCGCAGTTCCGCAGGCCCGCTGGTGCCCTGGTAGGCGGTGAACGGTGCCCGCAGCGGGCTGGTCACCGGGTCCTTGGCCAGCAGCCTGCTGAGCTTATGGGTGGCCAGGGCGGACAGCGCGAGATCCTTCACCGGCATCTCGCCGGGGATCTCCCGGCCGCTCATCCGGGCACCCACCGCGATTCCCCCGATCACCGCGGTGTAGGCGGCCATCGTCCCCAGGTAGCCACCCAGGGGACGATCGGCGTCACCCGCGTACCGACGGTACTCAGACCGGGCCAGTCGGCAGAGCCTGGACCCTGCTTCACGGAAAGCGTTCATGGCCGCTGGTTACCCGGCGACGGCAAATCATGCGCCGACCTGGGTGGTTTGGGCCTGGTGCGGGCTGTGCGGCCCGGGCGCAGGTTTGAGGCGCGAGTAGCCGGTTAGCCTGACCCGACCATCCGGGCATCCGAGTGAAGGGGGAAGCCGATGGAACGCGGAAACACCAAGCACAGCCCGCTCCAGGACGACAAGCTGGCCCGTGAGACCCAGGGCATGGTGCGCGGAGCGCCCCAGCGGCCGCACGTGGAGGAATGGCGCGAAGTCGAGCCGCTGGATGGCGCCGATCCGTCCGTGGCCCGGCCGGACGGCGCGGCGTCCAGTCCCGGCGGGCGGGATATCCAGCTGCGCAACGAGCTGGCCAGGATCCTCACCCGGGCCGACTTCCCGGCCGACCGCGACGAGCTTTGCGACTGCCTGACCACGGCCGACGGGTCGCAGGAGCTGACCGAGCGCGTGTCGGCCCTGCCGGATGACCAGCAGTTCCGCGACGTGCACCACGTGCTTGAGGCGCTCGGGATCAACTCACCGGAAACCCGAGATGAACCCTGACGGGCCCGGGCCCGGCCCCGGGGGGCGAACATCGCTGGCCGGCCTCAGCTCCTTGAATCCCGATGGCGACCATGGCATAACGGGCACGGTCTCGGCCCTGCGCCGCCGCGTCTGCGGGCAACTGGCGCTCGACGTCCAGGAGCCGCTGACGATGATCCTGCGGCTGGCCGTCTCGGAGATGCCCGGCGTGGAGCTCGACGAGCGGCTGGGGATCAGCCACGACGGCAAGCCCTTGCAGGCCACCGAGACGGTCGTGGTTGGCGAGGGGCGCTCGCACCTGCTCCAGGTCCGGCCGGGACGGGTCATCGTGACCTACGAGGCCACGGTCACCGGCCAGGCGCCCCAGTCTCCGGTGACACCGGCCGACCGGCTGATCTACCTGCGGCCCAGCCGTTACGCCGAGTCGGACCGGCTGACCGCCGTGGCCCGCGGCGAGTTCGCGGGGATCAACGCCGAGGCCGACCTGCTGGCCGCGGTCTCCTCCTGGGTGGGCCGCAGGCTCGGGCAGCTGCCAGGCAGCGGCCAGCCGGCCGACGGCGCGGTGGACACGCTGCTGGCCGGTCGCGGAGTATGCCGCGACCACGCGCACCTGGTCATTGCCCTGCTGCGGGCGCTGGGCGTCCCGGCCCGGATGGTGGCCGCCTACGCGCCCGGCCTGGACCCGATGGACTTCCACGCCGTGGCCGAGGCCGCGGTGGACGGCTACTGGCGGGTCGCCGACTCGACCTCGCTGGCCCCGCGGGCGACGCTGGTCCGCATCGCCTGCGGCCGGGATGCCGCCGACACGGCGTTCCTGTCCGTCTACGGCGGTGTCGCCGACCTCCTCGAGACGAGCGTGACGGCGACGGTCGACGGCACGCTTCCGGACGACGACACCAGCGCGCTGGCCAGCATCGCCTGACCAGTGGCGGCCCGGGCGGTCAGCCCTCGGCCCGGCTCGGAACCGGGCCAGCGGTCGCGTTGACCGCGCTGATCCACCCGTCGATGCGCTCCCACCAGTCATAGAGCCAGGCGACCCGGGCCTCATGACTGGCCGCGCGGGGCACGTCGGCGGACGGGACCCGCCACCAGCGGGCCTGGACCTCCAGGTCGGCGAGCAGGCTCCGCCAGACGTCGCGCACGCTGACCAGCCGGTCAAGGCCGGTGTGCGCCACGAAGATCACGTCGGCGTCCGGGCAGGCGGCCAGCGCGGTGAGCGTGCCCGCCGGGCGGGGTGGCAGGACGTTGGGCATCGCCGCCGCCCGGCGAGCCAGTTCCTGGTGGCCTCGCCGGCGCAGCCGGACCAGGGCGCGCCGCCAGCGCAGCGGGGTCCAGTTGCCGCCCTCGGGGAAGATCACCAGCGCCGACTCCGGGCCGAGCCCCGCGGCCAGCCGCCGGATCTGGGTCGTGGCGCTGGTCGCGCCGGCCTTGGTCGCGTGGCGCACGAACACGTTGGGCACCCGGTTCGCCACGACGTCTACGCTCGGGTCCAGTTGCAGCGTGGCCTTCATGACGATCTGCGGGCGCCGGCCGTACACGCTGAGCAGGTGGCGAATGAGCAGCAGCGAGTCAGCCGGGCCGGCGTGCCTGCACAGCACGATGACCGGCCGGCCGCCCGCGGCCGGCGGCGGGCAGGCCGGCCCGGTGACCTCGACACGCAGCCCGCAGGCTCGCTGCGCGGCCCGGTAGACCAGGTCAAGGAACCAGCGCATGACGGCGTAGTGCCGGGCCTGGTAGGCCTGGCTGCGCAGCCGCCCGCCGAAGCCGCTGGCGATCCACAGCGACAGCAGGGCCGTCAGCGCGGCGGTCTCGCCCGCCGCCCAGGCCAGGGCGAGGAAGGCTACCCGCAGCAGGCGGGACTGACGGTTCCTGCCGCGCCGTGCGGGCCGCCTGACCAGGTTGACGGCCGCGTTGAGCAGCGCCACCAGCGGGGTCGCGATGACCAGGCCGCCGGCGATGACGATGACGAGCGGCGCCAGTATCAGGCGGCGGATCAGTCGGGGCGGAAGCATCAGCGGCTCCGGGGGCGGGGCGGTCAGCGCCCGCCCGCCACCTGGCTCAGGTAGCGAGCCGACGCCGCATATGAGCGTTCGATGCTGCTACTTACCCTATTCCTGCTTCTGTAACTGAATTGCCCCAGTCCCGGCGGGACCTGGTCGGCCCCGGTCGGCAGCACGTGGACCTGGACGCCGGGCGGCAGGGCCGACATCTCCTCATGGAACCGGTGCCTGCGGGCGATCTCGAACGCGACAAGACCCACTTCCCAGGGCCGGGCGGGCACGGCCAGCGGGCTTTCTATGCGCCCGACCTGAAGCACGTAGACCGTGCTCGCGCCGAGCGCGACGGCCCGACCGACCGGGATGGAATCGACCAGGCCGCCGTCGAAATAGTGGCCGCTGTCGATCTCCACCGGAGGCAGCAGCCCCGGAACCGCGCACGACGCCATGATGGCCGGCACGACCGGGCCGCTGCTGAACCAGCGGGCGGTCGCCTGCTCGATGCTGGCCGCGACGCAGTGGAAGGGCAGCCCCAGGTCGGCGAAGTCCTCGATCGGGAGCTTGTCCGCGAGCAGCTTGCGCAGCGGCTCGATCGCGTGCAGGTGAGTCCCCGACCGGGCCAGCCGCACGGCCCTGGCCAGGACCGTCTCGCTGAACACCACCCGCAGCGACTCCCCCTGCCACAGGTCGACGAGCCTGGCCGCCGCGCCCTCCGGGTCAGCGGCGACGAAGGCGCCGTTGACCGCGCCGATGGAGGTGCCGACCACCAGGTCGGGGCGGATCCCCGCGTCGGACAGGGCCCAGAGCATCCCCACCTCGTGGGCGCCAAGCAGCCCCCCGCCGCCGAGCACGAACGCAGTCGTCATCTATCGAAGGCTAGGCCACGCATCGGCGCAGCCGCCCAGGGAACCCCGCCAGCGCCGTCACCTCGTGTGGTTGCCGCCGGGCCATGCTGGGGTGACCGGGTCGCGGATCGTTATGCCCTCTGGTCCTATGCTGAACGTGCGGGTGACCGGGTCGTGATCGCTGGCCCTGGTCTTGAGTATGGCCAGCGACCGGGCCATCCGGCCGTGGTCAGACAGGTGGCTGAGCAGGATGGCGTTGTCGGCCAGGTGCGAGACGGGGAAGCCCGACAGCGTCGCCGCGCCGAGCAGTCCCGGCGTCTCCAGGGTGATGAGCAGGCTGATTCCCTGCCGGGAGAAGCGCTGGGCCAGCGAGTACATGAACTCACGGAACCGGGTCTCGTCCACCGAGGCCATCTGCAGGTCCATGAGGCTGTCGATGACGACCCGGCGGGCCTGGAAGGCCTCGGCCGCGTGCAACAGGTCGTGGACCCATTCGTCGATGTAGATGTCGACCGGCGAGCGGTACATGACCTCGATGGCGGGGTGGGCCGGCGGCCAGCCCAGGCCGGCGATCATCCGGCTGAGCTGGGTGGGGTTCTCCTGCAACGTGGCGAAGATGCCCCGCTCGCCCTGCTCGGCCCCGCCGTGCAGGAAGTGCAGGCCCAGGACGGTCTTGCCCGATCCCGACGGCCCGGCGATCATCGTGCTCGCCCCCGGCCACAGGCCACCGCCCAGCATCGCGTCAAGGCTGGGCACGCCCGTGCTGATCCGGTCCTGGCCGAGCTGGTAATCACTGGTCGCGGGGATGTCGGCCAGCCGGGGGAACAGCTTCAGTCCCGAGCTGGTGACTCGGTAGGCGTGCTGGCCAGACAGGAAGCCGCTGCCGCGCAGCTTCCTGACGTGCAGGGAGCGGAGCTCGCGCTGGCCCTGCGGAACGGCGGTCAGCTCCACGATCGCGTCGGCCACCGCGAACTCCGGTGAGGTGGCCGCCTCCGCTGACTCATACTCGCCGATCCACAGCGAGGCGACCGGGAACGCGGTCAGCCGCCCGGCCAGCTGGTGCAGGAAGCGGCGGAACTCGCCATCGCTGCCTGCCAGCGTGTGCAGGGCCTTGAAGCTGTCGATGACGATGATCCCCGGATGGCGTTCCCGCAGCACGGCGGTGACCCGCTCGCCCACGGCGGCCAGCCCGTCCCGCCCCGCGCTGAGGTCCTCGTAGAACACCGAGCGACCGATGGCGGCGGCATCGAAGAAGTCCAGCGTCTGGCCGAACCGGACAATCTTCTCGAGCGGCTCGGACAGCGTGGAGAAGTAGACCGCGGGCCGGGCCGGCCGGGCATTGTGGAAGGTGTACTGCTCGGCCAGGATCGTCTTGCCGGTGCCCGGCAAGCCCATGATGACCGTGATCCCGTTGCCGGGCAGGCCACCATCCAGGATCGCGTCCAAGGGCTCATG
>Ga0335072_10009480_pt1 | contig 14041 bp, 16 predicted proteins | sample Lox_Sample_21_FD_206725 | JGI IMG/M metagenome (GOLD analysis project Ga0335072, IMG submission 206725) | Soil microbial communities from Loxahatchee National Wildlife Refuge, Florida, United States - Lox_Sample_2.1 | ecosystem: Environmental > Terrestrial > Soil > Wetlands | place: USA...
AGCCGGTCATCCTGGAAGAGCTTGATTTGGGAAGTTGCACAAAGGCATGGACGAGTACTTACCTCAAAGATCGTATTGGCCGAGACAACAAGGTGCGCTTAGCAGAAAACCAACCTAGGAATATATTACTAACGATGTAGGTTGTCGTTCATCGAGCCTCAGCCGAACATATGGACTTCGTGTCTAAAAATTTCCAATATGTGAACATGCCTTTTGGAGAATTCATGGAAGCTGTTGATGGCGGGAGTAGACTCTATTTGCGCTCACTTTCCGCTGAGAAGCCGTCAGAGCTGCCAGCTGACATCGACCGAGATTTCCCCACAATTGCAAATGACTTTCGACTGCCACCTGAGTTGAAATTTGTCAAAGAAAATATTCATAGCTCCGCTCTCCGCATCTCGGGTCCAGTCAATATGTGGCTCCACTACGATGTAGGCCGTTCCAAAAATTGCCCGACTTTCTCTTCTAATCTACATACAGGTAATGGCTAACGTTCTTTGTCAAATCCGGGGTCACAAGAGACTTTTACTTTTCCCTCCTTCTGATGTTCAGCACTTGCAATTTTCACCGGGAGCTTCAAGCTCAAGCATAGACGTCTTCACCGTGCTCAATGATGTAGAATTAGCCCAGACGCACCCACATGAGGCAATCCTACGCCCAGGAGACGTTCTTTTCCTCCCTGCTCTATGGCTACATACAGCATCACCAACAGACGGCGTCAGTGTTGCCGTAAATGTCTTCTTTCGAAACCTGGAAAGTGGATACGCCGCAGGAAAGGATGTCTATGGCAATAGAGACTTGCAAGCGTATGAGAAGGGAAGACAAGATATCGCCAGAGTTGCCAAGTCCTTTAGTAACCTGCCGAAAGATGCTCGGAAGTTCTACCTTTTGAGACTCGCCGAAGAGTTGAGAAATATGGTTGACTCATAGGATGTAGTCCGAATGAATAGCGTGCGGCTTTCGGCACACATCTGCCCCGGCAACACTGCCCGATAAGCCGGTGTATGCAAGTCGGGTGAACTTCGGAGACAGCCCCAGCAAATAGAATAAATCTCTACGGCGCTATCTTAGACTACCTAAGACGGTTTTGAGACTGCGTGACCTTCCTTCTCTGAATTCCTTTACATGAATATGGCATCTCTAGTATCAGCTGCCTTTCTCGATCACTTCTACTTCTCAACTTATATAGCTTCTCAGTCACTATCTCTTCTTCAACCTTGTCGACGTCGTGTCATTAGTAATGGAGACGGACAGTTCCCAAGAGAAAACATTGCCAGAACTATCACCTATTGTTAATAAGAAGGCTCATGATGAAGAGAGATGCGTGATAAAGGAGGAAAACGACCTCCCTGGTCCAGACGCAGCAGAGGATTCTCTGGAGCGATGGAACAAGCCAAGGATCAATACATGGCGCTTTCTGGCTACGCTTTTAAGTTTTTTAATGATGGGAGGAAATGACGGTGCATTTGGTGTATGGTCTTCTGCATTTTACTGGCATTTTATGACTGACAGTCCACAGGCTTTAATCCCATATGTATGGAATTAGTTTGTTCAATTCATGTCCCTCCATGCTGACTCGCCTCTAGCTTGAGGCATACTATGGCATCGACTACACAGTCATCGCCCTCATTTTCCTTGCCCCTTTCATTGGATATACAATAGCTGCATGCTTGAACAATTCTATACACATGTACTTCGGTCAGCGTGGAATTGCCGTAATAGGTCCTTGCACAAAGATCATAGCCTATGTGGTGACTTCCAATCATCCACCGTATCCAGTCCTTCCTATAGTCCTCACACTGGCCGGGTTTGGAAATGGCCTTGAGGACGGCGCCTGGAATGCTTGGGTTGGAAACATGGTACGTGCTAACGAGTTAATGGGCATCCTGCATGGGGCATACGGCCTGGGAGCCACGATATCCCCAATCATCTCTACTGCGATGGTCACAAAAGCAAATCTACCGTGGTACAGATACTATCTAGTTCTTGTAAGTGCACAATGACCTCCAAATCGTGATTTACATTTTTGTTAAACGGCCTCCAAGATTGGTGGAGCTGTTTTCGAGCTTACCCTGGGGGCTTTTGCATTTTGGAAAGCAACAGGATCTGTCCATCGTACAATGCATCCAAGCAGCGCGAACAGCGGGTCAAGCCGTACTAGAGAAGCTCTTAGCAACCGGATAACGTGGCTAGTAGCGATCTTCCTACTTCTCTATGTCGGCGTGGAAGTCTCCTTCGGTGGCTGGTTGGTGACATTCATGTTACGGGTAAGAAATGGAGGTAACTTCGAATCTGGTCTAGTCGTCACTGGGTTCTGGTTGGGCTTGACAGTTGGGCGAGTCGTCCTAGGCTTCATCACGGGCCGGATCGGGGAGAAACTGGCAATTACAGGCTATCTACTCCTGTCAATGGCGTTGGAGCTTCTATTCTGGCTGATCCCCTCCTTCACAAGCTCCGCCATCTTCGCGGCGTTCATGGGCTTCTTTCTTGGCCCGCTGTTCCCTGCTGCCATCGTGGTTGCCACAAAGTTGCTACCTCGTCATCTGCATGTCTCGGCAGTAGGCTTCGCGGCGGCTTTTGGTGGGGGCGGAGCCGCAGTCTTCCCGTTTGCTGTTGGAGCCATCGCGCAGGCAAAGGGCGTGCAAGTACTGCAGCCAATTGCATTGGCTTTGCTAGCTGCCATTACGGTGATTTGGGTCATACTGCCTGGAGGCTTTGGGTTAAAAAAGAGATGTCTGGATAATGGAACAGAACAAACAGGGGAAATGACAGTGACATGAAGCGGAAGCATGATGGAAACTTAGTAAGGGTGTTCCCACTATTCCCTCACGAAAACTAGCATAATTATGTCGAAGCGCATGGTACGATATGCATCAAACGTAACCAGAAGGCATTAGGTGGTATTGGCAAGTTCATTGGAGCACGTGTCGTATTAATATAATAGTTGGGCTTTAGCCATTGCCACTCTAAATATCTTAATGAGAGGTAGCACAGCAAGAAACTCCGGCAAGAAGTACTGTCTTAGCAAGCGGGCAATAATATTTTACATCTGAACTTCCACACGTCCTTCACTTCCTGGTGCACCAGACCCAGACGACAAGCTTGGTAGAAGGTAGGTAATGTCATCCCAAGGATGTCTGTAGAGGCCAGTACGAAGTCTCTTCTGGTCAAGGTAGTGAGCAATGAGACCAATACTGCGACCCAACACGAAGAGACCGTTCAAAACACCCATTTGGAGGTAGTCCTCTGCCTCTTCGGCGCTGAAGGCACCACAATTGCGCAGGAGATCAACAAAGCAGACAGCGACAGCACCGTCGACGTTCAAGATAAGGTTGTCCTTCTTCGAGGTTGTGACTGACTCAACAGCGAGCGCATAGTCAAGCATCTTGCAGCTTGGGAAGCGCTTCTTTACGAACTCCTTTACGAGCTCTACACGAAGATCAGGGTTATTCCGAGACTTGACCTTGTGGCCAATGCCAGGGATGAGCTTGTTCTGCTTGCGCATTGTGTCGACAAAGTCACGTGGACTGAGACCCTTGTCGAAAGCCTTGGTGAATTCCTCAGCAGCCCCGTCGAGAGCACCACCGAATCTTGATCCAATAGTAAGAAGACCACTGACAAGAGCACTGATGAGATCCTTTCCAGCTCTTGTAGTGATGATAGTGTTCATCGCGCCAGACACAGCTGGCCCGTGATCAGCAGTCAACATAAGAACCATCTCGAGGAACTTGCTAGCGTAGTCTGGAAGACGGCGGCGGAACCAGAGAAGTGACATGACACCACCAATTCCAATGTCCTCTTTGAAAACATCTGAGATCGGCATCCCCGCATACAAGAGTTCCTGTCCACGGTCATCCGAAATGGTAGAGATGAACGCAGCAGGCTTTCGAATAAGGCCAAGCTCTTGAGCCCACGAATAATCAATGGGGATCTTTGGTACAACTGGCTCGGGTTGAGGTGTGATGGTACCCTCCTTGACCAGATTTTCATAGACAGATTGCAGTAAGGCTGGCATGTCTTCGAACGTATCAGGTACAAAGAAGCCTGCTTCCCTCATTGACTTGTTTTTCATGGCCGCAGTCTCGAGTTGGGAATTGGCAAAGGAACCAGCGTGGCCGAATTGAACCTCGGTCTTGAACATGCTCGCACATGTTCCAATGGCCCAGGCAACAATAGGCTTTGTGATTATCCCGCTCTTCTTTGCTTCAATGACTCGGTATTCCTCCACTCCACCTACTTCACCCAAAAGTAAGAGGATCTTGCATTCAGGGTCGGCTTGATATCTGAGCATATGATCGATAAAGGTGGTGCCCGGGTATCGGTCTCCACCGATTGCCACGCCCTCGTACACACCATCGGTGGTGTTACTGATAATGTTGTTAAGCTCATTGGACATACCGCCAGACTTGGAGACATATCCGACCGAGCCCTTGCGGTAAAGCTTAGAGGCTACGATATTGTCCATCATGCCGCCGGTATTTCCAATTTTGAAAGCGCCAGGCTTGATGCCTCCGACAGTAGCGGGGCCGATGATGGTGATGCCCTTCTTCTTCGCAACATGGAGGATTTCACGAGCACGCTGATCTAATTAGCATGAATCAGGCATTTTCAATTGCGTCACTCACCCTTTCTGGGACACCTTCGGCAATAATGGCAATGGATTTGATTTGAGGATATTCCATTAGCTCCATTGTTGAGCTGTAGACACTCCGTGATGAAGCAAAGTTCACAACAGTGTCAACATCGCTGTGCTTAGCCATAGCCTTGTCGACACTTTGATAGACAGGGAGTAATGTCTCGCTAGTGCCCCAGTACATCTTGCTGACGAACTGGCCGCCGAATGTGTAGATGATACCTGCAACAGAGGGTGTAGTACGCTTGCAGATGAAATCAAAATCAAGCATTCCTTGTACGGCTCTTGGCTGGAGGCCGTATACGAAACATCGTGTTTTGTTGTGGAAGAGGGTATGCTCTGCACGCGGGCTTAGAGGGCGACTTGGAGCAGCAAAGCGACGGATATTGTCATTGGCAGAGAGGCCGCCGGTAGTGGTGGAAAGCATGCCATTAGTAGCGTCGTTGGCTGTGCCATTTGGCACTGCAGAAGGCATTGTGGATTACTTAAAAGGGGTTCTGGAAAGATCAAGATCAGTGCTGGAGATACTTTGGATACAAAACCAAGAAGGAGCTGGAATGAATGGAAAGGATGGCTTACGAGAGAGAGAGCTGAAGGGACAAAAACGACGAGAAGAAACAGCGCCGAAGCTTTACAGAGCTTGTGAAGGTGATTTCAGCTCAATTGCTGTAGAGGTAGACAGTTATGTTGATGGTGATTGCAGAAATGAGAAGAGCAGACCAAATAGTCGACGAGGAAGTTGCGAATCGAGGCTGTTGAACAAACTTTGTGTCAGGGCCACTTTCCAACAGCTGGGGTTGAGACGAGCTTGCCGAGCGTGTTGGGTATTGACCCCTGTCCAAATCCGGCGTGCCTGGGGTCGGTAAAAGGCCACTAGTCATCCCGACGTTGCTTTGCCTCACCAAAAAGCTGAGTTGATGCGTCCAACAATTTGAAAGGGCGATTGTCAAATGTCAAATCCAGAAATCTCCAAAACCTGTCCACAACTTGCCATTGAATCATAAACCAGACAACACCCACTTTTTTGCCCGTCTGCGAAGGTCGAAGCTTTTTTCTCTTGTACGAACAGAATTGAACGTACAAAAACTTGCGGTGAGTTGCACTGTCAGCCCTCCAAGCAGCTATGCGAATCCTTCACTTTTCAGCTGCGACCGCTCTTTTTCTGGTGCAATCAGCTGCGTGAAGGCGTCGTCAAACTTTAAAAGTGAGACAGTGTCATTACTTAGCTGTGGGAGAGATTCCAGCGCTCTCTTTTGCCATCGTGAGCTCCACGCACCGCCTAGGGCAACTAGCCAACTGGTCAGAGTGTGTCCGCAAAGCAGCTACCATATCTTTCCTTCAACAAACTGTTAGCATTCTCAGACACTGATTGAATTTGGTAGTTGAATTACCTAGTCATAACTCGATATGTCCGCCAAATCCATCCTCGAAGCCGATGGCAAGGCCATCCTTAATTACCACCTCACTCGGGCTCCCGTGATTAAGTCATCTCCTCTGCCGAAATCCACAACTCACAACCCTCCACCGAGACTCGCTTCCCTCTATTTCCCACCAGATGCTGAGGTCTCAGCAATCCTCGATCAAGCTGAATCATCATATCCCTGGCTGCTGCAGCCGGGCGCCAAATTCGTTGCAAAGCCAGACCAACTTATCAAGCGCCGGGGCAAGAGCGGCCTGCTTGCATTGAACAAAACATGGCCAGAAGCAAAGAAATGGATTGCTGAGCGTGCTGGCAAGACTCAGCGGGTTGAAACCGTCGACGGCGTCCTCCGACAGTTCTTAGTCGAGCCATTCGTACCACATCCTGAAGGCACCGAATATTATATCAATATTAACTCGGTTCGAGAGGTGCGTTGTAATTTCCCGATATCTTTATTCACATAGAGAAGCTGGAAACATTGCCCGAAAATCATGATAAGGTGCATATGGCAAGCAAGTGCTGTAAAAGCCCTCAACTCAATATCTGCAGCTCACTCAGAACGGCAAATTGATTGTAGTCGAGTGACCTAGAGGTTCAATTGAGTATGCAGAGCGATGCAACTTTCACATGTTGGGCTGTCAATTTCATTTTATCACCTCTCGGCTCGTCTAGCCTTCTCATCTAGCGCTTGACCGGACGAGCGGCGGCCAAGGGCCTATCACACAGTCCCACAGTCCCCCAATCCCCCAGTCCCGCAGATTTCCCAAATTTTCTCATCTAGATTGGCGTCTAGACTATGCACGATGTAGAGCCGCTATGAAGCCCGGTTACCAGGTGGCTGGATCGCATGGGTTTTGCGCTATTGCCTTTATACTACCCCGTTGCAGAACACCATTCAAGACACGTAAGCCATAGCAACATATGCTGATTTATTTATTCATAGGGCGACTGGATTCTCTTTACGCATGAGGGTGGTGTGGATGTTGGCGACGTTGATGCCAAGGCCGAGAAGCTACTCATTCCTGTGGATCTTTCAGAATATCCTTCAAACGATCAAATTGCTGCGACTCTCCTCAAGAAAGTCCCAAAGGGCGTACACAACGTCCTCGTTGACTTCATCACACGGCTCTATGCAGTATACGTCGATTGTCAATTCACATATCTCGAGATCAACCCCCTTGTTGTCATTCCCAATGCGGAAGGAACTTCGGCAGAGGTGCATTTCCTAGATTTAGCCGCCAAGCTTGACCAAACCGCCGAATTTGAATGTGGCGTCAAATGGGCCATTGCGCGTTCGCCAGCTGCTCTGGGCATGACCGCAGTCAAAGCCGCAGATGGAAAGGTCAACATTGATGCTGGTCCACCGATGGAGTTTCCGGCGCCTTTCGGCCGTGAATTGAGCAAAGAGGAAGCCTACATTGCTGAACTGGATGCTAAGACTGGTGCTTCGCTCAAGCTGACCGTCCTCAACCCTAATGGCAGAGTCTGGACACTTGTTGCTGGGGGTGGTGCATCAGTCGTGTATGCTGATGCCATTGCTAGCAGTGGTTTCGCAGATGAGCTCGCCAACTATGGCGAATACTCTGGTGCTCCCACTGAGACCCAAACATACCACTATGCCCGCACCGTTCTTGATCTTATGTTGCGTGCACCAATGCACCCGGATGGCAAGGTTCTGTTCATTGGCGGTGGTATTGCCAACTTCACCAATGTTGCAACAACTTTCAAGGGTGTCATCAAAGCTTTAAGGGAATATGCTTCCGTTCTAATTGAGCACAAGGTCAAGATCTGGGTCCGACGTGCTGGGCCCAATTACCAAGAAGGCCTGAAGAACATCAAAGCGGTAGGACAAGAGTTGAAGCTGGATATGCATGTGTATGGGCCAGAGATGCACGTCAGTGGTATCGTTCCTCTAGCACTCGTCCCTGGTCGCTTTGAGGCAAGCACTGTGAAGGAGTACGGCTCCTAGAAAGGCTGTTTTAATTATGTGCATGTATTCAAAAGTGCCAGTATTGCTTAAGAAAGCTGGCCGCGGCGTACATCTTTGCTGTTGGACTTCATAATTAGACAACTCTTAATGGCATGCTCGTGAACTTTAGCACGGTGCTCAGAACCGTCCAGAAAATGTGATTTCACCATGTAGACAGAAAGATAGCACAAGCATACCCTAAGACGCCTCCCGGAACATCCACTAGCAATAACAGCTCAAGTCAACTCAGAGAAACCAAGACGAAGAGATTGACTCGAGAGAAGTCCTGGCCCTTTCGACTCTCAACAAATGATTGAAGAAGTCCACACCGAAAGCGGAACGTAAGTCAGTTGCAGAAGTCTAAGAATTCCGAAGTGAAGGAAATCTTCTCAATGAATGATTGAAATAGGTAGAAAGCAGGTTAGTCGCGGGATCACGCTCTGATTAATCAAACGTTGAAGGGAGAGGCAAGGTCTATTTATCTGTTTGGAGACTGAATAAGCAAGGGGTGGCGGTAGAGATCATGGAGCGCCAAATGAGACGGGTCTTGATATCAAGGTTTTTAGGGAGTTTAATGACGACAACCTTTAGATGACGTTGGCTTGTAGAATAAAGGAGGTCAAGAGCAGCTATTGAAAGGGTTTTAGATTCGCTGGGAGATCTGATTGACAGGTATGGAGTGACTGATTAAGTTGGTTCACCAGCCGTCGTGATCCAGAAAGATACAACCTGCGTTTTCTTTTCTAGCCTACGAGGAGATTGCTCAAGGCAGCTATCTACCAGGAGGTTTGGATCAACAACCGTCGTCGTCCTACACAAATTAGGTATCTTGGTATTAAGTCAGTCCGAGAGGACCTGGCCACTGCTTCCTAGCTGTCTCTTCGCGACGGTTGATTGAGTGCTTCCTTCTGTAAGTGACACAGGAGTTAGAGATCACAGAGTGTGTGTAGGCGTATGAATCAATCCGTCCTTCGTCTTAATGGACCAAAATTTTCATCTAAAACTGCCTTATCCTTTGTCCTTCTAAGTCCCCAATTCTTGTATCCTCTCTTGACTTTTAATTTACTAATTGCTGGCTCCTCTCCTTTCTTCCTTTCACCCCACAACTATTCCCCGTCTCTTCTCTACTTGGCCTTTGTCCTCTCCATTCTACACCACCCAAACTACCAAGTCGATGAGCTGTCACTATTCGCCAAGACTTCTCCTACGTCTATTAATGGGATATTACGATACTCTACTGTTGTTGACTGCAATATTCCATCTTCATCATTATCCACTGGAAATGATGGACCACGGAGAATCCGCCATGGGATCCATTGATGGCGAAGTGCATCCACACAACTTCGCTCCCCGGCATGACGATGAAGAGGAGCTCACCTCAGAAGTTAGTATCAATGACGACGAGGCTAAGTTCGATAAACTAGATACTACACTTTACCAAGGACCATCTTCGGAATTTGGTAGTCACAAGGGCTATGGTTGTGGGGTTGACCACAATGAACTCCATGGAAGATGGTTGACAAGATTAAGATACTCGACAAAAGAAGAATGATCAACAAGATGACGAGACGTCAATGGTCCTATCTCATCGCTTCGGTGAATTGCAGACCTTGAGGTTTCCAAAGCAAAATTACTAGACTCTCCTTTCTTTAAGCAGTTTCAGGCATTCAGCATTCAGCAAAAACAATAAACCACTGCGATGGTCATAACTCTAACGGGCTGAAGGTGAACAATTGATAACTAGCGGGCTACATGGTGGTCATTTATCTCACCAATATCCTGGATATCCGGGTGCTGATATGGGATAGTTTTATGGTGGAGAGAAGGAACCTTCCGCAACAAAGCAAGATACGAAAGAGGAGATCAAGGCCCTTTCGAAGACGACTTGCAGTTCTTAGTCATGAGTCCTGTGCAGGTCCATGAGCCACAATCATGACGTATCCACAGTCAAACTCACCTATGAAGCAGGCGGACGATCAGGGTGATGGCAGCAAGGTCGGGAATACAGAAGATGAAAGGGATGGTATTAGTCTAGGGGTTACGGGCGACTTGCAATCAGAGACCCGTATAGACGTACAGCAAGCGAGTTTCGTAACTCACTTGCGTGGGCTGGGATGAGAAGGGCGTAATAGAAACGGACATGAGGCCTCGTTACGGAGTTTTCGAAATATCAGCCGTCAGCTACAAGGTTATCATACTGGAACATCCACCGCTGAGGCGCAGAGCCATAGCTGTGTATATGGAAGCTAAGGAAGTTATAACAAGGCGGGGAAGTTACGCCGCGTTCTAAAGCAAAGTCAATGCAAGCGCTCAACTTCTAGGCAGCTGAGTTGGAGGATGTCGAGGCTGGCCAGCTAAGGGCGAAGAAGAAGAAAGCCTCTCAGGGCTGCTAGAGGGGAGGGAATAAGGCTATAGAAGGAATTCATTGGCACTCAGGTTGAGAATTGGCTTGATATTGATCTCTTCTGCATGCTTCAAGCATCGCAAAGAACATTTGTGCTCTGAAAGACTCTCTAAATTTACAGGATGAGGACACCAAAGGCAAATTGCAACGCGCTATGCTAATAAATATCGGGGCCAGCTTCGGAAAGAGTTCTGACGTTACAGGCATAAGAAGACAATGACAGGAAAGTATTCTTACTGACGAAGGTCTCGCTCCCCTTTATCCCAACATGAAGGTTATGGAGCCTCACGAATTCTATTCGCATGCAGTAAATTCCCAAGGTGACATCGAGCAGAATACTAGGCGCGCATGAGTCCAGGAACGGGACAGACTGAATGGTTGCTTCACCGGTGGACCACCAAAACCGGTTATGAATGAGATGGTCCGCTCTACGACCGTCATCACGATGATCGCTGGGAATGGGCAATCGTTCGATCCTAAAATTATATCTGCATCGGAGCTAGGCAAAACAAGGGCAAAGTCTGCCTTTGAAAGCTTGATGACAAAAGCCGTGGCAGTCGAGAAGCAAAGGGCCAACACAGTGCTGCAGAGCCAACTAGCTGCTCTTGCGTGGGATCAAATCACGAAGGGGAGGAGAGCTGAAGCTGCCAAAAAGACATCAGCCAAGAATAAAGAGAGTTGTCGATAAGTTAATAGTCGACGACCAGGTTTGCAACGACGTGAAAACTCCGTCAGAATAAGAACAAATAGCACTCATGATGCAAGTAGGGCGCCGAAATTCGATGTGTTCCCGTGTCTGTTTAGATTTTGTTGCCTCCTTGACTGAACTTGAACGTAGATCGATTCTCGAAAATGGGGCATCTCTTGCCTTATGACCTATCATCTTTTATTGATGTGACTTTCATGGCTAGCTTCTCTCATGAAGGTCACCTACAGTCAGAAAATGAAAACTACCTCTCCTGACATCGAGTCATCCTCCCTCAAACTTATATTGGTCCTTGAAGCAATAAACATTCGACTCTCATTTTGTGCAACACCGTATCGACCTCGGGAGCTGCCTTCGTGTTATTGGCGGCATAGTCGAGCTCAAACACCAGTTGAGCAAAAGAGCTTTTGAAAATACCAAGGATGGGAAGGGTTAAGATCTTGAAGCCTGTACGAACCCCGATTTGGGTTCGACAGTGTCAAACGGGCTGCCATATATGATGTAGAAGATGTGGCTCCACCCTTTATTGAACGATTCCGGGGAAGAGCGTTATAAAGTCTTTCTAGCAGCAGGAGAGCTTCCCTTCACAAGCTCCTGGCGCCGCCGCGACGGAGCATAATCTACGGTGTAGTTAGTGGAAACCCTAGAAAGCTGAACATCGGGCCCAAAGTGAAAAAATGGTGCTTATCTAGGAAGATGCCAGAGGAGTTGCCCTTTCAACCTAATAAAGTTTGCGATGAGTCGAGTGAAAACAGTGGGTTAGAAGTATGGCGCAGCGGAATTTCAGCAACTGCGCTGCTGCGACCGCTGATTTGATTCCAGAAGAGTTGGGTCAGTAGTGGAGGGTTCCTTTTCCTTGTAAATTGTTTTTAATGATATTAATCGTATGATATGAATGCCAGTAAAGTTGCGGTTCCTAGTCGCACGACATTGAAATAGAGGCTGTAACAGTAAGTCGTCCATGAACGCCTCATGTCAATTTCAGGAGATGGAAAATGTTCCTGTGGAACTGAATTGCCTGGACCAGAGTTCCCTGGCTATGTCACCAGACGAAAAATAATTTGAACTGTAAAATGCTAATGCCAACCTATGAAGTTGGATGGATCAGAGACGTGGGTATGAAACAATTTAACGCACTACTATGTTATTACCCTGCCTCAAGGATTTTAACATTACAATCCTCAGGGAAGCTCTACAGCCACGATGATATTCACCTCAGGCTAAAAACAGAATACTCTAACTTCCCCGACATCAATAAGGGGGAACCAAGCGTCAAAATGCATGCCAAGGAGCGCCGAGTGATCTTTGACCTCGTGCTCCTACTTCCGGTCATGATACATCTATAACGTTTCACAAATAGTGTCCTGAATGACAGCACTATGACTCGATAGGAGCAAACAGGAGGCGAAGGCACATAGAAAGTTGTTCTATTCCCTGGCGTCCGCAGAAAATGATGAAACGATGCGAGAAACCCATCCAACCCAACGCGAAGTAGGAAAGCATGGGGTGCAAACCAGTTGGTCCTAATCATGGACTAGTCCTCAGAATCTGATGAGTTGTTATGTTGTGCCAGTTGAGCCGAGACAATATTATCAAAAATGATGTCAAGATAGCGGATGATACATATAAATGACATACTTTAGTTTGTTAGAGTTACCTAAATCTTGAGTATGACACGATAAGGAGATGCTTCGCTTTGTAACACGAATTAGTTGCTCTCTGGCTAGGAGACTCCATACCACATGAAACAATTCGATGCTAACGAGAAAGTAATATGGGAGGGGGGTAGAGGTATGAGGTACAAAATGTGAATACAATTTGATACGTAACCGTCGTGATCGGGGCAGATTTATCCTTGGAGGCCTAATGAGGTCCTATCACTGTGGTAAGCTGGCGAAAACGCGAGGATCGATATATCATCTGACAATCCTTCGATACTGACTGGCATGGCATGGCATAGCCTCTCACACTCCTCCGATTACACAATTGGATTAATGCATTATAGTACCTGGGGTGGACGGACAGATGGTGATGTCGGGTTTGATGTCGGTGTAGGATAGCCAACGGCCCTAAATAAAGTAGAACGGAGGAGACAGTTACTTTATATGGTTTAGTGGGGTCTGCAGCACCGCTTGTAGGCCCGAATAAGCTGTGCCTCGGGGAAGGTGAGGAGGTAGATGAGGTACCTTAGTCCTGCAGCCGGCAACATGGAGCGTCTGTCGCTAATGTAAGTAAGGCGGCGGTGAAGCCAATCTTTTCCAATCTTTACCCTGTGCGTATACGCACAGCGTATTTCGGAACCCATGCCGCTTAACCGAGAGTGGCCTGAAACACGCGCGGCTACCCAATTTAACGGCACGAACTGAAGCAGGTCCGATAGTGGGGTGGGGTGGGGTGCGAGGTGTAAGTTCAGGACCCAGTAGTGTGCATAGGCGTCATACCGGCCCCCTTGACCCAAGGCTATTCTGTTTCTTGTCAAGCACCTTATGAATAATGAGTTTCCCAGTGAAATTTGAACCCTTAACCCTGGCAACGAGTGAGATATTCTGCCGATTTCGACGAAAAGGCTTAGCCCCTTTTCCCAAATTGTGTGTTGGTTCGGCAGGATTCACATGGAGCTTTCCCGAGGCTGCTGCTGCTGCTCCTGCTCAACACTCAGCCTGTCTTCAGGATCTGGGAACACGATGCTTACATACGAATACCAGGAGCATAGATAGCATTTGCCGCTACGCCTCACAGTCTGTGAGACATTGAGCAATCTCTGAGAATTGCATGTATGGTTCTGACAGATAGCAGCGAAACCAAGCTGGGGTGTGATCCTGGTTAATGGCGAGCTTGTCTCTGGCCCCCAAAATCCCCTGCTTAGAGTAGTGCAGGGGGCCCCCCCCCAACGGCTGCAGGGCCATTTC
>Ga0335072_10009481_pt1 | contig 14040 bp, 5 predicted proteins | sample Lox_Sample_21_FD_206725 | JGI IMG/M metagenome (GOLD analysis project Ga0335072, IMG submission 206725) | Soil microbial communities from Loxahatchee National Wildlife Refuge, Florida, United States - Lox_Sample_2.1 | ecosystem: Environmental > Terrestrial > Soil > Wetlands | place: USA: Florida...
GCCCGCCGGGCGCCGCGCCATCGAGAACGCAGCGCCCCAGCACGTGCAGAACGTTCGCCGGCATTTCATCGACCTGCTCACCCCCGCCGAACTCGACACCCTCGCCGCCCTCAACGAACGAATCCTGCGCCAGCTCGCCGAGGAACCCTCCCCGTAGCGGTCCCTCCCGACAAGGCGCGACACGCCGGGTGGTCCCATCACCGGCAGCCAGGTGGTGCCATGCTCGTCGCAGAAACCCGGCGCCCACAGTGGTCCCATGAGCGTGGCAGACGACAGCTCGATCTTGTCCGGTCGGTCGAAGAGCGCGCCAGAGCAGAAGGCAAGCGGGCAGTTACCGCTGGCACGAGCCGCAACGCAGAGGGCGTGGCTTGGAAGTCACCTCCCTGGTGGCAACACCTCGGGTACCGAGTCACCCACGAAGAGGAAACGCATGGACCCGGTCAATCGGACCGGGGGTCCGCGAGATACGACTGCGAAAATAACTGTCGACCGAATGAGATCCTCGCGGAATGAGCACGTTACCGGATGTGGACGCCGGGCGGCTTAGGTCGGCCTGGCGCGCTGTGTCCGGGATGGTTACAGAACGCTCGACCTAACTGCATTCCTCGGACATGCTGCCGCTCGAAGAGTTCGGGCTATCAGGACCGGCTGTTGTGCGGCTGGCGCGCTTCCGGCTGGTGACAATCTTGCGTTTGCGCAACGACTCGAGCCATTCGTGCCCGCTGAGCAGTCGCGTGGTCTTGCCCGATCTGACCTCGCCCGCTGCGGCAACCGCCATCGCGACGCTGGCGGCGGTCATGTCATCAGGTGCCTCATACACGATGACCACGTCATATTCGCCAAACGGAAAGCCCGCCACCACGATCGTGGCTCCCAGCTCCTCCAGGGCCGGCCGGATCACTTCCACCGGGTCTTGCGGCGCCTTGAGTTGATCCGCCATTGACTTGGCGGTATAGGAAGCCTGGTACATGTACAGCGGCATCGAGTTTCCCCTTGGGCGGGAACAGGCCAGCAGATCTCCAGCCAGTCCCCGTGACTCGCGGCGGCATCTGCTGCCGGGTGCACGGCGGCGGACTGAAGACCTCTGCGTCCAAAGATCGTAGACCCGGCCCGGTCGGGCAGACCAGCCCCCGCCTCGCCGACCAGCCGTTTTGCTCGAACATGCCAGGGGTCTCGCAACTAGCCGCTCACAGGCATGAGCAAGAGCGGCGGGCGGTTCTCGTCGCGGTTGGCGGGTCAGGCGGCCGGGCCGAAGAACGGTGCATGACCAACGTCGCAGCCGCGCGTCACAAGACGGCAGTCATCCATGACCACGCTCGAGCGCCTTGGCCCTGATCGCCAGCAGACAGGAAGCAGTCCTGGAATCAAATGCTGCCGCCCCGCGATGCCCTGGTGATCCGGCGAACTTGCCTGTCAGGTCCGCAGACGATCCGGCCAGACGATACACGGCGGGTTACCGCGCCGGAGATCGATGCCTCTCGGTAGGCCGCGTAGCAGGCGAGCAGCAGGCTGGCCGGGTCGTTCTCACCGAGGCCGCTGGCAGCTACTGCGTCAGCAGTTGGCTCCTGGTCGCGATCTCGGGCCTGATGCCGGGCACGAGACCTATCTGCTGAACTAATTAGAAAAAGTAGTTATTGTCATTACTCGACTTACCCGTTACCTTCGCCATAGATACAGATGGTAGGCGGCGATCAGCGCGAATTGAGTCGGCGGTCGATTAGCTAGATCCCGGCCTGCCATGTGAGCGGGAGGGTCGTGCCGTGGCTGGTTTGCGCTTGCGCAAGGTTGCTGGATCGCAAGCTTTAGGGCTGATCGCTGCGGGCGTCTCGCTGGCATTGGCCATCGCCTTGCTGGTCGTAGTTCAAGGCAATGGCGGTAACTCGGTTCGGCTGGGACCGTCTTTTGTGCCGGGCAAGGCGGCAGTGGCCACGCCACGCCAGCTTGCGGCGTCAGCGGCCCATCGGCCGCGATTGCTGCCGGCCTCGGTGACGGCCGCCGGCAAGGCGCCCGTGACTTACGGGAAGCGGAAGATACCTGCACCGCCGCGCGAGGGCAGCCGCGGGACGTCACGGCCGCCGCGACCGCCCAAGGGTACGGTTCCGCCGGAGCGGTTTAATGTGCCGCGCTCGTCGGCCCACTCGGGTCTGCATCCGCCGCGGCGGCCCCCGGTTCCCAATCGGGCGCCGGCGGGATCTAGTAAGCCGCGCGGGACTGCGCTGAAGGTCAGCGGGTTCAATCCGGAGACCAGCAAACTGCTGCCGGCGTCGGTGGGCCGCGGGTACGCGCGTGTGTACCGGAACGCTGACGGGACGCGTACTGCCGATGTCTACCAGCAGCCGGTTAACTACCGTACGGCATCCGGTTCCTGGGCCCCGATCAACACCAACCTGGTGCACGCCGGAGCCTCCCAATCCGCTGCGCAGGCGTCGCTGGGCGCCGTGACGCCTGCGGGTTCGGCGACATCCGGACCCCCTGGGAGCTGGCAGGTCACGGCCAACACCGAGCCCGCCGCCTTCGCCAGCACCGGGACGAGCACCGACCTAGTGGACCTGGGATTCGGTGACGGCACCTCGGTCGGGTTCGGCGTGGGCGGGGCGGCGCCGGTTACAGGGCAAGTGAGCGGCCCGATGATCACCTACCCAGGGATACTTCCTGGCGCGGACGTGCAGCTCACCGCCATCGCCGGCGGCGGGGTCAAGGAAAACCTCGTGCTGCACTCGGCGAGCGCGCCGACAGTATGGACGTTCCCGCTGGACCTGAAGGGGGTGACCCCGTCGGTCGACGCCACCGGAAGGGTGGTGTTTACCGACGGGGCCGGCAACGTCGTTGCCTGGTTCCCGCACGCGTTCATGACCGACTCGAATATCGGCGCTCACTCCCACATTGGCGCCTACTCCGACGCAGTTACCTACCGGCTGTCCCAGGATGCAACGGGCACCTGGCTTCTGACGATGACGCTGGACAAGTCGTGGCTGGATGACCCGGCGCGGGTATTCCCGGTGACGGTCGACCCGACCGCGCTGTGGAATTACGCCGACACGCAGGACACGTACGTGCAGACCGGTTACTCGACGAGCAACGACACTGCCGACAACCTGAATACCGGCACCTATGATGACGGCACCGACTACGCCGCGACGTACCTGGATTTCTCCGCGCTCTCCAGCGAGCTGTCCAACGACACGATCTACGGCGCGACGCTATACATGGACGAGATCTGGTCCTTCTCCTGCACCGCCGAGCCCGTCGGCGTGTACAAGGTCACCCAGTCGTGGAGTGCCGGCAGCATCGCCAACTACCCGGGGCCGTCCTACGACTCCACGGCGCTCGGCACGGCCAAATTCGCCACCGGCTACACCACTAATGGTACGAACGGCTGCCCCAGCCCGGCATGGGAGGACGTCAACCTCGGGTCGGCTGGCACAACGCTCGTGCAGTCTTGGGCCAACGGCGGGAGCAACTACGGCCTGACGGTCCGTGCCCCCACGTCCGGCCAGACCTCGTGTAGCAGCAGCTACCCGACTGTGGATTGCGGCTGGAAGCAGTTCGATTCTGACAACGCGGCCGATGGCCTGAACGCACCTTACCTTGCGGTGACCTATAGCCCGTATAACGCCGACTACGCGTTCGCATCATCGCCGCCGACCGTGTCTCCCGCGGTGAGCTACAACCAGGCCGGCTACGTGGACGTGAAAGTCACCAACCAAGGCCACGACACCTGGACGCCGACAAACGGCTACTACCTGACCTTCGACGCTTATGAGTCCGACGGCACGACGTCGGCGTGCCTGACCAGTGCCAGCGACCCGGGCACCTGTGCTGCGCCCGACGAGACGGCGATGCCGTCGGCCGTCGCGCCTGGCCAGACTGTAACGGTTGACGCCAAGATCAACGCAATGTACCCGGGCACCTATGTGCTGGATTTCGACATGATCTATTCGACGTCGAGCGGGTACGCGCTATTCAGCGACTGGGGGGTGCCGCGGACCGCGCAACTGGACCTGACGGTCGACGCTTACCCGCCGACTCTCAACGAGATGTACCCGGCGAACAACTACCAGGTGGACTCCCTGACTCCGCAACTGTTCGCCGACGGCACCAGCGTGGACGACTGGCCGACCGGGACGGTGATGTACTACTTCACCCTGTGTGCCGGCGCGCCGTCTCCTGACGACACATGGTGCCAGACCTCATCCTGGCAGACCAGCAGGATCTTCCAGGTTCCCTTGAGCTGGGGTCTGGCCTGGAATACGGACTATTACTGGACGGTCTGGGACAGCGACTCGGGCGGGTACGGGACGCAGCCGTCTACCGCGGGCCCGTGGTTCCTGCTGCAGACCGCGGTGCCAGCGCCGGTCATCACCTCGCACCTGGCGGCGGGAAGCGCAGCTAACGGAACGCTCAACCCGGTGATGGGCAATTACTCCAGCACCGCTACTGACGCGAGCGTGAGCACGGCCGGGCCAGCTCTGGCTATCACGCGGACCTACAACAGCCTGGACCCGCGCACCTCCGGCCTGTTCGGGGCCGGCTGGTCCACGGTCTACGACATGACGGTCACGCCCGATGGCGGCGGGACGGGAAGCGTCGTCGTCACGATGGCCGATGGCACCCAGGCGAGATTCGGGCAGAACGCTGACGGCTCCTACAGCCCGCAGCAGGGCATGTTCGCCACGCTGTCCGCGCTTTCTGGCGGCGGCTGGGAGCTGATGGACAAGTCAGGGACGGTGTACACGTTCAGCGTGTCCGGGCAGTTGACCTCGATCACCGACAACCGTGGCCGGACCGAGACGCTGACCTACAATTCTTCCGGAGATCTGACCACGATCACGTCCGCGAGCGGGCGTGCGCTGCACCTGACATGGAGCAGCGGGCACGTCGCTTCAGTCGCCACCGATCCGGTCAACGGCAGTCCGCTGACCTGGAACTATTCCTACAGCGGCAACGACCTGACCCAGGTGTGCTCGCCTGCGGCCGCGCCGAACTGCACCGGTTACAGCTATACCGCCGGGTCGCACCTGCTGACGACCATGCTCGATTCCGCGCCGGCCGGGTTCTGGCCGCTGGACGACGCGTCAGGCACGGTCGCGGCGAGCGGAATCGGCGCGAACCTGGGCAGCGACAACGGCACGTTCTACGGGCCTGCTCCGACTCTCGGCACAGATGCCGGGCCAGGATCGGGCAGCAGCGCCACGGCTGCCGGCTTCGCCGGCGGGACCAGGGTGGGGTTGCCGAACTATGCCATCACGCGGTACGGGCCGTTCGTGACCGCGGCGGCCTGGTTCAAGACCACCAGCGACGGAGTGATCCTCGATTACCAGGACACCACCCTGTCCCAGGGTGATCCCACCAAGTGGACGCCCGCTCTCTATGTGGGCACCGACGGCAAGCTGTACGCCGAGTTCTGGCAGGGCTCCATGGCGCCGATTGCATCCTCTGGCACTGTCAACGACGGCAAATGGCATCTCGCGGTGCTGTCCGCGGACGGCTCGAGCCAGACGCTGTACCTCGACGGCCAGAAGGTCGGCACGCTGTCAGGCACGATCGCCGCGCCATCGCAGGACGTGAGTTACGTCGGCGACGGCTATGCGTCGAACTGGACCGGCGCGCCCTCGGGCGGCGGGTACTTCCCGTTCACCGGCGACATCGCTGACGTGGCGCTTTATGACTACCCGCTCGGCCAGGCACAGGTCACCGAGCAGTACCAGGCGGCGCAGGCGTCGGCAGAGCTGAGCCAGGTCACCCTGCCCAGCGGCCGGGTCCAGGCGAAGCTGAGTTACAACACTGCCGCTGACCGGGTCGCCACCGAGACCGACGCGCAGGGCGGCACGTGGACGCTGGGCGGACTCAACTACGGAGGGTCGGTGGGCTCGCCGACCGCGACGGTGAACCTGACCGACCCGCGCGGCGGGTCGACCACCAGCGTGTACGACCCGCTGCGGAACTATGAGATGACCTCGCAGACCAATCCTGCCGGTGGCACAACTGCCTGGCAGTACGACACCGAGGGGTTCGTCGACTACATGACCGACCCCGACGGCGACCCCACCGGCTACTACTTAGACGACCGCGGGAACATTACCGGCGTCGTCACCGAGCGCACCCCAGGAACCTTCTATACGTCGTGGTACGACTATTACGAGGACACCTCCAACCCGTTCGATCCGCGCAACGACCAGATGACCGTCTCCGAGGACGGCCGGTCCGCCAACGCGCTTGACAGCACGTACGAGACGACGTGGAGCTACGACAGCTACGGGGACGTCACCTCCGAGCACTTCCCCGCAACCCCCGGCTTCTCCAGCGGCAGAACCGAGACCTGGTCGTATACCGCCGGCACCGAGTCGGCCGTAGGCGGCGGCACCGAGCCGCCAGGGCTGCTGGCGAGCTACACGGACACCGCTGGCCTGGTGACCACCTACGCCTACGACTCGGCTGGCGACCTGATGCAAGAGACTGACCCGAATGGCCTGGTCACCAAGTACGCCTACGACGCTCTCGGCCGTCAGACAAGCATGACCGAGATCTCCGCGGATTTCCCGGACGGGATCACGACTACGTACGCCTATGACCCGCTAGGCCGCATCCTGACCCAGACTGGACCACCGGTCACCAACGCCGTCACCGGCGTCACCCACACCGAGCAGACCAGCTACGGCTATGACCCCGACGGCAACGTTCTCACCACCACGGTCTCGGATAACACCGGTGGGGACACAGCCCGTACAACCACCAACGTCTACAACAGCTACGGAGAGCTGGCCAAGACGACCGACCCGACCGGCGCGGTCACCAGCTACACCTACGACGCGGCAGGCAACGTCGCTACCGTCACAGACGCGGACGGCAACACATACGCCTACACTTACACACCGCTGAACAACGTGGCGACTAAGACGCTGGACAACTGGACCGGCAACCCGTACAACCCGTCGCCTGCGACGAACCTAGTGCTGGACTCCTACGGTTACGACCCAGCTGGCCGACTGGCGTCAGTGACCGACTCGATGGGTCGCACCACGTCCTACACCTACTTCCTGGACGGGCTGGAAGCCACGGTCACGGCAACCGGAGCGCGGCTGAACGGGTCCACGACTCCCGCCAATGTCGTGCTGCATTCCTATGCCTATGACGGCGCGGGGAACCTGACTCAGGACGTGGCCAACGGCGGGCTGACCACCACCGACTACACCTGGGACGCCGCCGATCGGCTGCAGACCCAGACCCTCGACCCGTCCGGGCTCGACCGGGTGACGACCTACGGCTGGGGTTACCGCGATCTGGTCACCAGCATCACCACGACTGGCGCCGCGTCGACCGGATCGCGCGAGACGCTGTATGGCTACGACAACGCGGGCAACCTGACCAGCCAGAAGGTCGTGGACGGCAGCAACGACCTGACCACCACCTACACCGTCGACGAGCTCGGCAATCTCACGTCGATCGCTGACCCGCGCGGTAACGTCAGCGGCGCGGATGCGGCCGACTACACCACGACCATGACCTACGACGCCGCCGGGAACCTGCAGACCGTAACCGGTCCGCCGGTCTCTGTCACTTCCGCGGGGTCTGACCCGTCCACAACGCAGCCGGTCACCACATACGGCTACGACACCTTCGGTGACCAGACCCAGGTTCAGAACCCACTCGGCCAGGTCACCACCGACGCCTACAACGGCGACGGCAGGCTGACAAAGACCACTGCGCCGTCATACACCCCGCCGGGCGGCAGCACGATCACGCCGGTGACCACGCAGACCTATGACGGGAACGGGAACCTGACCTCGGCCACCGACCCGGATGGCAGCACGTGGACTTACTCCTACGATCAGCTCGGCGACAAGGTCCGGGTCACCGATCCGGCCGTCAACGGCGTGGCCGGCCAGTGGAACTACGGCTACGACACCGACGGCGAGCAGACGTCCGTGGTGAGCCCGACGGGCGCGCAGACTCAGTCCACCTACGACGACCTTGGCCGCCAGATCACCGCCACACAGGTCGAGCGATACCCGGCAAGCGCCGCCTACACCACGGCGATGACCTACGACGACGCCGGCAACCTCGTGTCGTCGACGAACCCGCTCGGCGATACGACCACCTACGCCTACGACGCAGCTAACGAGCTGACCAAGCAGACCGACCCGGCCGGCGATGCCACCTCCTACGCCTATGACGCCTGGGGAGACCTGGCGTTGGTGACTAACCCGCTCGGCGACGTCACCAGCTACGGCTATGACCAGGCTGGCCGGGAGACGAGCATGGCGCAGGCGAACGCGTCGGGGACAACGCTGGCTACCACGTCCTACGGCTACGACCCGGCAGGCAATCAGACCTCCGTCACCAATCCCGACGGGAACACCACAACCGACGCCTATAACGCCATGAACCAGCTCGCCTCCGTCACGACGCCGGTCACCCCGACCACATCGGATGTGGTGTCGTATGGCTACGATGCCGCAGGCGACCGGACTATGGTCACCGACGGGAACGGCAATTCCACGGTCACGACCTACAATTCGCTGAGCCTGCCCCAATCGGTCATCCTGCCCGCCACGTCGGCTTCTCCGTCGGCAGCCGACCGCACGTTTACTGTCTCCTATGACGCCGACGGCCGCCCTGTCAGCGAGTCCGAGCCCGGCGGGATCAGCCAGTCCTGGACCTATGACGCCCTCGGCGACCTGACTGGCCAGAGCGGTTCCGGCGCCTCGGCAAGCACCGCGGCCCGGACCTTCGGCTATGACCTGTCCGGAGAGCTGACCAGCTACTCCTCGCCGGGCGGCGCGGTCAGCGTCAGCTATGACGACCGGGGCCTGCCGCTGTCGGTGACCGGGGGCGGCCAGCCCGCTCAGTCGTATGCCTACAACGCGGCTGGCCAGCTGACCTCGCGCACCGACGCGGCCGGGACCGCGACGTTCGGCTACGACCCGGCAGGTCGGCTCGACTCGATGACCGACCCGCTGACAGGCGCGGACGTTACCTACGGCTACAACCAGGCCTCCGAGCTGACGGGCGTGTCCTACGGAGCGGGCGACGCCAGCCAGGCACTCGCCTACGACGCGCTGGGCCGGGTCACCTCCGACACGCTGCGGACATCAGCCGGGGCCACCATCGCGTCGGCGACGTACGGGTACGACGCCGCCGGGCACCTGACCAGCCAGGGCACCACGGGTACCGCGGCCGCGGGCACGTCCACGTATACCTATGACCAGGCCGGATGGCTCACCTCGTGGCAGAACCCGGCCGGTACCACGACCAGTTACGGCTACGACGATGCCGGGAACCTGACCAGCGCCGGGTCCACCACCTACGGCTACAACCAGCAGGACCAGCTCACCTCGGCCGCGGGATCGTCCGGTACGACGACCTACAGCTACGCCCTGTCGGGCACCCTGTCGCAGGTCTCCGGCCCTTCGGGCAGCACGTCTTACACCTTCGACGCCTACGGGGACATGGCCACCGCCGGGAGCATCAGCTACGCATACGATGCGCTCGGCCGCCTCGCACAGCGCACGGGCTCCTCGGGCACGACGACGCTCGCTTACGACGGTCCCACGGCGCTCACGCCATCGGCCATCCTCGGATCATCGGGACAGGTCCAGCAGGCCTACGACCGGGACCCGGCCGGGAACCTGGTCGCCGCGTCCATCGGCGGCGCAGCGGCGATTGCCTGGACCGACCCCCTGCACGGGGACGTCACCGGCCTGCTCACCCCGTCCGGGACGTCGCTGGAGTCCTCGGCGGCCTACGACCCGTGGGGCAACGTCACCGCCACGACCGGGTCGATGCCCGCGCTGGGCTACCAGGGCGGCTACACCGACCCCACCACCGGACTCGTCGACATGGGATCCCGCTGGTACAACCCCTCGACCGGCGGATTCACCTCAGCCGACACGCTGCTGACAGTGCCGGGCCCGGGTGGGGGCACCGCCTCCACCGCAGGCGACCCGCTCGCCGGCGGTGGCTCCGGCCCCTTCGGCTACGCTGCCGACAACCCCCTGACCATCGTGGACCCGACCGGTCACTTGCTTCCTCGACCCGATAGCCCGGGTCCTGCTCCCTCCGTACTGGAAGACACCAGCGTTTCCATACTGGAAGACACCGGCGAAGCGGCCGGGGCCGAAGTCCTCGCCGGCGGTGGGCCGGAAGACCCGGTTACCGACGTCACAGCGGCGGCAACGCTCCTCGTCGGCGGCGGGATCGCGCTGTACGACTTGCTGAGCAGTTCGCCATCGGGCGGGTCGTCCCCTTACGCCGGCCTGGACTTCTCCGATCTCTCCGATCTGTCGGGACTGCAAGGTATCAACTTCTCCGATCTCTCCGATCTGTCGGGACTGCAGGGCATCAACTTCTCCGACATCCCGAACCTGAGTGGGCTTGCCGGTGTCAACTTGTCCTTCCTCGGCCAGATCAGCTGGAGTGCCGCGGCGGGCGGGTGCGGCCTGGCTTGCCTGCTGGCCGACCTACCGCCGCCATGCGGCGTGGCCTGCCACCAGGCCCAGCAGGTACTGGACAACGAGAACAAGGTCCTCGCCAAGCCGCACGAGAGCCCTGCCATTACTCAGGCTGAGCTCAACAAGCAGCGCGACGCTGTCGAGGCACGCTATAAGCGTCAAGAGGCGTCCGAGAACCTGAGCAAGTACCAGCAGATCTATGCGAAATCTCGGGCGGCGCTCGAGAGCGAGCAGGCCGCGAAGTTCGATATGCCAGTCGGCACCGGCGGGCCGCCCGGAGGCGGTCTTAATTTCCCGACAACAAATGGCTGCGACGACGATCCGCCATCCTCGATGACTGACCAGAGTGCCATTGAGGATCTGAATGATCTCGCTACCTCTACCGGACATGCGGCCGACCAGGCTTTTAAGCTCATTCAGGGAGCAAAGCCCGCGGTCGGCGTACCAAATGCCCCCTCTTACTCTGCGCAAGTACCAGCACCGATCTCCCTCGAAGCTGCCCTTCCGGCCGTGGTTATATCCGCCTACGTGGTATGGCAGGCGGCCAAGAGGTGGTCTAACAGTCGGCAGAACGAAGGATCTCAGGGGCCTGGCTGCCCGGGCTGACGCGCAGGCACCGCCGGTGCTCGCGCGGTCAGCCGTGCGCGGTGGCGGCCGCCAGTATGCTGGGCCGGATACACGTGGCTAGTCAAGACGGAGTGCCCCATGAGCGCCAGTACGGATACTCGCGGGGGAGGCAGGATCCCGGCTACTCTCGTGGGCACCTGGCTTGCCGCACTTCTATGTGATGACCGCGACGAGCGGGACCGGCTGGCACCACGCATCAATGGCCCCCGCCCTGGACTTGCCGATGACATGGCAGTCGTTGAAGCCGCTAGCGAAATCGCACTGCGTCGCTATTACGGCGTGGATTACGATGTCCGTGATGTCACACCGCTTGCTGAACTGGTACGCGATTCCGAGACGGGTAGCCGTCCGCTGAGTCTGATGCAGATTGAAGCAGTAATCAGGGCGGCACTCGGTGAGCGCGACGTTGACCTGCGTGCAGTCAATGCGGCCGCGAAATTCAAAGTTCAGGTCATAGCCACGCTCGGCGCATCGCAGTGGCTCTCGCTGGAGGAGGATGCCACACGAGCACTAGTCGCCGAAGCGGAGACTGTGGCTAGAAATAACGGCTGGAATCCTCAGCCAGCAGACTGATGACGTCAGTCCTCTGCGTTGATCCAGGGAGGAGCGTAAGCCTGTGGGCGCAGAGTCTCGGGATGACGGGGTACTAGCCGCACTGCGAGCCGCGATAGCCGCCCGATCGGGCACCGAGGAGTCGCTTCGCCGAGCCTTCCATGGAGATCCAGAGTTCTGCCTGAACTTGTTCTGCGCGGTCGTTAGCGAGCGTTTCGGCGACGCTGACGTCAGGGCTATCACGGCCTTTACGGCACAGGAGAGAGCCAAGCGACCGGGATTCCCGGCGCTGGAAGCCGAGCAGGTCATCCGCTGGGTGCTCGGCGAGGAGCGGCTCGGGCAAGAGATCGACTGGGCTGCAGAGAACTACCTAGAGGTGTTCGTCGCCGTGCTGGCGCGCGTGCTTGAAGACTGGCGTCCATCGCAGGCCGAGCTGGATAAGCTGTTCAGGCTCACGGGTGAGCAGGCGACTGAAGTCCGTGCCGTCGTGTCAGACATTGCGCCCGTCCTGGCCGGACCTGTCGGGGAACGGCTCGGCAATGGCTCGCGCGCATCGCCCGGCCACGGAGCTGACCTGGAGCCCATGCACCTGGTGGCACTGGGGTTTCAGGCGGTGAATCTTGGGCGCGACCAGGATGCGCTCACAGCCTTTGACCGGGCAGTCGGGCTCAAGGCGAACAGTTTCTTGGCAGCGATCGGGCGGGCTGAGGCCTACACAGGCCTGGCACGGTGGGAAGAAGCTGTGGCCGAATATCGGCGGGCGGTGAGTCTGGATCCAGGCAATGCGTCGGCCTGGTGGCGACTAGCCCGCGCGGAGCGGCGACATGGGCACCTCGACGAGGCACTCGATGGCTATAACCGCGCGATCGAGCTTGACCCGCGGGACTCCCCGGCATTCGCAGGCCGCGGAGCCGTTCACGAGGCACTTGGTCACGTCGAATTGGCGCTTGCGGACTACGAGCGGGCTGTGGAGCTGGACGAAGGCAGCCTCTGGGCTATGGAGCGCCGGGCCGATCTATACCGCCGCACAGGACAGCCAGGTGAGACGACAGGGCGTGATCGGCCGCCGCCAGAGGCCGCCAACGATTCGCTGCTCAGCGAGAACGAGATCGATGATGCCCTTGCGCTGAACGACCAAACTCTCGAACAAGATCCAACCGACGTCGATGCGCTCGTGAGCCGGGGGCTGATTTACTGTGACCGGGGATGTTATGGCCAGGCGCTGACGGATCTGACGCGCGCGACGGAGCAAGACCCAGGCAGCTACCTGGCGGCGATCGGCCGGGCCAGCTGCTTCAGTCGGCTGCAGCGCTATGACCAGGCAGTTGCCGAGTTCGGCCGTGCTGCCGTCCTTGATCCGGCTGAGGCGCTGCCGCACATCGGCCTTGGAGTCGCGTACTTGGACCTTGACAGCTACGACAAAGCCCTTGCTGGGTTCAACACCGCGATTGAGATAGAGCCGCAGGAGCCGCGCGCATTCGGCAACCGCGCGGTGACGTACACGGCTCTCGGCCGATACGAAGACGCCATTGCCGACTGCGACAGAGCGATCGAGCTGAACCATGCAGCTGTCGGTTGGATACGAGGAGTTCGCGCCGAGGCGTGCCGGCTCCTGGGGCGCTACAACGACGCGCTCGATGGCTATAACCGCGCGATCGAGCTTGACGACCGCGATGCAGAGGCTTACGCCGGCCGCGGACAGACGTACCTGGCGATGGGAGATAGCACCGGGCTAGCCCAGCAAGACTTTCGGCGCGCGATCGAACTAGATCCCGCTCTGGAGGCCGACATCGGCGCGCTACTCGCGCACCCCGCGGAGTGAGCCCGGTGGTCATCGGCACCGTCCGGCTGCGGGACCTGGAGGTCACCGAGGTCGACAATGCGCTGGCCGCGGTCGCCGTCAAGCGGCCAGTTCGACGGTGGCGATGGCGCACCTGGCACTGACCCGGGCATCACCCGCGCGCAGGCGAAGAACCTGGTGCTGCGGAGCGTGTCCGCGCTGACCGGGACTCCGCCGGGACGGCAGGGCCGGCCCAGCCGCAGCATGACCCTGGCCCAGGCCACCGCAGTGACAGCCGCCGCCAGGGCCGCCGGGCCGCGCACCCGCGCGGATGTGATGCTGCCGCTGTGCACCGGGGTGCGGACCGAGGAAGCGCGGGCGCCGCGATGGGAGCACGTCGATTTCGGCGATCCCCGGCAGCGTCCCGCCGCGGCCGGCCAGCGTGGCGGTGTGGCCGTCGGTGCAGGCCCAGGCAGACACCAAGACCAGGGCTTCCCGGGGCACCCTCGCCCTCCCGCAGCTCGCGGTGCCACAGCTTTGTGCCTCGAGAAGTACTCAAGCGAGATGAAACGACACGCTACCGGGAGGGTGGTAATACGGTCGCCCAACCGCCGGACTCTGCGATGAAGT
>Ga0335072_10009482_pt1 | contig 14040 bp, 10 predicted proteins | sample Lox_Sample_21_FD_206725 | JGI IMG/M metagenome (GOLD analysis project Ga0335072, IMG submission 206725) | Soil microbial communities from Loxahatchee National Wildlife Refuge, Florida, United States - Lox_Sample_2.1 | ecosystem: Environmental > Terrestrial > Soil > Wetlands | place: USA...
GTATGAAAAGCTGACCCGAGAGGACCGCGTCGGCTTTGAAAACATGGCCGAGGTCCACAGTACCCTGTCCGAAGATCTGTCGTTCAACCGGGTGATCCGGCTGGCCGAGAACGTCGAAGGCGCCGCACTCTACATGGTTCACGTCTCGGCCGCGACCGGGGTGGCGGCGATCGCCGCTTCGCGGGCGCGCGGCTTTCCGATCTACGGCGAAACCTTGCACCAATACTTGCTCTACAATGCCGAAGACTACAAGCGGCCGGGCGGGCAGATGTTTCACACCTATCCGTCGCTCAAATTCCCACAGGACCAAGCGGCGCTATGGGCGGCCACCGACCATGGCGCGATCCAGGCGATCGCCACCGACGAGGTGTGCTGTCCATTGCAGGTCAAATTGCAGGGCCGGCGGATCGACGACACCACCGGCGGCAATTCCGGGGTCGAGCCGCGAGTGTCGCTGATGTATACGCATTTGGTCGAAAAGCGCGGCTATAGTCTCGTCGATTTTGTCGGGCTGACCGCCGCAAACGCCGCCCGCATCATGGGCCTCTACCCGCGCAAAGGCGCGCTCGCCATCGGCTCGGATGCCGATATCGTGCTGCTCGACCCGCGGCTGCGCCGAACATTGCGCAAAGAGGATCTGCACGAGACCGATTACACCCCGTGGGAGGGCCACGAGGTCGCGGTATGGCCCAGCATGACGATCCTGCGCGGCAAGATCGTGGTCGAAAACGGCCGGTTTCTGGGCTCACCCGCCGATGGGCAATTTCTGCCGCGCAAAATCCCCGACGACATCCGTTCCCGGCCGGCGGTCTGACCGTCGCTCCGCGCCGGGGCGGCTCACCTTAGCGCCGCCTGCCTGCGCCGCAAGCCTTTTGCCTGCGCCGCAAGCCTTTTGTAGGAAGGTCTGGCTAATAGGAAGGTTTGGCCGGACGGTTCGGCGGCGGGTCGCGGTATATCTGCAGCCGGGTCACCCGCAGCCCGGCAACGCCATGCGCGTCGATCGCTTTTTGCCAGGCATGAAATTCCTCGATCGAAAGCTGGTAGCGCCGGCACGCCTCATCGAGGGTCAGCGCACCGTTGCGTACCGCGTTGACGATGACCGCCTTGCGCCGAGCCACCCACCGTTTGGTGTCAGGCGCCGGCAGCAGAGGTTCCCCGGCTGGGTCTTTCTGATCCATGACAACAGAATAGAGCCGCAGCGCTTAAAGAATTGCTAAGTCAAGACAGCCGGATCAGGGTAAGATTATTAACCGGCACCGCCGCTCCACTTGCTGCCGATGGCGGCGCACCGGCCCGGAAAGGCTGGCGTGGAGCGGCGTCTGCGGGTCGCGGCGTTGCCGCGGGGGATCTCGGCGAAACCGTGCCAAAGCCGTGCGGCCGGCCCCGTCGGTGATGTGAAACGCGTGCCGAATCAACACGCTTCCGGCGATTCTCGCGCTTGAAGCGCAACCCGCCGATTCATATACTCCGGCCCGCTATTTCACCGCTTCGGGGAGACCGATGCGTCCGTCGCTTCCGCCAGGTTATCGCCCCTCCGATGACGAAGAGTTCATGAGCCCGCTTCAGGTCGAATACTTTCGACAAAAGCTGCTGCGCTGGCGCGAGTCGCTGCTCGCCGAATCAATCGATACCCTGCAGCATCTGAAGGAAGAGAGCCTGTTGAAACCCGATCTGACCGATCGCGCCGCGCTCGAGGCGGAGAGGTTGATTGAACTGCGCACCCGGGCGCGCGAGCGCAAGCTGATTTCGAAAATCGATGCGGCACTCCACCGTATTGCCGACGGTACTTACGGCTATTGCGAAGAAACCGACGAGCCGATCGGTATCCGCCGCCTCGAGGCCCGGCCGATCGCCACCCTCAGCATCGAAGCGCAGGAGCGCCATGAGCGGATGGAGCGAACCCACCGCGACGACTGACGCGGGGTGTCGCCGCTGCTGACGCAGACCCGCCAATCGACGAGCATCGGCCGCCTGATCGGAAACAAAGTTGGAACTTCGGGGTTGTCAGGCCGCTGATCGTTGGTAGAATGAAAGGGTCGTCGATCTTATAAGGCGAGAAAAATGGCGATCAAGGCCGAACCGTTCGGCGCCGGGGACGCAAAAAGGGTAGTCCTCAAACCCGGCTGGCCAAGAGCGGTTTGGGCCGGCCTCGATCGGCCGCATTGGCGGCGTCGTATGTTGTTGTGGCCGGTCGCTGGCATCGCCATCGCCGCGGTCGTTGGCGCCGCCATTGCCGGAGCCTCGACGCCGGTGCTGCGGTTTGCACCGCTGGGTTTCGCGGTCTTGGCAATTGCTGTGGCCGGCGCAATCGGCGGCGCGGCGGCGGCGAAGGTCGGGCTCGATGTCCTCAGGCGTGGCGAGACGCGGCGGGTGGCGGCGAAGGACGGTGCCGTAACGTCAGCCGATCCCGCCGTTGTCCGTCTCTCTGGCGGATGTCACGACGCTATCAGCCGACCACAGGAGGTCGCAATCGACCCCCTCGGCAGCAAGCCCGGAGCACAAATGGTCGAGCGAAGCACCGCCCCCGGAGCGCAGACGCGGGTCGATGACGTCATGTCGGCGCTGGTGGCGGCGCCGACCGACCCGGCGCTTCAGCCATTCTTCGCCGATGCGCCGGTCGGGATCGGCGTCATCGACGCTCTGGGATGTTTCACCAAGGCAAACCGCGCGCTTGGCGAATTGTTTGACGCCGGCCCCGAGACCTTGATCGGTCGCGGACTGATCGCCCTGCTGAACCCGGAAGATCGCGCCGCGGTCGCCGCCAGACTCGCCGATGCCGCGCTCGGTCGGGAGGACCGCAGCCCGGTCGAAATTCGCCTGGCGCCGCCGAGCGAGCGGACCATGGTTCTGCTCCTCAACCGCTTTGACAATACCGCTGATGCGGACTTGACCGACGATGCGCGCCCGATGCCGGCCATCAAATCCGGACCGGATGACAATATGGCTTCACCGGCCGGGGCGGATCGGACCCGCAGCCTGACACTATATTTCATCGACGTTACCGAGCAGAAGCAACTCGAGACCCACTTTGCCCAATCGCAGAAAATGCAGGCGGTCGGCCAGTTCGCGGGCGGGGTGGCGCACGATTTCAACAATCTGTTGACGGCGATGATTGGATTTTGCGATCTGCTGCTCTTGCGGTCACGGCCGGGCGATCCCGCTTTTGCCGACATCATGCAGATCAAGCAGAACGCCAACCGCGCCGCCAATCTCGTACGCCAATTGCTGGCCTTTTCGCGTCAGCAGACCCTGCAGCCGCGGGTGTTGGACATCACCGATGTGCTGGCCGAATTGTCGCATCTGCTGCGGCGGCTGATCGGCGAAAATATCGAGCTTGAATTTGTCCATGGCCGGGATCTCGGTCTGGTCAAAGTCGATCAGGGCCAGCTCGAACAGGTCGTCATCAATCTTGCGGTCAACGCCCGCGACGCGATGCCGGAGGGCGGCCGGCTGACAATCCGGACCCAAAGATCGTATCAGCCCCGCCCGGTTCGACGCGGAACCGAAATCATGCCGGCGGGAGACTATGTGCTGATCGAAGTCACCGATACCGGCGTCGGCATCGCTCCCGATACATTGGCGCGCATCTTTGAGCCGTTTTTTTCGACAAAGGAGGTCGGGTCCGGCACCGGGCTGGGGCTCTCGACCGTCTACGGCATCGTCAAACAGACAGGCGGGTTTATCTTTGTCGAGAGTTGTCCGGGGCGCGGCACGATTTTTTCGATCTATCTGCCGGGCAATCTCGCCGCCGATGCGCCGCCGCGCGAAATTGCCGAGGCCGAGCCCGCCATCGCCCGCGACTTGACCGGCAGCGGCACGATCATGCTGGTCGAAGATGACGATGCCGTGCGCATGTTTGGCGCCCGCGCTTTGCGCAACAAAGGCTATCGGGTGATCGAAGCCAAAAACGGCGAGTCGGCGTTGGCGATGATCCGCGATGCCGCCGACCCGATCGATCTGGTAATCACCGACGTGGTCATGCCGCAGCTGGACGGGCCGGCTCTGGTCCGCGAATTGCGGGATCTTGATTGCCACATCAAAGTGATCTTCATTTCCGGTTATGCCGAGGATGGTTTTCGCCAGCGTCTCGACCAGGAACGCGATATCCACTTTCTGCCAAAGCCGTTCGATTTGAAGCAGTTGGCCCTGAAGGTGAAGGAGGTGTTGCGCAGCGACTGCGGATCTTCGCAATTCGCCGATTGCGTTTCCGAACAAAACCGGTACACTAGCCTCGTGGTGGCGCGTTGCACGGTAGCGCCGGGTGTGAAATAACGGAGGGCCTCGGCATGCAGACGGCATTGCGCCTGTTGGACAAAGAAGCGATGGACAAGCAACGGGCTTTGGATGCGGCGCTCGGTCAGATTGAACGAGCCTTTGGCAAGGGCTCGATCATGAAGCTCGGATCGCACGAGACCGCAGGCGATACCGAGGTCATTGCGACCGGTTCGCTCGGTCTCGATATCGCCCTTGGCATCGGCGGTTTGCCGCGCGGCCGGATCATCGAAATCTACGGTCCGGAAAGCTCGGGCAAGACCACCCTCGCCTTACACGTCATTGCTGAGGGTCAGCGCGCCGGCGGGACCTGCGGCTTTATCGATGCCGAGCATGCGCTCGACCCGGCTTACGCCCGCAAACTCGGGGTCAATGTCGACGATCTGTTGATCTCGCAACCCGATGCGGGCGAGCAGGCGCTCGAAATCGCCGACACATTGGTGCGCTCGGGTGCCATCGACGTTCTGGTCATCGATTCGGTCGCCGCCCTCGTCCCACGCGCCGAGCTCGAAGGCGAGATGGGTGACAGCCATATGGGGCTGCAGGCCCGGCTGATGAGCCAGGCATTGCGCAAGCTGACCGGCTCGATCTCGCGTTCGCACACCATCGTCATCTTTATCAATCAGATCCGCTATAAAATCGGCGTCATGTTCGGCAATCCGGAAACGACGACCGGCGGTAACGCGCTCAAGTTTTACGCATCGGTCCGGCTCGATATCCGTCGCATCGGCTCGATCAAGGAACGTGACCAGGTGATCGGCAACCAGACCCGGGTCAAGGTCGTCAAGAACAAGATGGCACCGCCATTCAAGGTGGTCGATTTCGATATCATGTATGGCGAAGGCATCTCCAAGCGCGGCGAACTCATCGATCTCGGTGTCCAGGCCGGGGTGGTCGAGAAATCGGGCTCGTGGTTTTCCTATGACGGCCAGCGCGTCGGCCAGGGTCGTGAAAACGCCAAGAATTACCTGCGCGAACATCCGGATGTCGGCGATGCAATCGAGCGCGCAATCCGTGCCAATGCCGGCCTTGTCGCCGAAGCGATGATGGCAGCCCCCGGCGAAGCAGTCGCCGCCGACGAGTAGCGTTGCGTCCAAGCAGCGGCATTCGCTTGACTCAGGACCTATCGGATCGACGATAAAGGGCGAATTCCCGTCGACTTATTTATCCGGTTGAGCGGCTGGACAAGCACATGCCTGATCCTCTATAAGCGCCGCTCGCCGGTGCGCCCAGGTAGCTCAGTTGGTAGAGCAACGGACTGAAAATCCGTGTGTCGGTGGTTCAATTCCGCCCCTGGGCACCATCCCTCTATGCCCGATCACCCCTTGGTCCCGGCTACGCGTTACTGTCCGCTAACCGCTGAAAGACGAGAGATTGTGGCTGATTAGGAGGATTTTGACTTAAGTCATTGCCAGTGGTCGCATTCGGTCCATCGGCTGCGCGGCCGGTGGTATTTCCATTGGCAGTCTGACTGTGGCTGCTACCCATGCGTTCCCCGGAGCTTATGCGTCTCCCGGAGCCGGGTCGAACCCCGTTGCTCGCGAATGTGAACAACCGTGTACTGTTTGTCCGTCCGATCCGGCACCGCCGAGCGGCTGGAATGGCTTTTTAGCCAGGCAGCGCCTACCATATCGTCGCTGCGACGCCCTTGTTATTACCAGGAGTGCGCCGCGCAACGACCCAATCTTGACCGAAGGGCGCTCCTGACACCGGCTTGCTCTACCGCACCGGCAATGACAACCGCGGCATGGCCGTACCGAGACCCGTTTTGGCGCATAGCTGCGGCCCGCGGCTAGCCGGCAAATGCCGCGATGCCGGTCTGGGCGCGACCAAGGATCAGCGCGTGGATATCGTGCGTACCCTCGTAGGTATTCACTGCCTCAAGGTTCATGACGTGGCGGATGACGTGATATTCATCGGAAATTCCGTTGCCGCCGTGCATGTCGCGCGCCATCCGGGCGATGTCGAGCGCTTTGCCGGCATTGTTGCGCTTTAGCAGCGAGACCATTTCGGGCGTTGCCCGCCCTGCATCCTTGAGCCGCCCGACCCGCAGACAGGCGTTGAGGCCGAGGGTGATTTCGGTCTGCATGTCGACGAGCTTTTTCTGGATCAGCTGGTTGGCGGCAAGCGGCCGGCCGAATTGGCGGCGTTCGAGCGTGTAGCTGCGCGCCGCGTGCCAGCAGAACTCGGCCGCACCCATCGCCCCCCAGGCGATGCCGTAGCGCGCATTGTTGAGGCATGAAAACGGCCCGCGCAAGCCACTGACATCCGGCAACAGGTTTGCCTCGGGGACGAATACGTCGGTCATGACGATTTCGCCGGTAACCGAGGCGCGCAGGCTGAACTTGCCCTCGATCTTAGGGGTGCTCAGCCCGTCCATGCCACGCTCGAGGATAAACCCGCGGATGATGCCGTCTTCGGTCTTGGCCCAAACCAACAGAACATCGGCGATCGGCGCATTGGAGATCCACATCTTGGCGCCGTTGAGTTGGTAGCCGCCCGCCACCGCGACTGCGCGCGTCGTCATCCCGCCTGGATCAGAACCGTGATCGGGCTCGGTCAGGCCAAAGCAGCCAACCCATTCGCCCGATGCGAGCTTTGGCAGGTATTTCTGGCGCTGGGTCTCGGTGCCGAAATCATCGATCGGGTACATCACCAGGCTCGACTGCACGCTCATCGCCGAGCGATAGCCGCTATCGACGCGTTCGACCTCGCGCGCGATCAGCCCGTAGCAGACGTAGTTGACGCCGGCGCAGCCATAGCCTTCGATCGTCGCGCCGAGAAAGCCGAGAGCCCCCATCTCGTTCAGGATTTCGCGGTCGAAATACTCGCGCCGATTGGCCTCGATGATGCGTGGCAGCAGCTTTTCCTGGCAGTACGCGCGGGCGCTGTCACGAACCATCCGTTCGTCTTCGCTGAGCTCATCATCAAGCAGCAACGGATCGGCCCAGTCGAACCGCGCTTCGGCAGATTTGCGACCGGCGGCACGCGGTTGAGAGATCACGTGGGCTTGCATCAGGGACCTCGGCGGTGGGTCAAGGGCTCTTTAATATAATGCGTCCCCGGACGCTCGCGGCATGAATCCACCGCCTTCGACAGGGTCGAATCAGAAAGCGATCGCTCGATTGTTATGCCGACCGAGCAGGCCGCGGGCGAGTGCGGGCCTATTTCCTCGGCCCGGAGGGCTGCCGGCCGGTGCCGCGGCCAAGCCCGATCTTTTTGGCAAAGGCGGAGCGCTGCTCGGCATAATTGGGCGCCACCATCGGATAGTCCGGCGCCAACCCCCATCGCGCCCGGTATTCGTCAGGCGTCATGTTGTAAGTTGAACGCAAATGTCGCTTCAGCATTTTCAATTTCTTGCCATCTTCCAGACAAATCAAATAATCTGGCGTAATCGATTTCCGGATCGGTACCGCCGGTTTTGCCGGTTCCGGTATTGGCTCGGGAACCGGCCCCTCCAGCCCCTTCAGCGAATGGTAGACGGCGTTGATCACTTCGGCCAGCTGCGTTGTCGGCAACGTATTGTTGCTGACATAGGCGGCCACCACGTCAGCAGTCATCCGCAACAACTCTTCTTCCGCCATCTTGGGCGTCACTGTTTCTGCCATCTTTCGCCTCGAAGAAGCCCGAATGTGCGCGCGAGCGGCGATAATTACCGCACGAATATCTTGTGTCAATGGAAACCTATGAGGATAGCGGGGACAGTAGTCGCGAGTTGTCTACCGAGCAACGACTTGATCGAGTTGACCAAGGTTTATGGTTTGCTAGTGGTCGGAATCTGACATTTGATACCCTGGCAGCACGGCTGAAACCCGCGGAAACCTTTAGCGTTTACGCTACCAACTATTGCGTCCGGACCGCCAAGCCCACTTCTGACAGACGGTATTCATCTCTCATTCTCCGTCGCCCCCGAAGGCGCGGGTCCTGGGCTGCCTATGCAGTGCTTATCCGCCCCGATGCCGCTCACAACCGGACGCCGCGCTGGCAGCAGCTCGCTATGCCGCATACTCACGCGATTTATGGTGGGCGGTTGGCAGGAGAAGGCGAGATATGGTAGACTTTTGCCAGGTTGCTTGGTTCAACTCTGACGCTGGGATGACGGCGCTCCGCCGCGCCTCTCGCTTTTACTACAGAGGTGGCTGACGATGGTCTTATCGTCGAGGGTATCCGGCGCGGCCGTCGCAAGAAAAGCCGGTTTTTCGGACTTGCGGGCGAGTGATCCGGAGGTTGCTGCCGCTATTGCCGGAGAACTGCTGCGCGAGCAAACCCAGATCGAATTGATCGCCAGCGAAAACATTGTTTCCGATGCGGTTCTGGAAGCCCAAGGTTCGGTGCTGACCAACAAATACGCCGAGGGTTATCCCGGTCGGCGTTATTATGGTGGTTGCGAGTTCGTCGATATCGCCGAACAGCTGGCGATCGACCGTGCCAAGCAGCTGTTTCACTGTGCCTTTGCCAATGTCCAGCCGCATTCGGGTGCGCAAGCCAACCAGGCAGTGCTGCTGGCCCTGCTGAACCCGGGTGACACGATCCTCGGCATGTCGCTGGCAGCAGGCGGCCATCTGACCCACGGGGCGCGACCGAACCTTTCGGGAAAATGGTTCAACGCGTTCGGCTACGGGGTGCGCCGCGAGGATGCGCGCATCGATTTCGACGAGGTCGAGCGCCTGGCGCGCGAGCACCGGCCAAGCCTGATCATTGCCGGTGGCAGTGCCTACCCGCGAATCATCGATTTTGCGCGCTTTCGTGCGATCGCCGACGCGGTCGGCGCTTTTCTAATGGTCGATATGGCGCATTTTGCCGGGCTGGTCGCCGGCGGAGCGCATCCGAGCCCTTTGCCCCATGCGCATGTGGTCACGACAACGACGCACAAGACGCTGCGCGGACCGCGCGGCGGGATGATCCTGGCCGAAGACGAGGACATCGGAAGACGGATCAATTCGGCGGTCTTTCCGGGTCTGCAAGGCGGGCCGCTGATGCACGTCATCGCCGCCAAGGCCGTAGCCCTCGGCGAAGCCTTGCGCCCGTCATTTGCAAACTACGCCGCCGCCGTCATCGACAATGCCCGGATCCTCGCCGAGACCCTGGCGCAGGCGGGCCTGGCGATCGTCTCCGGCGGCACCGATACGCATCTGATGCTTATCGACCTGCGTCCGCTGGGACTGACCGGCCGTGATGCCGAGGTCAGTCTTGAACGCGCCGGCATCACCTGCAACAAGAACGGCATCCCGTTCGATCCCGAAAGGCCGACGGTAACATCGGGCATCCGGCTCGGCTCGCCGGCGGCAACCTCGCGCGGTTTGGGCGCGCCGGAATTCCGCACCATCGGTCGGATGATCGTCGAGGTGCTGCAAGGCCTCGGCCGGGACCCTGGCGACAATGGTGTGGTCGAAATGCGCGTGCGCGACGAAGTCCGCGCGCTGTGTGCCCGGTTTCCAATTTATCAGCCTGCGGGCGCCTGACCCGAGAAGCAGGAGGAGCAGATGCGCTGTCCGTTCTGTGGCGCCGACGACACGCAGGTCAAGGATTCGCGCCCGACCGATGATCGCGGCGCCATCCGGCGGCGGCGCTTTTGCCCGAATTGCGCGGCGCGGTTCACGACCTTCGAGCGGGTGCAGTTGCGCGATCTGACCGTGATCAAGAAAAACGGCCAACGCGAACCGTTCGACCGCGACAAGCTCGCCCGCTCGATCTACATCGCATTGCGCAAACGGCCGATCGAGCCCGACCGCGTCGAGCGAATTATCAACTCGCTGGTGCGGCAGCTCGAAAGCTCGGGTGAGACCGACATCCCGAGCGACATGATTGGCGGGCTCGTTATGGAGGCGCTGTCGAGCCTCGATCAGGTCGCCTACATCCGCTTTGCGTCAGTCTATCGCAATTTCCGCGAGGCCAAGGATTTCGGCGAATTCGTCGGGCGGATCGCCGCGGATGGCGAGTGAGGCCAGCGATCCAGATCGAGCCAGCGCCCATGATCCGCCTGATTCCCGGTGGATGCGCAGCGCCTTGGCACTGGCGCGTCGCGGGCTTGGCAATGTCTGGCCCAATCCGGCGGTCGGCTGCGTTATCGTACGTGACGGCAGGGTGGTTGGGCGCGGCTGGACCCAGCCCGGCGGCAGACCGCACGCCGAGGCTGAAGCTCTGCGCCGCGCCGGCCCGGCGGCGCGCGGCGCCACCGCTTATGTGAGCCTCGAACCCTGCGCCCATTGGGGCCGCACCCCGCCCTGCGCCGATGCGCTGGTCGATGCCGGGGTGGTGCGGGTCGTCGCCGCCCTGGGCGACCCTGACCCGCGGGTTGCGGGTGCTGGCATCCGGCGGTTGCGCGAGGCCGGCATCGCTGTCGAGACCGGGGCCGGCGCCGCCGAAGCCGCCGAGATCAATGCCGGCTTTCTGACCCGGCAGCGGCTCGGGCGGCCGCTCGTCACCCTCAAGCTGGCGACCTCGCTCGACGGCAAGATCGCGACCGGCACCGGCGAGAGCCAATGGATTACCGGCCCGCCCGCGCGCGAGCAAACCCACAGATTGCGCGCTGAGCACGACGCCGTCATGGTCGGCACCGGCACCGTGCTCGCCGACGACCCGCAGCTGACCTGCCGGCTCCCCGGGCGCGGCCGCCATTCGCCGGTACGGGTCGTGCTCGACCGGTTTTTGCGCATTCCGATTGGCGCGCATGTCATCGCCGAGGCGAGCCTGATCCCGACCTGGGTTGTGACCCTGCAATCAGCCGATCCGGCGCGGCGTCGAGCTGTCCTCGGCCAAGGTGCCGAACTGATCGAGGTCGGGCCCGATGCTGAGGGTCGCATTGACCTCGCGGCAGCGCTGCAGGCGCTGGGCGCACGCGGGCTGACCCGAATCTTGGTCGAGGGCGGCGCCATGCTCGCCGCCGCCCTGGTGCGCGCCCGCCTGATCGACCGCCTGATATGGATGCACGCACCGCTGCTGATCGGCGCTGACGGCATTCCGGCGATCGGCGGTTTCGGGCTCGCAGCATTGGCCGAGGCACCGCGCTTCGAGCCGTTCGTGAGCGAAACCGTCGGCGCCGACATCGTGACGACCTTCCGTGCCCGCGCGTAAGATGTTGTAAAAGTTAACCGATCCGGGAGCCGAAAAAATGGAAGGCCCGGTTGTCTTGCGATCGCCGGAACAGAACAGGCTGCGTTTTCCAGGCATTGAAAGCGGAGCCCGCCTCGGGGTGGAGCGGTGATATTTTACGACCGGCCCCATAATTCCTTGGTTGCGAGGCGCGCGCCTTCGCCGAGAGCGGCAAGCTTGGCCCATACGACCGAGGGATGCACCTCGCACGAGGTCGAAAAGCTGGCAAAGCCGCAATCCGCACTCGCGATGACATTTTCGCGGCCAACGACGGCGGCAAAACGGCCGATCCGCTGGGCGATCGCCTCGGGATGCTCGACCAGGTTCGAGGCATGGGTGATGACTCCCGGGATCAACACCTTGCCGTCGGGGAGCTTTACGCTTTCCCACACCCGCCACTCATGCTCGTGGCGCGGATTGCCGGCCTCGAACGAATAGCCGCCGGCCTCGACCTGCAGCATGATGTCGACGATGTGCTTCAGATCGAGGTCGTGCACGCGCGGCCCCATGTTGATACCGTAACAGGTGTGATAGCGCACCCGCTCGGTCGGAATGCCGGCGAGCGCATGGTTCAGCAATTCGACATTGCCGCTCGCCCATTTGCGGAATTGGGCAATGTCGATATCGGGGTGGGTCGTCCAATAGGTTGCCAATTGCGGATCGTCGATCTGCAGGACAAGCCCGGCATCGACGATCGCCCGGTATTCCTCATGCAGCGCTTCGGCGAGGGCGACGCAAAACTCTTCATCGGTTTTGTAGTATTCGTTGCTGTTCCAATTGGCGAGATTGGCGGGAGACACCGCCGGCATAAAAGCTTCCTCGTGCGGCACCTGGGCCAGAGCAGCCTTCAGATTGTCGATGTCGCGCTGCAGCACATCCTGCCCGCGATACGAGACCGGGCCGGTACAGACCCAGCGGGTCTGCGGCGCCCGCCCCGCGGTACCCGGCATCTGCGCCGCCCATTCATAATATTCGGGGAACGCCCGATGCTCGCGCGACCCTGCCCAACTGCCGGTGCGGCTCTGATTGTTGCGCGGCTCGAGGCCGGCGAGGCGCTCGTTGACATAGGGGATAAAGCCAAACCGCCCCATCTCGCCATCGGCGATGATGTCGATGCCGCTCGCCGCCTGCTTTCGGACGACCTCAGCGACCGCGGTCCTGACCCGCGCGGCAAACGCCGCTGCGTCAACTGCCGCCCCCTGTTCCTTGGTCTGGATCATCGCCAGGAGATCGGGTGGCCGCGGCAGGCTGCCGACATGCGTCGTCAAAATCCGCTCGGTGCTGTGTTTCATGTCGTTCCCTCCGCGCGCGGTTCTTGATGTCGGGTATCAGCCTACCCCCGAGCGGGATGGCGGAAAAGGATTGACCCGTTCCTGCCTATCTCGTCAGCACTGTCCGCAGTGCGGTGATGGACGGCATAAAAAAATATGCGGCAGCGGTCAGGACCACGAATTGGCGCGGCATGTCGAGCTTGGAGCGCCGGTTCCCGGCGGGGTAGTTTGGATAGGGCTCGTCCATGACGCGCTGGCCGCCGCCAGCGGCCTGCCCGATGATCGGGTCGTAACCCGGAATGACCGGAGCGCCATTATCGGGCCGCACCTTGCCGCTGACAAAATCGGGATTGTCCGATTGCTGGCTCTGGATCCACTCGAATTGCCTCGGGATCGACGCCTGATAGCAGACAAACATCAGCCCGCGACTGTGCCGCGTCATCGTCTCGCCCGGCTCGACCTCGGGTCCGAACGGAATGGCGGCACGGAAGATGCGGCGGGTTAAAAACGCCGTCCGCTGGCCAGGCACATCGTCGCGCGGGTTCGCCTTGCGGATATGCGCAGCATAGGGGCAGGCGCGCTGAAACGGATCGTCAGCATAGTCAAAATCATTGTTCCGTCGCGGATCACGCGCCAGCAACGGCCGGTCTTCGAGCGGCGCCAACTCAAGCGGTGCGCCGCTGCGCCAGCGCCCGACCATCCGCGCCGCCAAAAGTTCCGGGTAGATCCCGAGGCGAGCGGCTTGCGCGGCGACGAACCCCCAAAATTCGGGGACGCGCTGCTCGAGGCGCCGGAACACCATGTAGGAGCCGTTCGTCGCCCACAGCGCCGGCAACGGCGCGACCGGCCCCGGCTTGGCCGAATCGTCGGGGTCTTGGCCGGGATAGCCCAGGATGAACTCGCCCGGCCAGATCAGATCCTGACCCGGCAACCCCTGCTCGGGCGCTATGCCCGGCCGCGACACTGGCGTCAGGCCGCGGATACCCGGTTGCGAGATGCCGTCCATAAACCCGAAATGCTCATGGCCGCGCTCGCGTCCGGGCCGCACCGTCCCGATTTCCGAATACACCGTTTTTATCGTGGTGCCGAGCCGGGCGCGCAATGCATTGCCGTTGGAGGCGACGAACGCCTTGTTTGGCCCGGCGATCAGAAAGACGCCATCGATACGGTCCGACCTGAAGCCCGTCAGCCACTGCGAAATGGGCGGATCATCAAGCGCCGCGATCGTAGCCGGATCGTCGGCGCCGCGTTCGAAGGCGGGGTCCATTCGCGGCCGGTTTGTCCCCAGCAACTGCGTCAGCCCGTCCTTTGTGAAGCCGAGGTTCATGCCCAGCCACGCTGTCGGGCCGTTATCATGGCTACGGTGCCGCGCCTCCACCACGCGCTCTCGCTGCTGAACCGTGCG
>Ga0335072_10009483_pt1 | contig 14039 bp, 12 predicted proteins | sample Lox_Sample_21_FD_206725 | JGI IMG/M metagenome (GOLD analysis project Ga0335072, IMG submission 206725) | Soil microbial communities from Loxahatchee National Wildlife Refuge, Florida, United States - Lox_Sample_2.1 | ecosystem: Environmental > Terrestrial > Soil > Wetlands | place: USA...
TCTTCGTGAGCGCTTAGGGGTCGACGTTCGGACGGATGACATTCGGACATGCGGAGCGTCGGGACGTTAGAGATCGCCGAATTGATGCTGCAATAGGGTCAGGGCCGCGATGGCCGCGGTCTCGGTCCGCAAGATCCTGGGGCCCATTCTCACGGCGATGAACCCGACTGCGATCGCGGCCTGCTGCTCGCCCTCTGCCAGGCCGCCTTCCGGTCCGATCAGCACAACGATCTTGCGATGCGGCGCTTGCAGCTCGCTCACGCGCTGCCTGCCTGTCGGGGAGAGCAGAAGCCGTGTCGCTCCGGCGTCGGCGTCGCGCAGGAAATGCTCCAGGCCGATGGGGGCGGCGATGTCAGGAAGCCGGTCGCGGCCGCTTTGCTCACAGGCGGCGACGGCGATTCCCTGCCAGTGCGCCAGCTTGCGCTCCACCTGCTTCGCCTCTTGCAGCCTCACCATCGTACGCTCGGTCATCACGGGCACGATCCGCGTGACACCGAGCTCGGTGGCTTTCTGCACGACCCAGTCCATCCGCTCGCCGCGGGAGACGCCCTGCGCCAGCGTGAGGGAAAGCGGCGATTCGCGGCTCACGGCGGCGGGATCGCGCAGCTCGACGATGACCGCGCCTTTGCTGAAGGCCTCGATGCGGGCGGCGTACTCACCGCCGCGGCCGTCGAACACGGTCAGCGGGTCGCCGATCTCGAGGCGCAGGACGCGCGAGATGTGGTTGGCCGCATCCCCTTCTATGGTGTGGCGCTGGTTGGGGCTCAGGGGGCCGGTGACGTGGACTCGCGTCAGGCGCATGTCGCGAGCTCGATGCCCTCGCGCGCAACTTCGACCATCAGATCGATCTCCTCGAGTGTGACCACGTAGGGGGGCATGAAGTAGAGGACGGTGCCGATGGGGCGCAGCAGCACGCCGCGGCTCAGAGCGTGGCGGTAGATCTTGAGCCCCCGACGTTCCTGCCAGGCGTAGGGCTCGCGCGTTGCTTTGTCGCGTGCCAGCTCGACGGCGACGATCATGCCGTGCTGCCGAACCTCCGCGACGTGCGGATGCGCCTCCAGCTCACGGGCCTTCGAGCCGAGGTGGGCGGCGAGATTGCGGTTGCGGGCGAGGATGTCGTCGGTGCGGAAGATGTCGAGACTGGCCAGGGCGGCGGCGCAGGCGAGCGGGTTGCCGGTGAAGCTGTGGGAATGGAGGAAGGCAGTCAGCTTCGTGTACTCGTCATAGAAAGCCGAATAGATGGAGTCGGTGGTGACGACGGCGGAAAGGGGCAGATACCCCGCGGTCAGACCCTTCGACAGGCACATCATGTCGGGCCGGATGCCGGCCTGCTCGCAGGCGAACATCGTCCCCGTCCGCCCGAATCCGACGGCGATCTCGTCCGCGATCAGGTGCACGCCGTAGCGGTCGCACGCCTGACGCAACAGCGCGAGATAGACCGGATCGTACATGCGCATGGAGCCGGCGCACTGCACCAGCGGCTCGAGAATGACGGCAGCCGTCTCGTCGGCATGCTGCGCGAGCGCCGCCTCCATGTGGGCGAACTTGCGCCGCGAATGCTCCGTCCAGCTCTCGCCGCGCTCGCGCTCGTAACAGTCGGGCGAGGGCACGGTGATCACGTCCATGAGGAGCGGCTTGTAGATCTCCTTGTAGAGCTCCACGTTGCCGACCGCCAGCGCGCCGAGGGTCTCGCCGTGGTAGCTGTTGGAGAGCGTGATGAAGCGCCGCTTGGCGCTCTTGCCGACATTGCGCCAGTAGTGAAAGCTCATCTTGACCGCGACTTCCACGGCCGAGGAGCCGTTGTCGGCATAGAAGCAGCGGTTGAGTCCGGCGGGAGCGATGGCGGTCAGCGCCTCGGAGAGGGCGATCACCGGCTCGTGGGTGAAGCCGGCCAGGATCACCTGCTCCAGCCGTTCGAGCTGCTCGCGCACCGCCGCGTTGATGCGCGGGTTGGCATGGCCGAAGAGATTCACCCACCAGGAGCTGATGGCATCGAGGTAACGCTTTCCCTCGAAGTCCTCCAGCCACGCCCCGGCGCCGCGCCGCACCGGGATCATCGGCAGCTCCTCGTGGTCCTTCATCTGGGTGCAGGGATGCCAGACGTGGGCGAGGTCTCTCGAGGAGTAGAGGGCGTTACCGCTGGTCATGGCCGCATTGTGGCATGATGCGGCCGTCATGCACGGCTCAGAACTACAGTATTTCCCGGTCTCGCTGCCCTTCCTGCTGATCTTCTGGGGACTGGTGATCGTCCTCATCGGCCTGACGACGCTGCGGCTGCTCCGCTTCGCCTCCGTCTCGATGGGCCTCACCGAGGGCGCGCTGATCACCGTCCTCGCGTTGTCACTGCTCGGCAGTTACATCAACATCCCCGTGGCCTATCTTCCGGGGCACCGGACGGTCTCGGCGGGCGCGATCACCTTCTTCGGCATGACCTACATCGTGCCGGTCGTGCGGCAGAGCCATGCGACGGTTCTCGCGGTCAATGTCGGCGGCGCCATCATCCCGGTCTGCCTCTCGATCTATCTGCTGATCAAGCATCGCCTGTTCCTCCTTGGGGCGCTCGGCACCGTCCTGGTGGCCGCGGTGACCCACTACCTGGCGCAGCCCGTCCCCGGATTCGGCATCGCGCTGCCGATATTCGTGCCGATCATCGCCACCGCCATCATCGCCATCGCGCTGTCGCGCCGCCGCGCGGCCCCGCTCGCCTACATCGCCGGCAGCCTCGGCACGCTCATCGGCGCGGATCTTCTCAACCTCGGCTCGGTCCAATCCCTCGGCGCCCCCGTGGCCTCCATCGGCGGCGCCGGCACGTTCGATGGCATTTTCGTCACCGGCCTGATGGCGGTCCTCTGGGCCGGCTTATCCCGCTATTTGCATGACTGAATCGTCTGGAACGACCAATTCGCCGGGAGCGAATTGCAACGGCGACAGCCGGCCCGAAGGGCGAGGCGCAGGCACCGCGCCGAGTATGTGCAACGCCACCCGCGGCAGCGCTCCTCTTACGGTCGAGCCCACCACTGGCCTCCTCGTCGGCGTTCGCCAGCTTCTCTCGCCGCATTTCGATGCCCGACCGAAGGGCGTCGCGCCGGAGCTCATCGTCGTGCACGGCATCAGCCTCCCTGCCGGCGAATTCGGCGGCCCCTGGATCGATCACCTCTTCGCCGGCGACCTGGCGCCCGACGCGCATCCGTCCTTCCGCGACACCGCGGCGTTACGCGTCTCCGCCCACGCCGTAATCCGACGCGACGGCGGCATCACTCAATATGTACCCTTCGGCATGCGCGCCTGGCATGCCGGCCAGTCGCAGTATCAGGGCCGCGGCGGCTGCAACGACTTCTCGATCGGCATCGAGCTGGAGGGAACCGACGAGACGCCCTACACGGACGCACAGTACGAGAGCCTCACCGCTCTCGTGCAGGCTCTCCTCGCAACCTACCCCACGCTGTCCACCGATCGCATCGCCGGCCACAGCGACATCGCCCCCGGCCGCAAGACCGACCCCGGCCCGGCGTTCGACTGGCCACGCTGGCGAAAGATGTCGGGCAGCTGAGCTGCCCGAGATTGGCTTTGGAAGAATTCTCTCCGCAGCGCGGAGACAATTTGGAGACACGGTAATGAAGAAGACTGGCTTGGCGCTGATCGCGCTCTTCGTCTACATCTCGGTACCCACCCCGGCGGTTGCCCAGACTCTGTGGACCGAGGGAATCAACTACGTGGCTCTCAGCCAGCCGCAGCCCACCACCGTGCCCGCCGGCAAGGTCGAGGTGATGGAGGTGTTCTCCTACGCCTGCCCGTTCTGCGCCAAGTTCCAACCCTACATGCACGCGCTGGAGCACAGTCTGCCGCGCAACGCCAAGATGGTGTACCTGCCTGCGTCGTTCATTCCGACGGAAGACTGGCCGATGTTTCAGCGCGCCTACTTCGCGGCCCAGTCCTTGGGGATAGCGGACCGCACGCATCAGGCGATGTTCGATTCGGTGTGGAAAACCGGTCAGCTCTCGATCGAGGATCCGGTGACGAACGAGCTGAGACGGCCGCTGCCGACAATCAAGGACGCGGCGCGGCGCTACTCCGAGCTCACGGGCGTGAGCCCGCAGAAGTTTCTCCAGGCCGCTCAATCATTCGGCGTGGACACGGAGATGCGTGAAGCGGATGCCCAGATCCTGGCGATGGAAGTCCCGGGCACGCCGTGCATCATCGTCGATGGAAAATACCGGATCCAGATGGACTCCCTGACGTCGCCGGATCAGTTGATTCCGCTCGTCAGGTTCCTGGTTGCGAAGGCAAGCGCACACTAGGGCCGGGATCGCTTCCAACGTCGGCGTCCGGCGGCACCGCTTTCAGGCGGAAGTCCGACCAGCGGGAGTTGAGTGTCCAGCGCATCGCGAATATCTGAATCACCGCGGTGAGCACCACGGAGATGATGAACAGGCTCATGCCGCCCGAAGCGAGCCGCGTGAGCTGATCGATGTTCAGATTGGAGAGGCTCTGGCCGGACTGCAGCATGCCCTCCACGGTCGAGAAGAGTCCGGCGAGCGACCAGGCCGTCATGATGACGCCGAGCGGAATGACCAGGATGCTGGCCCGCCAGCTGTAGCTCCACCACACCTTGAACGCTTGCATCAGAGTCATGGACTTTCCTCGGGCCCGCTGAGTAGATCGGGACCACGCCGGGTGGGGCGCGGTTCCCGGACCCCCCGGATTATGCACCGCCGCCCCGGGTCTCCCCCCATCCGAGCCAGGGCCCATGCGCCGTCGTGTGGATCGCCGCCGCAAAGGGCAGGCAGACGAGCGCCAGCAGAATCCCGATGACCGCCATGAACTTGGCGGCGCGATGCAGGGCGGTCTGCCCCCTTTCCGCCAGCCTCTCGGCGGCGAGCCACCCGACCGCGGCGAGGCCGGCACTGCCGCCGATCAGTCCCACGCCCCCCAGGGTGCGCGCCCAGGCCGAGGCCACATCGCCGGGATGCATCCAGGAGACGATGCCGGCGATGAGCAGCGCGATTCCGAGCACGCCAAGCATGAAGAGCGCGACGTTGAGGGCAAGCACCGCCAGCCCCACGAGGCGGGCCGTCCGCTCCCGATCACTCACCCGCGCTTACCGCGGTCGTGCCGCCAGAGAACCTCGCTGCCGCGCTCGTGGCGCGCCAGCACCCGCGCCAGGACGAAGAGCAGGTCCGACAGCCTGTTGAGATAGCGCAGCGCCTCGGGATTGACGGTCTCGGTCCTCGCCAGCGTCCAGGTCCGCCGCTCCGCGCGCCGGGCCACGGTCCGCGCGAGGTGGCAGACGGCCGCGGCGGGACCGCCGCCGGGGAGAATGAATTCCTTGAGCGGCGGCAGCGGCTCGTTGAGCTCATCGAGCGCGTTCTCCAGCCTCGTCACGTGGGCGGCCGTGATGACGAGGTGTCCCGGGACACAAAGCTCCCCGCCGAGATCGAACAGCTCATGCTGCACCTCCGTCAGCAGTGCAGTCACGGCATCCGGCAGTCCGGGAACGGCCAGCAGCATGCCGAGCACGCTGTTCAGCTCGTCCGTGGTGCCGTATGCCTCTACGCGAGCGCTGTCCTTCGGCACGCGCGTGCCGTCCCCAAGCCCCGTCGTACCGTCATCGCCCGTACGCGTGTAGATCTTGCTGAGCCTGTTGCCCATCGAATCGCCCCTCCGGTGTCTAGCCCCGAAGGGCCCATTTCCCCTCGCAGATCGTCTCGGAGAGCTTACGCCGATCGTTCGGCTGCTCGCGCTCCCGCAACGCGGGCGGCAGCGATTCCGGCGGCGCATGCCGCCCGACGGCGATCATCGCCTCGACCCGAAATTCCTCGGGAATACCGAGCTGCGTCTGCGCGCCCGCATAGTCGAATCCCTGCATCCCGTGCACGGCGTAGCCCAGCATCGAGCCCTGCAGCGAGAAGTAGGCCCACGCGGCACCGGTATCGAACGAGTGCGTCACCGACGGCTTGCCGGTGCGCTCGTTGATCTTCCGCGAGACGAACAGCACCAGCGCCGCGGCATTGTGCGCCCAGACCTTGTTTCCCTCGGTCAGCAGACCGAAGAACGTCGGCCACTCCGGCGTCGAGCGCAACGCGTAGAGCATGCGCCAGGGCTGCAGGTTCGAGGAGGATGGCGCCCAGCGGGCGGCTTCAAACATCGTCAGCAGCGCTTCGCGCGGGATGTCCTCGCCCGACATCGCCCGTGGAGACCACCGATCGAGAAACTCCGGCGCGATCGGATGATCGGCCCGCCGGGACTCGCGGCCCTTTTTCACTGTCTTGCTCTCCGCGTGATCCGCAGGGCATCCTAGCAAAACCATGCCATCCCGAGAGCTGCAAGCCGCCCTCGACGCCGCGCAGGCGGCGGCCGAGGTGATCCGCGGCTTTTATCAGAAGAACCTCGCCGTCCGCACCAAGGAGGACCAGTCCCCGGTCACCGAGGCCGACGTGAAGGCGGAAGAAACCATCCGCGCGATCCTGAGCGAGCGCTTCCCTTCGTACGGCTTCCATGGCGAGGAGACCGGCAACCACTCGGCCGGCGCCGAGAGCGTCTGGCTGGTGGACCCGATCGACGGCACCAAATCCTTCGTGCGCGAGTGTCCTTTCTTCTCCACCCAGATCGCGCTGATGCGCGCCGGCCGCCTGGTGGTGGGTGTCTCCAGCGCCCCCGCCTACGGCGAGCTCGCGTGGGCGGAGCAAGGCTCCGGCGCCTACCTCAACGACCGCCCCATCCGGGTGAGTCCCATCGCGGATCTGTCAGCGGCCTTCGTCTCCGCGGGCAACCTGAAGTCGATGACCCGCACCGCGCAGTGGGACCGCCTCGGCGCGCTGATCCGCGGCGTCAGCCGCTTCCGCGGCTACGGCGACTTCGTGCATTACCACCTGCTGGCGCGCGGCTCCCTCGACGTCGTCATCGAGTCGGACCTCAACATCCTCGACATCGCCGCCCTGGCGGTGATCGTGCGCGAAGCCGGAGGAACTTTCACCGACCTCGCCGGCCGGGACATCTCGCTGCAGACCACGACCGTGCTCGCAACCAACGGCCGGCTGCACCCGGCCGTGAGCGAAGCGCTGCGCTGTTGATGGATGACCGCCCGAGCGGCACTGCGCCAGTGTGGGTGCGCAATGCCGCTCGCGCGGTTTGTGGGCCGGTAGGATCGATCCCGACTAGGGCTGCAGATTCTTCTCCATCAGCGTCCCCATCTCGTAGACATTCGCGCTCCAGGGCGCCCAGAGAACGAAGCGCGCATCGTTGGCGCAGTGCCTGAACTGCGCCGTGAAGGACGCCGAAGCCGTGCCGCCGGCACCGAGGTCACCCAGCACGACCGGGTACTTCGACGGCGGCGTCAGGCTCGCGCCGCAGGGCTTGCCGCGCACCTGCATCAGGAAGGCGCTGTTGATCTCCGTGTTGTAGGCGGTCCCTTCGCTGGGGTTGGTCGCCGTGATCGTCCAGGTCTGCGACCCGGCCCCGCCGGACTGCCCGGTGAGGGCCAGGGTCAGCCCGTAGCCCGGCAGCTGCGTCGGATCGACGATTCCCCAGTAGGCCGGCTTCGCCTGCAGCAGCTGGTCGAAGGGCAGCGGCTCATCGAGCCGGTCGATCGGGAAGCTGTCGAGCCAGGTGTCGTCGTCCGCCATCCCCCAGAAGGTCACGGCCTGCAGCTTGCCCTTCAGCGCCCGGAAGACGTCGAAGTAGTCCTTGTACAGCCAGCCCTGCTCCGCGATCAGCGACTCGGGCACGCTGCCGCCGTTGGCGCCGTAGTTGGAGGTGTTGTCGCTCGACAGATAGACGCTCATGTCGAGCTCGGTCACCTGTTGCTTCAGGTGCGGGAACTTGCGGTGGATGGTGTCGATCGCGTCGTAGATGGAGAAGGGCGACGGGTTGTCGATGTGGTTGTGCATCTCGTGGCCGACGCCGTCGAGCGGGATGCCGTGCCGCTGCAGGTGGCGGATCAGCCGGATCATGCACTTCAGGCGCGACGGATCGGTCGTGCTGTAGTCATTGAAGAAGAGCTCGGTGCCCGGCGGGGCGTACTCCCGGGCCGCCTGCAGCGCGATGTCGATGTACTTGCGGCCGAGCACCTGGTAGAACGGCCCGTGCTCCAGGCAGTCCGGCTGCGAGGGGTCGAGCGGCTCGTTCACCACGTCCCACACGTACACCGCCGTGCCGAAGTGCTGCACCTCGGTCTTGATGTGGTTCTGGATACGCTGTGTCAGCAGCTGCACGTCCGCCGGGTTGGAGGCGGAGAGCGGCGTGGTACCGTCTGCCTCCACGAACACCCACGACGGCACCTGCGCGCCCGTCGACCAGACGAGGTTGTGGCCGCGGACCCGCATCTTGTTCGCCTGGGCCAGCGCCACTTCCTGATCGGCGACCGTGAAGGTGAACTGTCCCTCGGTCGGCTCCGTCTCCTGCCACTTCATGTCGTTGCCGGAGACGATGCTGTCGAAGTGCTTGACCAGCAGCTGCTCGTGCGGTCCGGTGAGATCCGTCGAGTCGATCTCCGCGCCCACCGGGAAGTAGTCCGCCAGGGTCTGATAGATCGACGGGATGCTCTGCTGGATGGTGAGCGGCGGCAGGTAGGTCAGAGTGAAATCAGAAATGGTGAACGGCGCCGTCGCCGGGGGCGTGCCATTCGTGCCCGTATCGTTGCTCGAGGACTGTACGTAGAGATAGGCACTGCCCGGCGTCGGATCATAGGGCTCCGACATCGAGAACCTCGGGACCGATATCTGGACCCACTGCCCCGCAGGCGCCGTGACGGTCGCGATCCCGGAGTAGCTGGTGTTCGCCGTGCCGTTGCTCGTCAAAGTGGTCTGCAGACTGAGGTTCAGCGTGTCACCCGTCGGGGACATGACCCAGACGCTGATGGAGTACTGCGAGCCGACGTACATCTTGTTCAGGACGCTGATCTGCGGGCCGTCCCAGTAGGCCGCCCGGTCCTGCACCTCCAGCCCGTTGGTGTCGCCCTGCGGTCCGTTCGCGATCGGGACGTTCGTCAGGCCGTTGGCGCCGCTCCTCTGCGACCAGCCGTCCAGGCCGCCATCCTCGAAGTTGGTCGTGATGCCGGAATTGTCCTGCTGCCCGCTGTTGGGCGGCCCGGCCGTCTCCGTGATGACCACGTCATCGAGATAGAAGGATTGCGGGGTGGTCGGCGTGGTCGCCGGCGTGAGCTGCGCGTACAGCAGCAGGCTGGTCGCGGTCGTGCTGACCGTGTAAGTGCCGCCGATCTGCGCCCACCCCGTGGCCGTCACCGGCACCTGGTACGTGCCGATGGTGTCGTAGCACGTGCCGCCGGAGCAGCCGGAGTCCTGACGTTGAATGGTGAAATTGGCGTCGCTGGCGGCCTCGCCGGACGTCAGCATCACGTAGCCGGTGATGGTGTAGGTCGCACCGGGTATCAGATTGTTGAGCTGCAGCGATGGGCCGCCGCCTCCGCCGCTGCTCGTGTAGTTGACCGTGGTCAGCAGGCTCCCCGTGCCGGGATCCTCGGTGGCAGCCGCCGAATAGGTGGGCGCCGACGCATCGAAGAATGCGATCCAGCCGTCGGCCGTGCCATCCGCAAAGGTGTAATCCGCGATCTGTTGCGGCAGCGTTTGCGCCGCGGCGGGTACCGGTAACATGAATGCCCCAGCCATGAGGGCCGCCAGCCAGGACCAGCTTCGCGCACGATGAATCATGAGAGTCTCCCCTGTTCTTATGGCGCTGCCGCGGCCGCCCGCCGGCTCTTACCGGCCAGGTGGTAGCGGTAACAGGCTAGCGCCGGGCAAGGGGATTGTCAAAGCGCCGTTTGTGGCAGCGTCCGGGGTGTTATCGCTACCTGCAGCTTGGCCAGCGGCCGGCGGGCGTATCCCTGGCCTGGGCGGGCCCTAGGCCGCGACCCGCGTCTCCTCCGCGATCATTTCCTCCAGCCGCTCGAGGTCCGGTACCAGCGGCGTCTCGTTGGCCATGCGCACCTGGCAGATCACCGGCGCCCGCTCCGGAAAGACCCGGGAGTTGTCCGGCCGCACGACGTCGGAGCTGACCCGCACGAGCTGCGGGAAGCCCTGCGACACGATCGCGAAGTTGCCGCCGTCGAGCTTCGTGCCCAGGCAATGGAACACGACCACCCGCGTACGGCCTGACGGCGCCGGAATCATCTGACCGCACGCCCCTTCGAAGGACACGAGGGGGACGGCCTTGCCGGTCCACGGCACCGTCCCGATGTACCAGGGCGGCGCGCCTGTCATCTCGGACGGCACCTGGAAGCCCACCACCTCGGCGACACAGGCGCGCGGCACGATGAGCCGCCCCTCGGCGAGCGGAATCAGCAGGCTGTAGATCTCTTGTACACGCTCGCTCATGGGTCACCTGCCCTCGGCCTGCAGCGGCACATCCTGCAGCGCACTCTCCTGCGCCGCGCGGCGCCGCTCCACCAGCGGCGCAATCGCATCCAGCAGCTCCGCCTCCTGGTAGGGCTTGCCGAGATAGTCGTCGACGCCCAGCTCGATGGCTCGCGCGCGGTGCTTCTCGCCGACACGCGACGTGATCATGATGATGGGGACTTCCTTCAGGCGGGAGTCGTTGCGCACATGCGCCGCGACTTCATACCCGTCCATACGCGGCATCTCGATGTCGAGCAGGATGACGTCCGGTACGTGCTCCTGCAGCAGAGTGACTGCGTCCATGCCATCGCGCGCAGTCAACACGCGCATGCCATTGCGCTCCAGCAGGCGCTGCGTCACGCGGCGCACCGTAATCGAATCGTCGACGACCAGCGCGAACGTCCTGCGGTCTTCTTTCTCGCGTTGGACCGTCGGAAGCTGCGCACGCCCGCGCCACTCGGCGCGCACCAGTGCACCGATGTCGAGAATGATGACGATCCGGCCGTCGCCGAGGATCGTCGCCCCCGAGATGCCGCGGATCCCCGAGATCTGCGGGCCCACCGACTTCACGACGATCTCGCGGCTGCCCACGAGCTCGTCGGCGACGAGACCGGTGGAATGCTCGCCGGCGCGCACCAGCACCACCGGGATGGTCACGTCCTGCTCCGGAAGCGGCGACGGCTCGAGCCCGACGAACACCGCCAGGTGCTGGAAGCGATACTTCTGGCCGCCGTAATCGAACATCGCCGCATCGCGGCCGAGATGCGCGATCACCTCCGCTTTCGACAGCCGCAGCACGCCCTCGACGGTCGGCAGCGGCAGCGCGTAGAACTCTTCGCCCGTGCGCACCACCAGCGCGTGGCTGATCGCCAGCGTGAACGGCAAGCGGATGGTGAAGACGCTGCCCTCGCCGGCCTTGGTCTCCATGTGCAGCGCGCCGCCCAGACGCTTGATCTCGGTGGCGACCACGTCCATGCCCACCCCGCGCCCCGCCTGTTGGGTCAGCGCGCCCGCGGTGGAGAATCCCGGCTCGAGGATGAGCTGCATGGCGTCTTCGTCGCTCAGCGCGCGGCCCGCCGGGACCAGCCCGAGCGCCCGCCCCTTCGCCCGGATCGCCTCGAGGTTCATGCCGGCGCCGTCGTCGGTCAGCCGCACCATGACCTCGGCGCCCTCGCGGTGCAGCTCGAGGAGGATGCGTCCCGCGGGCGGCTTGCCGCGGCGCGCGCGCTCCTCCGGTGTCTCGATGCCGTGGACCACGGCGTTGCGCAGCATGTGCTCGAAGGGCGGCAGCATGCGCTCCAACACCTGACGGTCGAGCTCGCCGGAAGCGCCCTCGACGACCAGCTCGGCGCGCTTGCCGGTATCGGAAGCCGCCTGCCGCACGATGCGGGCGAGGCGCTGCACGTGCCGCTGGAAGGGCACCATGCGCGTGCGCATGAGGCCGTTCTGCAGCTCCGTGATGGTTCGCGCCTGCTGCTGCAGCAGGTTCTGCGCGTCCTTGGCGAGGTTCTCCAGCAGCTGCTGGATGCTCGCGACGTCGTTGGCCGTCTCCGCCAGGGCGCGCGAGAACTGTTGGATGGAGGAGTAGCGGTCGAGCTCGAGCGGATCGAACTCGCTGCGGTGGCCGCCCTCGTCCTCGTGCCGGTGCAGGATCTGCGCCTCGGTCTCGATCTCCAGGCTGCGCAGCTGGTCCTTGAGGCGCGTCACGGTGCGCGACAGCTCGCCGAGGTTGAAGTCGATCGAGCCGATCTGCTGCTCCAGGCGCGAGCGCGAGATGCTCGCCTCGCCCGAGATGTTGAGCAGCTTGTCGAGCAGGTCCGCGTCGACCCGCGCCATCTCCTGCCGCTCCGCCGGCGCGACCGGCTCGCGGCCGGGGGGCACGGGCTGCGGCGGGGCCAGCACATCCTCGGCCGGCGCTTCCGCCGCATGCGCTTCCGGCGGCGCGGCGTCGAGGGGGGGTGATTCGAACTCGTGTCCCTGTGCGGTCGGCGGCGGCGCCGAGGACAGGACCGGCGCCCGCACCGTGGGCTCCAGCTGCTCCGGCTCGGGAGCGGCGGCCGCCGCCAACATCGGCGGCTCCCCCGGATCGAGCTGCACCGACTCGACGGTGTCGCCCTCGACGGCCGGTGACTCGGCGGAAGTCTCCTCGGCCCCCTGCGGCTCCGGCGATGCGACATCGGCCGGGGTAAACGACTCGATGGAAGCGCCGGCATCAACAGGCTCTGCCGGGCCCGCGGGCGTGGCAGACGCTTCGGGGGCCGCAGGGATCGGTGCTGCAGGCGTAGCCGGCACAGCAGTCGTCGGCGGTACAGCAGACGCCGCCGGTGCTGCAGGCGTCGCGGGCATAGCAGACGCCGTCGGCGCCGCAGATGCCGATGGCGCGGCAGGCGCGGCAGCCGCGTGTGTCGTTTCCGCCGCTGCAGTGGGCTTCGGCGCCTCCTGCTTCGGCGCCTCCATGGCAGGCTGCGCGGCGGCAGTTCCGCCCGGACGCGTCAGCGCCTGAATCCGCGCGATCATCGCGCGCGCAGGCGCAACGCGGCGGCCGTTGGCGACCGACTCCCGCATGCGGGCCAGCTCGTCGAGGCTCGCCTGGATGACATCGAACGCGGCGCCGTCCACGGCGACCGTGCCGCTCTCGGCGTTGATCACCAGCGTCTCGAGCTCATGGCTGAGATCGCCCATGGCCATGATGCCCGCCATGCGCGCGCCGCCCTTCAGGGTATGCAGCGGCCGCTTGAGCGCGGTGGCGCTCTCCGGGCTGCCCGGCTTGTCACGCCAGTCGCTCAAGGCGTGCTCCGACGCATCGATCAGCTCGAGTGCCTCTTCCGTGAAGATCGCGGCGACCTCCGGGTCGAAGTCGGCGGCTTCCTCCACAACTTCTTCCACGGCTCCCTCCATCGCTTCCGGCGGCGCCCCGGCCGGCGCCGCTGCGGGCGCGGGTGCGGGTGTCTGCGGCCCGGCGGCGGCCCGCGAGCTCGCAATCCGCGCATCGAGCGCGCGCTCCGCCTCGGCCAGACGTTCCAACAACTGCCAGTGGTTGACGAAGTAGCCGGTGGGCTCATCGAGATGAGCGGCCACCGATTCCATCGCTCCCATGCAGTCGGCCAGTAATGTCAGATCGACCGTGCGCAGCCCGACACCGCTGGTGAAAGCGCGGCGCAGCCAGTGATCGAGCGGCTCCGCCAGCCGTACACCGTGGCGCGCCTGCGCCATTTTCGAGCTGCCCGCCAGCGTATGACAGGCGCGGTAGACGTCCTCCGGAAGGAGGTGCGGCTCCTGCAGCTGCCCTTCGCGGGCAAGGTAGGCGCGGATGGTTGCGACGTGCGCACCGGTCTCGCGCGTATAGATCTCACGCAGGGCCTCATCCATCGCGGCCGGCGATGCGGCCTCTTCAGGCTGCGGCGGCTGCGGCGGCGCCGGCGACGGCTGTGACGCCGCGGGTGGTGTCGGAAGCTCCAGGTCCAGGCTGACGCTGTTGGATTCTTCCGGTTCCGCGGCGGCCGGCTTGCCGGCAGCCGCGGCGGTCAGCAGCTCCGCCACGGGCATCCCGTCTTCGCCCCGCGGGGCGGCAGCGCGGCCCGGCGGAGCCGGTTGCCGTCCCGCTGCCAGGGCATGCGCCCGCGCCGCGATGTCGGCGACGTCGGCCGTGACCGGAGCGCTGCTCTCCAGGTGATCGATCATCTGCGGCAG
>Ga0335072_10009486_pt1 | contig 14039 bp, 16 predicted proteins | sample Lox_Sample_21_FD_206725 | JGI IMG/M metagenome (GOLD analysis project Ga0335072, IMG submission 206725) | Soil microbial communities from Loxahatchee National Wildlife Refuge, Florida, United States - Lox_Sample_2.1 | ecosystem: Environmental > Terrestrial > Soil > Wetlands | place: USA...
GGACCGCGAGGAACCGGTCGAGCCGAGTACCGGCCGCCGCGTCGGGCACGCGCAACTCGATCGGGGTCTCGGTGCTCATTGTTCGCGCCGCCCCTCGAGCACGTACAGCAGCGTCAGCACCCCGAAGGTGATCGACATGTCGGCGACGTTGAACGCCGGCCAGTGAGGCAACTTGATGAAGTCGGTCACCGCGCCGTGGGCGATCCGGTCGATCAGGTTCCCGATCGCACCCCCCACCAACATCCCCGTCGGCAGCCACAACAAAGGCCGTTCGGGTCGCCGAGCGAAGTACGCGACTAGGAGCGACAGCGCCGCGAGCGTGACCACGAGGACGAGCGCGCCACCGCCGGCGAAAACACTGAACGCCACGCCGGAGTTGGTGTCGTGGACGAGCGTGATCCCGGGCAGGAACTTCTTCTGATCACCGGGCGTGATGCCGGCGGCGATCGTGTTCTTGGTGATCTGGTCGAGCGCGATCACGATCGCGGCCACGAGGCCGGCGCGCGCGAACGCCCTCACGCGGAGCGATGCGGTCGACTCAGTCATCTCGCGCGGGCGTTCAGCCCGCAACCACGGTCCCGCGCATCAGCCCTGGATCAGACTGACCACCAGCATCTGGACGATCCACAGGACGACGATCGCGATCATCGGCGTGAGGTCGAACATGCCGAGCGGCGGGATGAAGCGGCGGAAGATCTTCAGGTACGGCTCGCACACATCCCGCAGGAAGTTCATGATCGCGTCCATGTAACGCGAGTACGGCGGGCGCACCCCGAGCGAGAACAGCATGTTCAGCAGGATGTAGACGAAGATCAGCAGGATGTAGACGAGGAACAGCGCCTGCACGTAATTGGCGATGTCGCCCCGGGTGAGCGCGGCCAGCACGGTCATGCGGTCCACCCCAACACCGCGTCGAACGCCTCCTGGAACGCCGGCCGAACGCCACCGCGCTCGAGCGCCGCCAGCCCGCGAGCGGTCGTCCCGCCCGGCGAGGTCACCTCGCGGCGGATCGCGAGCGTGTCGTAGTCGCGCGTCTCGAGCAGCGCGGCGGTCCCCGCCATCGTCTCGGCGACGAGGCGGCCGGCGAGCGGGGCCGCGAGACCGCCGCGAACGCCGGCGTCGACCTGGGCCTCGACGAGCAGCGCCTGGTAGGCGGGACCGACGCCCATCAACGCTCCCGCTGGACCCATCAGCGTCTCGGGGACCTTGACCACGGTCCCCAGCCGACCGAACAACTCGAGCACTTCGGCTTCGACCCGCCGGTCGACCTCACCCTGGGCCGCGTAACACATGACCCCGCGGCGGACCTCGACGGGCGTGTTCGGGATGATCCGGAACACGGGCACCGCGTAGGCGCGCCGCAGCTGATCGGTGTCGATCCCGGCGAGCACCGACGCGACCGCCTTGGCGTGTCCGGCCAGCTCCGAGCTCACCTGCTCGAACTGCTTGGGCTTATGACAGAGCACGACGAGGTCGGCGCGGTCGGCGACCTCGACGTTCGAGTCGAACGCCTCTCCTCCGAGCTCCTGCGCCAGCCCCTTCGCCCTCCCCGACCCGCCGTCGGACACGAGCACCGGCTCACCCCAGCCGCGCGCGAGTGCGCGCGCCATGTTGCCAGCGCCGATCAGTCCGACTTGCATGTAATGAAATCTATCGCTGCCGGGGAACCCGGCCAGCGCCCTTCGCTCAGCTCTGGTTGAAGAAGCCCTTCTCGAGCAGTCGCGCGCGCTCCTCCGCGGACACCTCGACGTTGCGCGGGGTGAGCAGGAACACCTTGTCGGCGATCCTCTGCATGCCGCCGTCGAGTGCGTAGGTGAGCCCGCTCGAGAAGTCGATCAGGCGCTTTGAGAGGTCGTGATCGGTGTTCTGGAGGTTGAGAATCACCGGGATCGCGTCCTTGAACTTGTCCGCGACGTCCTGGACCTCGTTGAAGTTCTTCGGCGCGACGAAGTGGACCCGGTCGGCTCCCCCTCGCCCATTACCGCGCCCGCTGCTCACTGGCCGCAGTGAGGTCGTGCGGCGTTCGGACTCGGGATCGTCGGCGAAGATGTCGTCGAACTCGTCGCGCCGGCGGCGCGAGCTGAGGCGGCGCACGTTCGGGCGCTCGCGGTACGCATCCTGGGCCTCCACCTCCGGCTCGTTGTAGGGCTCGAGGTCTTCCTCGTAATCCTCGTCATCCGCCAGCCCGAAGTACATGAGCGTGCGGTGCCAGGTATCTCGTAAGGCCATCTCGGAATCGAAGTTTCGGTGGGAGACCGTAATTCCCTGCTGTGATTATGACGCGCCGGAGCGGTACAAGCTTGTGCCAAGTCGCACAATCGTCGCACCCTCCTGCACCGCGACCAGGTAGTCCTGGCTCGTGCCCATCGACAGCTCGCGCAGGCCGTGCTCGGCGGCGAGGTCGCGCAGCGACGCGAAGTGGCGCCGGCTCGCCTCCGGGGTCGGGGCCAGCGGAGGCATCGTCATGAGCCCCACGACCTTCACCGGGGCGCGGTCGAGGTACTCGCCCAGCTCCGACGGGGCGATCCCGCTCTTGCCGGACTCGCCGGCGACGTTGACCTCGATCAGGACCTCGGTGGCGCGACTCCCGTGGCGTCCGAGCTGCTCGAGCGCCGACTGGCTCGCGACGGTCTCGATGTAGCGCACGTGCGGAAGGACCTGGCGGACCTTGCGGCTCTGAAGCTGGCCGATGAAGTCCCACGTGAACGCCCCCGGATAGGCCTCGGCCTTCGCGACGAGATCCTGGGCACGATTCTCGCCGACCAGTTCGACACCCGCTTCGGCCAGCACTCCGAGCTCGTCGACCGGCACATACTTGACGGCCGCCAGGATCTGCACGTCGCCCGGGTCGCGCCCGGCGGCGGCGATCTCCGAGCGGACGCGCTCGAGGTTCCCCTTCACCACCTCGGCCCGCAGACCTGTGATCAGCTCAACCACACCAGCCCGGCCTGCCGCCCGGTGACACCGCGGTCGCGGCGGTGCGAGAAGAACAGCGACTCGTCGGAGCACATCGTGCACAGCTCGACGTCGTGAACGGTTTGCACTCCGACCGCCTCGAGTTGATGGCGTGCGATCGCCTTGAGGTCGAGGTTGCGGCCGTGGCGCACACGCTCGCCGTAGCCGGCAAAGACCTCGTGCACTTCCTCGCCGACCTCGTAGCAGCATCCGCCCGCGCCCGGCCCGATCGCCGCCTCGACCGGACCGGCGGCACCGAGGTCGCGGATCGCGCGGACGCCCTCGGCCACGATCCCGGCCGCGAGCCCGCGCCATCCGGCGTGGAGCATCGCCACCGCGCCGGGATCCTCCTCACCGTCCCGCGCAGGCGCGGCCAGCGCGATCGGCAGGCAGTCGGCGGTCATCACCATCGGCGCGACGCCTTCGAGACGCGTCGCCTGCGCGTCCGCGTCGACCAGTTTTATGTCCTCGACCGGTAGCGGCGCGACGCCGACGTCGTCCGTTGACTCGACCGTGCGCACGGTTGTCCCATGCACCTGATGGATGTAGGCGATCCGGCCGCCGACGTTCGCCTCCAGGCGCGCCCGGTTCATGAGGACCGCCTCGAGTCGGTCGTCGGTCAGCCGCCCGAGATTGAGGCTCGTGTACGGACCTTCCGAGAACCCGCCGCGCCGCGTGGTGAACACGGCCCGCGCGCCGGCGAGGTCGATCCCGACGTGCTCGTCCCACGCGTAGAAGGGCTCGGGCAGTCTCATCTCAGGTGCAACTCCAGGTCCGGCACCGGGGTCCGCTGCGCATACTCGAAGTGCGCGCGGCCCTGCGAATGCAGCGTCGAGGCGTGCGCCCAGCCCCCGACTCGCGGGGCCCGCTCGTACAGGTGCAGGCGCATCGACGCAGTCTCGGTGTTGTAGCAATAGGCGTACTCGCCGTCCGGATCCCGGTAGGTCACGCCGGCAAGCCGGTCGCGGTCGGCATCGACCTCGACGATCAGCTTGCGCGTCCGATCGGCCGCCTCGAACCGCCAGCCGGTGAGCGCGTAGCTGCTCCAGTTCCGCAGCACGCGCACGGGCGAGATCGACGCGAAGTCGCGGCCGTCGAGGCGGCCGACGACCGGCGTCACCGGCCCGAACTCCCTCCCGGCCCGCGTCGCCATGACCGACACCGCGTCGACGAACGCGCCCGGCGCCGGCCGGCCGTCCGCGGTCCGCAGGTCGTTGCAGTGGACCCACGCCCACGATCGGGCGTGCTTGGCGCCCCAGATGTGCGCCTGACCGCCGCCGGCGCCGGCAAGCTCGAGCCGTTCCCCCGCGAACTCGACCGTCCCCTCGACCGATAGATCCGCGTGGGGAAGCTCGAGCACGGTCTCGGCCAGCCCGAGTCGCTGAAGCAGCGGATGCACGTGCCCGTAGTGCCTCCCGGACGGCGTCCAGCGCAGATCCCAGGCCACGTCGTCGAACGCGCCGGCCATGCGGTCATCGCTCAGCACCGCGTCGGCGATTCGCAACTCGAACGGATCGGCCCGGGCGTCGAGGCGGTCGATCGGGACCGTCGCCTTGCGGGCGACAACGGGCGGGCGTCCGGGACGCGGGTCGGTCACCACGAACCACAGCGACGCCGACGGCGGCTCGCCGGCGTCGGCGAGCGGCGCGGTCATCGTGTACCGGATCCACACGCCGACGCCGGACCGAGGGTCGGTCAGCGTCAGGTAGTAGACCTCGTAGTGGCCGGGACCGCCGTCCCAGCGGAGCGCATTCGGGGTGCTCGGCACGGCGCTGAGGCTATCCGGGCGGGCCGGCGGCTACGCGCGGGACGGCGGCTACCCAGGCGCCCGGGCGGCCACGCCGGCGGGCCGGTGGCTACCCGGGCGCCCCGACGGCCGCGAGCGCCAGCGCGAGTTCCTGCTCGCGCCCGGACGCGCGACCGTCGAGCTTCGCGGCGAGCGCCGCGCGCAGACCACGTCCGATCAACGGCCCCTCTGGCACTCCCGCGGCCATCAGGTCGCGACCATCGATGTCGAGGCGCACATGGCGGAGCGTGTCGAGCCATGCGCGAGCCTGCGCTTCGGCGCCCAGCGCCCCCGCAAGCGCGACGACCTCCACGGGCGCCCCCCTGGCCGCAGCCCCGATTGCCGAGGGCGAGGGCGCCGCCGACAGCGCCCGCGCCAGGTCGGTGGCGCTCGTCGCGGCGAGCAGGATCGCGTCGCGGTCCTCCGCCTCGAACGCGAGCGCGTCGAGGAGCGCGCTCAGGTCGGGCGCCGGCACGCGGCGCGCCGCCACCGCGAGCGCCAGGCGGTCGGTCCGCCCGTCGGCGGGCAGGAGCGCGAGCGCGCGGCGGGCGAGCGTCTCGTTGTCGCCCGCGAGCCCGAACGCCGGGTGGACCGCGGCGTCGAGACCCAGGTCCCCGAGAGCGTGGAGCGCCGCGAGCGGGTTCGGCTCGCGGGCGAGCAACCTGAGTTCCGCCCCGATCCGCGGGCCGCTGACCGTGCCCAGCGCGCCGGCGGCGATCGGGACCTGCGCCAGTGCGCGCGTGTGCGGCTCGATCTCGAACCCGAGCCGGCTCGAGTAGCGGACGAGCCGGAACAGCCGCGTCGGGTCGTCGATGAAGCTCGCGTCGTGGAGGACCCGCAACCGGCGCGCCTCGAGATCCTCGAGCGCGTCCGGCACGGCCGTCAGCTCACCGGCCCGGTCGCCGGTGAGCGCGATCGCGATCGCGTTGACCGTGAAATCGCGCCGGCGAAGGTCCTCAGACAGCGGCGCGGGCTCCACGTCAGGGAGCGCGCCGGGGTGCGCGTACGTCTCGCGGCGGCTGCGGGCGATGTCGTAGGTGAACCCATCGAGCACGACGGTGGCGGTGCCGAAGCGGTCGTGAACCGTCCGGTCGCCCCCCAGCGAGGTCGCGAGCGCAGCCGTGTCGCCTTCGACCACCAGATCGAGGTCGACGGGCGTCCCGCCGAGCAGCACATCGCGTACCGCGCCGCCGACGAGATGAACTCCGTCGGCGTCCCGCAGCTGCGCGAGCAGCGGCTGCGCAGCCGGAAGCTCCCGGACGCGATCGAGAGGGCTGGGAAGAAACTCGGACATAGTCATAGTTTCTTCCCAAGCGCCCGCGGAACGTCGCGTTGCGCGCGGTTCCGGGGAGGCGGGTGGCTAGCATTGCCCGCGATGCCGAGTCCCGGTTCGCGACGGTGGCTGCGGTGGGGACTCGTTGCCGGAGCGGTGATTCTGATCGCCGCGGGAGCCGCGGTGGCGTTCGTCCTCCTCCACTCGCCACGCAACGTCTCCAATCCCAACGTGGCGTTCAGCGCTCCCACGACCACGACCGCGCCCAAGAAGGTCGTCGTCGACAACTTCGTCTGGCCGCGCTACGGGTACGACGCCGAGCGCACGCGCTTCCTCCCCGGCTCAGGCCTCCCCGAGCCGCCGCTGCACGTCGGCTGGACCTTCCAGGACTACGCGCTGCTCGAGTTCCCGCCGGTCATCTACGCGAACGACCTGTATGTCATGGACGACGATGGCTCGGCCAAGGAACTCGACAAGCACACCGGCCACAAGGTGTGGGAGACCAAGGTGGGAACGCTCGCGGCCGCCTCGCCGGCGCTGGGGCTCGAGCAGGGACTGATGTACCTCTCGGTGCTGTCCGTGCACGGGCACTCCCCGGGCAACGGCGCGTTCGTAGCGCTGTCGATGAAGACCGGCCGGGTCGCGTGGTCAAAGGCGATTCCCGCCGGCACCGAATCGTCACCGATCGCGTTCGGCAACTCGGTGTACTTCGGCGACCAGAGCGGGACCGTGTACTCGCTGAACGCGGCCACCGGCCACGTCAACTGGACCTTCCATGCCAGCGGCCCCGTCAAGGGCGGCCCGGCGCTTTCCAACGGCATTCTGTACTTCGGCGACTACTCCGGGCGCGCGTACGCGGTGAACGCCGCCACCGGGCGTCAGGTTTGGGCCTCGAACACGAACGGAGCCGACTTCGGGTTCGGGTCGGGCAACTTCTACTCGACGCCCGCGGTCGCGTTCGGGCGCGTGTACATGGGCAACACGGACGGGCGGGTCTACTCGTTCTCCGCCAAGACCGGCCAGCTGGCTTGGGCGACCGGCACCGGCGCGTACGTGTACGCGTCGGCAGCGGTCGACAACACCCCGGGGCTCGGCCCGACGATCTACCTCGGGTCCTACGACGGCAATTTCTACGCGTTCAATGCCCGCTCGGGCGCGATCCGGTGGAAGCATCCCGCCGGGGGCAAGATCTCCGGCTCGGCGACGATCGTCGGCGGCGTCGTCTACTACTCCGACCTCGGCACGAAGACCACTGCCGGCCTCGACGTGCGCACCGGCCGGAAGGTTTTCTCGTTCCCCGACGGTGCGTTCAACCCCGTCGTCGCCGACGATCACGCGATTTACCTGAGCGGGTACACGCACCTGTACCAGATGCTCCCGAGTCGCTAACGTAATCGCCACACAGCGCTCGCGCAAAACGCACATAGCGGACACCCGCGCTCACGAAATCCCCGCACAGGGCGTGCAAAGTTGCTGCCATGGAACGTGCGTTCGAGCGCTTCTTGCTATCCTTGGACGTCTATGCGTTGTCGTAGTGGAAGTCATTGCCAGGAGCCGACCCTTCCGGGCCGTAGGTTCTGCGAGGAGCACGCAGCAGAGCTCGATCGCATGCGCGAAGAGCTGAAGGACGCTGCCGCCGCCCGCATCGGTCGTGGTCGGCCTAAGCGGTCCTCGACTTGTTGCCGCCCTGGCTGTTATGAGCCCCGCGTTCCGCCCGCCGCGTATTGCGATGCATGCGCCGCTGCCGGATACGTGGAAGAGGCCGCCTAACCGCGGTCGCCTTCAAACGGGCCGAACATAGAAACTGAAGGTTCCGAGTTAGGGCGGGGTTTCCGCGCCTCGCTGGCGGCTTGTCCGGATTCTCCGGGTCGGCGCCAGGTGAGTGCGGGGCTCCGCTCTCGCTCGAGCCCTAACCGGGCCGGATCGGGATGCCGTCCCGCGCCAGCGCGGCCTTGACCTCGGGCACGGTGTGCTGTCCGTAATGGAAGATCGAGGCGCACAGCACCGCGTCCGCGCCCACCTCGAGCGCCGCCGTCAGGTGCTCTAGCTCTCCGGCGCCACCGGACGCGATCACCGGAACGCCGACCGCCGCGGCGACTGCTGAGGTCAGGCCGAGGTCGTAGCCGGCGTTGGTGCCGTCGCGATCCATGCTCGTCAACAGGATCTCCCCCGCCCCGCGCTCCACGCCCTCGCGGGCCCAACCGACCGCGTCTCGCCCCGTCGGGGTCCGGCCGCCGGCGACGAACGCCTCCCAGTCCGATTCCGTGCGCCCTTTGGCGTCGATGGCGAGCACCACGCACTGGGCGCCGAACGTCGCCGCCAGCTCGTCGATCAGCTCCGGACGAGCGAGCGCCGCCGAGTTCACCGAGACCTTGTCGGCGCCGGCGTCGAGCACCGCCTGGGCGTCCCCGACCGACCGGATGCCGCCGCCGATCGTGAACGGTATGAACACGTCGTCGGCCGTGCGGCGCGCGAGGTCGACGACGGTCTCGCGCTTGTCCGACGTGGCGGTGATGTCGAGGAACACGAGCTCGTCGGCGCCCGCCGCGTCGTACCGGCAAGCGAGCTCGACCGGGTCACCGGCGTCGCGCAGGTCGACGAACCCGACCCCTTTGACGACACGGCCGCGATCGACGTCGAGGCACGGGATCACGCGCTTGTAGTGCACCTAGCCCCCGTCGAGCAGGGACTGTGCCTCGGCGACCGTGAACCGCCGCTCGTACAGGGCCTTGCCTACGATCACCGCGCGCATATTCACCTGCCTGAGGTCGACCAGCGCGCGCAGGTCCTCGAGCGACGAGACTCCGCCCGAGTAGGCGTAGATGCCGCGGACGGCCTCGGCGACGCGGCGGGCGCCGTCGAGATCGGGGCCCTCGAGCATCCCGTCGCGGTCGATGCTCGAGTAGACGAACCGCCGCACGCCGCGGGCGCCGAGCCGCTCGATCACCGCCTCCAGCGGAATCTCCGTCTGCTCGGTCCAGCCGGCTCCCGCGAGCTTCCCGGCGCGCGCGTCGACCGAGACGACCACGCGATCGCCGAACTCGGCGACGGCCTCGTCGAGGAAGTCGACGTCGCTGTAGGCCGCGGTCCCGATCACCACCCAGGTGGCGCCCGCCTCGATCGCTTCCCGAACCGCCTCGATCGTTCGCAGCCCGCCGCCGACCTGGAAGCGCACGTCGATTGCAGCGCCGATCCGGCGGATGTGGTCGAGGTTCACGGGGTGGCCGGCGCGCGCGCCGTCGAGGTCGACGATGTGCAGTTCGCGCGCGCCGGCGTCTATCCACCGGCGCGCGGCGTCGAGCGGGTCGGCGTCGTAGACGGTTTTCTGGTCGAACTCGCCGCGCGTCAGGCGCACGGCCTTGCCATCGAGGATGTCGATGGCGGGGAGCAGGATCATGCCCGTGCGCCCGCCACGCCCGCGCAGATCGCGACGAAGCTGTCGAGCATGCGCAGCCCGTTCAGCGACGACTTCTCGGGATGGAACTGGACCCCGAACACCGAGCCGCGGCCGACGGACGTGACGAACCGCTCGCCGTACTCGCACGTGCCGACGATCGTGTCCGGATCGGCCGGTCGGGAGGCGTACGAGTGCACGTGGTAGAAGGGACAACCTCGGTCCGGGAGACCGGCGAGCAGTGGCGAGGGCCGTTCGAACCGGACCTCGTTCCAGCCGATATGCGGGATCCGGAGTCCGCCGGCCTGCAGCCGCGTGACGTCCCCGGCGATCAGTCCCAGCCCGGGCGTCGCGCCGAGCTCTTCGGATCCGTCGAACAGCAGCTGCATGCCCAGGCAGATCCCGAGCAGCGGCGTCCCCTCCTCCACCCGCGCCTGGATCAGCTCGGTGAGCCCGAGGTCGCGGAGGTTGCCCATGGCCTTGGGGAACGCCCCCACGCCGGGGAGCACGAGCCCGTCGCACGCGTCGAGCTCGTCGTGATCGTGGGTGACCGACACGCGGGCGCCGACGCGGACCAGCGCCTTCTCGACCGAGCGGCGGTTACCCATCCCGTAGTCGATCACGCCGATGTTCATGTCAGCGTCCCCTTCGTACTCGGAACGCCGTCTTCACTGGGGTCCAGCGCGACCGCGGCGCGCAGTGCCCGCGCCAGCGCCTTGAACGCCGCCTCGATCATGTGGTGGGCGTTGGTCCCGCGCTCGATCGTCAGGTGCAGCGTCAGCCTCGCGTTCAGCGCCAGCGCGCGCACGAACTCCTCGACGAGCTCGTGGTCGAAGTTGCCGATCGCGCCCGGCGGAAGCGTTGCCTCGAACGCGCACAGCCCCCGCCCGGACACGTCGATCGCGCACGACGCCCGCGCCTCGTCCATCGGAATCGTGGCCTGGCCGTAGCGGGCGATGCTGGCGCGGTCGCCGAGCGCCTCGTCCAGCGCCTGGCCGATGCAGATCCCGACGTCCTCGACCGTGTGATGAGCGCCGGTCTCGAGGTCGCCACGCGCCTCGACACCGAGGTCGAGACGGCCGTGGCGGGCCAGCAGATCGAGCATGTGGTCGAAGAAACCGACGCCCGTGTCGCGCTCGCCGGCGCCGCGACCGTCCAGCGCGACGCTGACCTTGATTTCGGTCTCGCCGGTCTTCCGTTCGATCAGGCCGATGCGGCTCATCGATTCCCATTCTCCCGAATGCGTGCCTCCATCGATTGAGCGTGGATTTCGAAGCCCTCGGCCCGCGCGAGCGGCGCGGCGCTGTTGGCAAGCACCTCCGGTGAGGCGACATGGACCTCGCTGAAGTGGCGGACGAAATGCTCGGGCGAGACGCCCGAGGCGAAGCGGGCGGCGCCGTTCGTCGGCAGGATGTGGTTCGAGCCGACGATGTAGTCGCCGAACGCGGTGGCGGCGCCGGCGCCTACGAACACGCACCCGGCCCGGGTGACGCGGTCGGCCAGCGCCTCGGCTGCGCCACCGACGAGCTGCAGGTGCTCGGGCGCGAACGCCTGCGCGAGCGTGAGCAGCTGTTCTGTTGTCGAGGCCGTGACCAGACCGGCGACGGCGCCGGTGTCCTCTCCTCGCTCCAGATGTTGCTCGAACGCGTCGAGCAGCTCGGCGTTGTCCGAGGCCGCCACCACGAGCGTGCCGGGGCCATGCTCGGCCTGGGCCAGCAGGTCGAGCGCGAGCGGGCCCGGATCGGCGTCGCCGGTGGCGATCACGAGCAGGTCGCTTGGGCCGGCGAACCCGTCGATTCCGACCTGCCCGAACACCTGGCGCTTGGCCTCCTGCACGTACAGGTTTCCGGGTCCGACGATCACGTCGACGGCGGGGACGGTCGCGGTCCCGTAGGCCAGCGCCGCGATCGCGTGTGCGCCGCCCATCCGGTAGACGGCGTCCACACCGGCGAGCCGGCAGGCCGCGAGCACCACGGGATCGAGGTCTCCGTCCGCGCGCGGCGGCGAGCAGACGGCGACGTGTTTGACCCCCGCGAGCCGCGCGGGAACCGTGCCCATCACCACCGTGCTCGGATACGGGGCCCGTCCGCCGGGGACGTAAACGGCGGCGCGCTCGACGGGAGCGTGGCGGTTGACGACACGATTCTCACCCAGCTCCGTCACCGTCGGCGGTCCGGGCATGCGCGCAGCCGCGACGGCCGCGACGTTTTCGATCGCGCGATCGATCCCGTGACGGATCCCCGGGTCGAGCTGCGCGAGGGCATCGTCGAGCTCCGCGTCGGAGACCAGCAGCGCTTGCGGCTCGCGTCCTCCGGTGTCGAGCGTCCGCGAGTAGTCGCGCACGGCGCGGTCACCGCCGGCGCGGACCGTCGCGACGATGAGCGCCACGCCGTCGCGGACGGACTCCGGTGGCGGCACGAGCTTGCGGATCTCGGCCGCAACGCCCGCCGCGTTGTCGCGCTGGAGCGCTAGCCGCTCATACCGCATCGAGCCGCTCCAGCAACGCGTCGATGATCGGCGCCTTCAGCTTGTGCGCCACCGGGTTCGCGATCAGACGCGCGGTGCTCCGCGCGATCTCCTCACGCACGACGAGCCCGTTCTCGCGCAGCGTCGCCCCGCTCGCGGTCAGGTCGACGATCCCCTCGGCGAGCCCGGCCAGCGGCGCCAGCTCGACCGATCCCTTGACCTCGACGATCTCGGCCTGGCGACCTGTTTCGAGAAAGTAACGGGTGGAGATTCGAGGGTATTTGGTTGCGATCCTGACGACGCCCAGGCGTCTGAGCGCTTCGGCGGCGGGATCGTCGCCGGCGACCGTCGCCAGCACCATCGTGCAGGGGCCGTAGCCGAGGTCGACGAGCTCGTACAGCTCGCGTTCGGATTGCTCCATCAGCACGTCCTTGCCGGTGATTCCGAGATCGGCGGCGCCGGCCTCGACGTACGTGGGGACGTCCGAGGGGCGCATCGTGATGATCCCCACATCGGAAAACAGGAGCTTGCGGTCGTTTTCTCGGACCTCGCGAGTGTTCAATCCAAGCCGGTCGAGCAGGTCGAGCGTCTCGGTGAACAGCGCTCCGCGGGGAACGGCAATGCGCAGATCGCTCATCGGCGATGTCCCCTGCCGCGTTCCTCGCTGGTCAGCGCGATGTGCAGCCGCTCGACGTTCAGCGCGAACCCGACCGCCGGCAGCGGACGCCCGAACTGCGAAATCAGTTCGTCGTAGCGCCCGCCGATGCCGATCGGGACACCGTAGGCGGGGTCATACACCTGAAAGATTGCGCCGGTGTAGTAGCCGAGGCTGCGGATCAGGCCGAGGTCGAAGATGATCCGCTCGGCGACATTGGGCGCCAGCAGCGCGTGGACGGCGCGCATACCCATGACCGCGGTCTGGAGGGGTCCCTCGAGATCCTCAAGCACCTCGGGCCCTCCGCGGGTCTGCGGCGCGCGGAGGAGCAGCGCGGCTTGCGCCGGGTCAACCCCAAGCTCTGTGATCTCGCGCTCGAGTCCGACGAAGTCACCGTCGACGAGCTCGGTGAGGATGTGCTCGCGCCGCGCGGGGTCGACTTGCAGCCCGTCGAGTAGCGCCGGGTACAGGGACGCGTCGCCGAGGCCGACGCGGTACGTCTCGAGCCCCGCCGCGTCGAGCGCCGCGCATAGGACCGTGAGGATCTCCGCGGTTCCCTCGGGGGCGGGGGCGCCGATCAGCTCGACCCCGGCCTGGAGGAATTCGCGCGACTGGCCGCGCTGCGGGCGCACGCCGCGGTAGGCGTGCGCGAAGTAGCAGAACCGCAGCGGCGGCTCCGCGTCGCGGTAGCGCGTCGCGACCAGGCGCGCGATCGGGACCGTCATGTCCGAGCGGAGCACGAGCACCTGGCCGTGCTCGTCGAACATGCGGTACGCCGGGCGGCTCGTGTGCATGTTGGCGCCCTCGAACGTGCGCTCGAACTCCAGCGCCGGGGTGTACACCTCGCCGTAGCCGGCCCGCTCGAACACCTCCCGGATGCGATCGGTCATCGCGCGAAGCTCGCGCATCTCGTCCGGCAGGAAGTCGCGCGTTCCGCTGGGGATGCGATCGACCATCGCCCGGGACTGTGTCAGTTACTGCACGCCTGCGGTCCGCCGGGGGCGGTTCAGGCGATGACGGGCACGTCGTCCTCGCGCTCGATCCGCGCGCCGAGGTGACGCAGGCGCTCGTCGATGCGCTCGTACCCCCGATCGATGTGGCGTACGTTGCCGATCTCGGTGACGCCGTCGGCGGCGAACGCGGCGATCAGCATCGCCATGCCGGCGCGAATGTCGGGCGAGTCCACCCGCTGGCCGTGCAACTGGCGCGGCCCCACCACCATCGCTCGGTGCGGATCGCAGATCGTGATCGACGCGCCCATCAGCACGAGCTTGTCGACGAAGAACAGGCGGTTCTCGAACATCCACTCGTGGATCATCACCGAGCCCAGCGCCTGGGTGGCGAGCGCCAGCGCGACGCTCGTCAGGTCGGCCGGGAACGCAGGCCATGGGCCGTCCTGCACCTTCGGCGTGTGGTCGCCCTTGTCGTTGCGGATCACGAGCTCCTGGTTGCCCGGGACGATGATGTCCGCGCCGCGCACCTCGGTGCGGAGGCCCAAACGGTCGAACAC
>Ga0335072_10009488_pt1 | contig 14038 bp, 12 predicted proteins | sample Lox_Sample_21_FD_206725 | JGI IMG/M metagenome (GOLD analysis project Ga0335072, IMG submission 206725) | Soil microbial communities from Loxahatchee National Wildlife Refuge, Florida, United States - Lox_Sample_2.1 | ecosystem: Environmental > Terrestrial > Soil > Wetlands | place: USA...
GGCCGTCAGCAAGGCCCGTCAGCAGGTCGAACCGGAACAGCGCAGCCGCGAGCGGGGCCGCGCTGGCCAGATGCCAGCCGCGCATCCAGGCGTCCGGCTCGGACAGCGCCCACAGCAGGTAGGCGACCAGCATGACGATCATGGCGGCGCGCTGGCCCGTGCGCAGCATCCACGGCCGGTACCACCGCATCACCGGCCGGTGCGCGGCTGCCTCGTCGCCCAGCACTGACAGCTCGGTGTAACGCTTTCCGATCGCCACCATCAGCGCCCCGAGACTGCACACGGTCAGGAACCATGCGGACGGCGGGACGTGCGTGGCCACCGCTCCGCCGATGGCGCGCAGCACGAAGCCCAGGGCTACAACAAGCAGTTCCGCGCCGGGCACGTGCTTCAGGCCGAGGCTATACAGAAGCGACATTGTGACGTAGGCGCCGATGACGCTGGCCAGGCGAGGCTCGCCAATAGCGAGGCTGGCCAGCAGCGCGACAGCAAATCCGGCGATAGCGAGACCGATTGCCGCCCGCCGCGGCAGCCGGCCGGACGCGATCGGACGCAGCCGCTTGGCCGGATGCAACCGGTCGCGCTCAGCGTCCATGACGTCGTTCATGAGATAAATGGCGGAGGCTGCGGCAGTAAAGGCCGCGAAGGCTACCAGCCCGTAGCCGAAGCCGTCGGCCCGGCCCAGGGTGGCGCCGGCCAGCGGCGCGGCGAATACCAGCAGGTTTTTCGGCCACTGCCGGGGCCGGGCTGCCTGGACCGCTGCGACGATAAGCCCGGCTAGTGCCAGTGGCCAGGCCACCGCACCGGATGCGGCTTGCGGCTGCTGACTGCTGTCGGTCTCCTGGCTGCGGGTCGTCATCTGGCGTACACCGCGGTGAAGTCGCGGCTCACCGGCGCGTAGTACCGGTCAGCTGGCTGGACCTGGTCGGGCAGCAAGTTGACCGGCCGCGGATTGGCTGACTCGTCATGCAGGTAGTACATGAACGACATCCAGTCCGGGTTGATGTCCAGTTGCATGGCCGTCACCGCCCCAGCGTGCTGCAACAGCTCGGCTAGTTCCCGCACGTTGAGAGCCGGGCCGTAAACGAAGATCACCCTGCCGTCGCTGGTGACTCCGATGCCGGAGCGCCAGACGTAATAGCCGCCGCCCAGGGTCGCGCCCCAGCTGCCCTCGACGTTGTCATCCACCGACGACGGAACGTGCCCGTGCGACACGATCAGGTGCAAGTTCTGCCGTACGCCGACGACGTCCGGGGTCATGCGGACGCTCTGGCCCCAGACGCCGATCGCGATGTGCCCGTCGCGGTAGTAGACCTCAGAGGCGACCCCAGTTGTGAGCGTTCCCGCCGTGGCGCCGTTCAGGTAGAAGCCCCCATCGGAGGAAGCGATCTTGAAGCCGCTGTTGAAGGTGGCCAGCAGACCGCGGCGCGTACCCGGACTTATCCAGTCGGCTGCGTGCCAGTTGCCCGGGCCGGGATCCTCGGCGCCCGGCCGGAGTTCGAATCGCAGCAGGTTCTGGTTCATCGACACGATGCCGGCGACGTACGACGAGTAGACCCTGCTCGCCCTGAGGTACGTGCCCCAGAGCGCAGCCTGGCCGCCGACGCTGCCAAGCACCCGCCAGTGCCCCTCGCCGGGCAGCGGCCGGCCGGCCATGGAGGTCAGCGTCGTCGGTGGCGGATCGGCCGCGGCCGCCTTGTCATGGTCACGACTGGGGTGGGGCGCTGCCACGCTCGGCCCGGTCAGCGCGAAGGACGGTTTGCCGCCAACCTTGGGCGGCTGATAGGTGAGCCACTCACCGAACGTGACGAGCGCGCCCATGTGATGGTCGCGGACCCACTCGGCCAGCCGCTCGGTGAAGGTCCCGCCGCCAGGCACCGTGAGGGCATGACCGACGGACGCGCCGATCGGGATCAGAGCCACGATGATCGCCGAAGCCAGCAGCCGGGACCACGGGCGGCGCGGCAAGTGCGGAGCCCAGTTGCGGCGGCGCCGCGCGTTATCCCGGCGACGCCTTCGCCGGGGCCCCCTGCGAGGGGGAGGGTGATCGTCCGGCGGGCCGTGATCGTCCGGCGGGCCGTGATCGTCCGGCGGGCCGTGATCGTCGGACGGGTAGCCGCCGCTTGACGGCGTGCCGTGCGACCTTGGCGGCATCGATCTCGCCACTTGGCGACCCCTATCGCGACTCATGATGCCGCCGGGGCGCTTTGTGCCGCCGGGGCGTTACGGCGTCAGGTCTACCCACGGAACATGAAGACCTCATGACGCCACCGTCCCGGCTCTCGCGGCCCGTCCGAGCACGTCAGACGGTCGCAGTATGCCTTGAATCGGCGAAAGTTTATGCCGTTACCGCGGTTAAGTTCTGCTTTAAGCAGCTTCCGCGTCGAGTTCTGTCAGGATGTCCTGCTGCCTTTCCCGCAGCTTGTCACGATCGGCGGGCAGGTGAACCTGGCGCAGTTCCCGCCGCCGGCGGCGCCGGCTCAGGATTGTTGCGGCGTCCGCCGCATCGACTAGGCCGGCTGCGACCGCTGCGGTAAGCAACTCGCGGGCGCGGTGCAGGAAGGCGGTGCTGAGCAGCAGGTAGAAGATGGCGACCAGGGCGAAGTTCACCACGACTTTGAGCTCGATCGCCAGTGCGGGGGCATCGAACAGCAGGTGCATCCCGACAGCGGCGGCCAGGCAGGCTGCAGCCCCGAGCAGCAGCCCGTACCCCGGTCCGGCCGCGGGCTGGCGGCCTGTGACACCCGCACGGCTGGCGTCCCGGATCAGCCGCCTGCGGCGGGTATGCAGGATCAGGTATCCGGCGCCGGCGCCCGCTACTGCCGTCATCGTCCAGTGTGAGCCGAGGCCGGCCGTGCCCACCCGCAGAAGCGCGGAGTTCAGCACAACGCGGTCCGGGCTTGTGCCGCCCGACATGAGGATGGCATTCAGCCCGTAGGTGACGTTTTCCACCGCCTGGAAGCCGAGGCCGGTGAGCGCGCCGTAGACCAGTCCATCCAGCGGCCCGTTGACGGCCAGCGGTGCCGCAAGCGCGACCATGACGACGCCACACAGCTTAAGTAGTTCCTCGTTCAGCGGGGCGGTGAGCGACGCCGACCAGTCCGATGCGAACTTAACCCCCTCGGTCTTGGCCCACAGGCCGGCCAGGCCCTGGTTAGCCAGCAAGGCGCACCCTGCTGCGGCGGTAGCACCCCAGACCAGCGCGGCTGCCGACCAGGGCAGGGCGGGAGCACGGGCCGGCCGCAGGCGCCGCAGCAGCGCGAAGCCAGTCAGTACCAGCGGTAGTTCTAGCATCACGGCGAGCGCACCGGCCTGCGGGAACACCAGCAGGAACCGCACGAACTCCGTGATCACCACTCCAGCCCCGAAGATGCAGAGCAGCGCGGCGCTAATGCGTACCGCCCGGATACTGCTGCGGAAGCTCACCGCGCGGCCGCCGGGAACCGTAGCGAGCGGATGAGCAGAAGCGCGGCGGCTACGGCAGCCTGTTTCGCGTAACGGGGGGCGAGCACGACTATCTGGATCGCGTAGGTGCCGGACGGCCCGACGAAGGCAGTCATGTTGCCCGCGGTGCGCGCACCGGTGGCGATAGCACTCAGGCCCGCACGGCCCTGGCCGTTGATGACGGCTGCCGGGGTACCAAGCCTGATGCCGGGATTGCTCACCCGGAAAACCCGCCGCAATCCGCCCCAGATCCCGGCTGTGTGGTGGGTGCCGGTCAGCATCACATATCGGATCGAGACGGTGACGGCGCCGTGGCGCAGCAGGTAGCTCTGGCGCGGGTCGCTTTCCGCTGGCTGCATGGTCCAGCCCGGCCCGACTCTGACGCTGGCCGAGTTCGGACCGCTCGGCCCGACCCGGAGCGCGGCTTCTGCCGCGAGCTGCTGCTTGTCGGCGACAGCAGCGTTGAGCAGCGGCCAGCCGGCGGTCAGCAGCACCATCGCGCTCACCACGATCAGCAGCCAGCGCAGCCTGGCCCGCGGTGAGGCGCCGCCGGGCGGCAGCCGCGGTTGATCAGCGACCATGCAGCAGCCCGGAAAGCGTACTCGGGCCGTGCCCGGTGAAAGCGACAGCCAGTGCTGCCGCAGCGACCAGCAGGACAACGCCTGTGACCAGGCGCAGCCTGCGAGACGTCGCGATGGAATCGGTGCTGCGGACGGCGGCCCAGATCGGCACGGTCAGCGCAAGTACGACCAGGCCGGCGACCGCGCTCGATCTCAGCATGGCCGCGCCGATCGCCGCGAAGGCGATCGCCGTCCGGTTCCACGCAAGCCGGGTCCGGTCGGCCGGGTCAACCAGGCCCGGGTCATCTGGCACCGGTTTTGCCGGCTGACTCATCGCGTGACTCTCATCAGGCCCCCGGCTATCGCGTCAGCGACAGCAGCACAACAACGGCTGCCAGTGCCGCAACGCCGGTGATTGTGGCTGTCAGCAAGCGTGGCAGGACGGACCGCGGCAGCGGCTCGCCGCGTCGCATCGCGGTCTGGTTTCGCTTCAGCTCCTGGTAAGCGGCCACGGCGATCACGGCTCCGAGCACGATTAGCGGGACGCCGACGAGGTGGCGGCCGAACGGCACGCCGGGAAACGGCGGCAGCAGTTGCACGATGCCGAGGCCGGCGGCGATCAGCGCCAGCGCGGTCCGGTTCCAGGCAAGGAACGTCCGCTCATTCGCCATCGTGAACCGCGGATCCGGCTCGGTTTCAGCCGGCGGTCCGGCTGGTGCGGGCTCGGGCCCGTGCCCGGCGTTCGTCATGGCGGCAGCCCTCGCAGCCCTTGGGGCCTTTGCGCCCTTTTGCGGAACGGCAGCTTAGGCGGCCGGATCGTGCCAGGTCTCGCCATCTCCTGTGAGCGAGTCCGCCTGAGCGGGCCCCCAGCTGCCGCGGGCGTAGGGCTGGACGGGCACCACATCACCGAGGACCGGCTGGACCACCCGCCAGGCGGCCTCGACGGTGTCCTGCCGTGCGAACAGGTACCGGTCACCGCCCAGCGCCGCGCCGATCAGCCTGTCATACGGCCGGATCACCTGCTCGGCGGCCTCGCCAAGGTAGGCAAGCTCGCGGAGTTGCGGGGCAAGGTCAGGACCGGGCCGTTTTCCGACCAGGGTGACGCCGGCTTGGTCATCGGGGAAGATGCGCACCCGCAGTTGGTTGGCACCTGCCTCAGCGCCGAGGCCGAAAACGTCGTGTGGCGGGCGGCGGAACCTGAACACGACTTCGGTGGCGGTCACCGGCAGGCACTTGCCGACCCGGATCAGAATCGGTACATCGCTCCAGCGCCAGGACTGCGCGCTCAGCCGGACGGCGGCGTAGGTCTCAGTAGTGCTGCCCGGCGCGACTCCCTTGACATCGAGGTAGCCGTCGTACTGGCCGCGGACAGTGGTGTGCGGGCTCAGCGGCTCTAGCGCGCCGACGATCTGCGACTTGACGTCGCGCCAGGAAGTCAGGCCATTGCCATCGGGCGGCTCCGCCAGCACGGTTGCCAGCACCTGCAGCATGTGGTTCTGCAGCACATCCCGGATGGCGCCGGTTTTGTCGTAGAAGCTGCCGCGGTCGGCGACGTCGAACGCCTCCGCCATGGTGATCTGGATGCTGGCCACGTGCTCACGGCTGAGCAGCGGCTCCACAATGGAGTTAGCGAACCGGACGAACAGCAGGTTCTCTACCGGCTCGAGGCCGAGCCAGTGGTCGACGCGGTAAATGGACTCCTCGGGAAAGTACTTGTGCATCGTCGCGTTGAGCGCGACCGCGCTCGCAAGGTCGGTACCAAACGGCTTTTCCACCATGACCCGAGCATTGCCAGTGCGGCCCGCGGCGGCGATTCCCTCGGCAATCCGGCCGAACAGCGATGGTGGCACCTCAAGGTAAAACAGTGCGTTCTGGCCGTCACCCATCGCAGCTGACATCGCCTCATAAGTGGCCGGATCATCGAGGTCCCCGTCGACGTAGCGAAGCAGGCTAAGCATCCGGGTGGCTGCCGGGCTGGCCGGGTCCATGTTGTTGAGCTTCAGGGATGCCGTAGCGTAATCGCGGAACTGGTCGAGGCCCCAGCCGCTCTTCGCGACGCCGACAACCGGAACATCGAGAACCCCGCGCTCCACCAGCCCGACGAGGGCAGGGAAGGTTTCTAGCTTTGCGAGGTCCCCGGTCGCGCCGAAGATAACCAGGGCATCTACTTGGCGGGCCGACACCATGCTGCTCCTTCCGAGTCATGTGCGTAAGGAACAGCCTCGCACGTTAGGCTCGCGTCCGATGATCGTGGTAGTAGCCGGCGTGGCCGGAAGCGGCAAGACGACTGTCGGCCAGCTGCTGGCCAGACGGCTTGGCTGGCAATTCGCCGATGGCGATAACTTCCACCCGGCAGCGAATGTAGCCAAGATGAGAGCCGGGCTGCCGCTGACCGACGACGACAGGAAGCCCTGGCTGGCGGCCATCGACGCCTGGATGGACGACATCATCGCCAGCAGCCAGTCGGCTGTGCTCGCCTGCTCCGCGCTCAAGCGGAAGTACCGAGACGACCTGGTCGGCCACCGCGAGCAGGCGGTGATGGTGTTCCTCACGATTACGCAGGCGCAGGATCAGGCCAGGCTGCACGCCCGTAAAGGCCACTTTTTCCACGAACCGCTGCTGGCCAGTCAGTTCGCCGCGCTTGAGCCGCCCGACCCGGCTGAGCCCCGGGTATACGCGATCCCGACCGGTGCCGGACCGCCAGGCCAGACCGTCACCGAGATCATCAGCAAGCTCCGGCTGAAGCCGGTCGGCTGACGATAGGTGCCGTCGTGCCAGAATCGGCTGACGCTGGCTTAACTAATGCTGGCTTAGCGGGCGGCGGCGCAGGGGGTGGCCGGGTTCAGTGAGCGTTCTGCGACCGCAGACGCGGTCGGCGGTCGGCACTATCGCGCTGGTGGCCGCCGCGACCGCCGTCTACTACGTACTCCCGGTGCCCGGTGCCATGCAGAAGAGCTCGTGGGCCGTGATGTTCTTCCTCGGAGCCGCGGTGCTTGGCGCGCTCATCCTGACAGCTATCCGCAGGCTTCTGCGGGCCGGCGAGAATGCCAGGATCCGTGGCCTGATCTTGCTGCTGACGCTCACGGTGTTGTTTTTCTCCTGGTCTGACGAGTCTGTCGCCGCGCTGCCCCATGAGTTCGCGGAGCTGACCAATAAGACCGACTCGTTGTATTTCAACGTCAGCACCCTGGCCACCGTGGGCTTCGGTGACGTGCACCCGGTCGGGCAGTTGGCTCGCGCGGCCGTGACCGTGCAGATTGTGTTCAACCTGGTGTTCCTCGGCACGGCCGTGAGCCTGATCTCCGGTTTCTTCCGCACTCGTGCGCGGAGCCATGTGCCGGGGGCCCAGCCGCACGGGTCACCTGAGCAGGGAGCACAGCACGGGCCAGAACAGGCGGGCCCGGAACGGGCAGGCCCGGGGCAGGCTGATACGGGGCAGGCCGGCCCGGGGCAGGCTGGTACGGGGCAGGCCGGCATAGGCAGCTCGGCTGGGTCAGCGCCCGGCTGAGCCTGACTACGACGGCCTTAGCACGCACCGGAAGCCGAGGTGACCGGTCGAGGTGCCCACGGCCTCGCCGTGCCGCGCAGCCGGCCGGTACCGCAGGCAGTAACCGGGCGAGCACAGGTATGAGCCGCCCTTGATAACCCGGCGGGGAATGTCATCGGGCGGGAACGCGCCGGTCTCACCGGCGGCCGCCCGCGGGTGGTGCGGCACACAGCTGGGCCAGTCGGGGCCCTGGTCAGGCCGGTGCCCTAGCGGGAAGCAGTCCGAGGTCCACTCCCAGACGTTCCCGGTCATGTCGTAGAGCCCGTAGCCGTTAGCGGGGAAGCTGGCGACGGGCGAGGTGCCTTCGCGCCCGTCGCGCGCAAGGTTCTGCCAGGGGAACTCGCCCTGCCAGATATTGGCGAGCTGCTGGCCGCCCGGGGCGAAGTCATCGCCCCAGACGTAAGCTGCGCCGTCGAGGCCACCGCGCGCCGCGTACTCCCACTCAGCCTCGGTCGGCAGTTCCTTGCCCGCCCAGCTGGCGTACGCCTGCGCGTCCGGGTACGCAATGTGTGTCACCGGGTGCTTGTCGCGCCAGCGCACATTGCTGGCGGGCCCTTCCGGATGGCGCCAGCACGCGCCGGGAGCGTAATTCCACCAGTTGCCGAATTCGCGCAAGTCGACCGGGCCGGCCGTTCTGTGGAACACCAGCGAGCCGGGGACTAGCAGATCCGGGTCCGCACCCGGATCTGCTAGGCCAGGATCGGGTGCTTGCTCGGCCACCGTCACGTATCCGGTCTGCTTGACGAACCGGCGGAATTCAGCGACGGTGACCGGCCGGGTATCGATCCAGAATCCGCCGACGGCGGCCGTGCGCACTGGCCGCTCCTCCGGATAGAAGTCAGCCGACCCCATCCGGAACTGCCCGCCCGGTATCCAGGTCATCCCCGGCGTCGGCACCTGACGGAGCGCACCGCTGGTTGCTGCCTCGCTGCCGCTCATCGCCTGCCGGTCCTCTCGCCTGCCCGGTAGTCCCGCCTGTTGGCCGGTGATACCCGGCGGCTAGCCTCATGCAACCGCCCTGGCGTGACGCCGGTTCACCCGTGCTGGGTGAGACTCCGCTCGCAGCGACGGGAAGGCTGGCTGTATGACGGTTTCAGCCGGCTTGGCTGCCTGTGATGCCCAGCCGCGATGCTTACCGAGGCAGTCGGCCTCGCCGTGCTGGCCGCGCTGTCGCCAACCGCGGTGCTGGTCTCCGCAGTGTTGCTGAGCTCGGCCAACCCGCACCGGACCGTACTGATTTACCTGGCCGGCGCCATCGTGATGACGGCGATCTTCGCGGCGGTCGTCTTCGCCGCGCTGCAGGCAGGGCACCTGCAAAGGCCACCTGAGCGCCAGCCGAGGTACGGCCTTCGGCTCGGCCTGGGCATCCTGATGATGCTGGCCGGCGGCTACCTGCGGCAGCGCAAACCCAAGCCGCCCGACCCCGCGAAGAGGGACAGGCGAATCATCTCCAGGCTGCTCGCCCGGCCGCGTCCGTGGGCGGCGTTCATCGTCGGGCTCCTGGTGTACACGCCGTCCCTGACCTTTATTGCCGCAGTCCAGGTGGTGGCCACATCGAGGGCGAGCATTGCCGCCAGCGTCCTGGAAGTTGCGGTGGTCATCGCCATCACAGTGATGTTCGCCTGGCTACCGCTCGCTGCGTACCTGCTCGCACCTGACCGGACCGCCGCGTTGCTGCGCTCCTGCGATGGCTGGCTGCGGACGCACGGCTACGTGCTCGCGGTCGCCGGCCTCGGTATCGGCGGCGTGCTGGTGGCACTGGATGGCCTTCTCGGGCTGACGGGCGTCGTGGGCTAGCTGCCGACGATGCGGACGGTACGGATGGCTAAAGAACGGGGCATCACACTTTGTGGGTGATCTGGATCGGTGTGCCAGCAGGTGGAACTTGCCTCGCGAAGCGCTACATAGCGGGTCGCTCTGATTGGTGCACCATCCACTGGGGTATGCCCAAAGCGGGGCTTTGAGCTGCAGTTTCACCGCAACGGGTGAGTGCGGCCGCGGTCGGGCAGCGGATCAGGTCCGCGCTTTCGCCCGGCCCTGCGCGTGCACGGCGGCTGACGTTGCGGTCAGTCACTCGGGGGTGGGATGACGAGCATGGTGAGCGGTCCCGCGCTGTCCGCGGCGCGGCTCGATGCCGAGCTGCTCGAGGACAAGTTGCGGGTGCCACGGCCAGGGCTTGCGGTATTGCCGCGCCGTCGGCTCGGCGACCTGATTGAGGCCGGCGTGAGCCGTCGCGTGACGCTGATGACCGGTCCACCAGGTTCCGGCAAGACGGTCGCGGCTGCTCAGTGGGCAGCGACGAAGCCGGCGAGCCGTCGGCCCGCCTGGGTGAGTCTCGACGCTTCTGACCGTGACCCCGTCCGGTTCTGGCGATACGTGACCGCCGCGCTGTCTGGCGCTGGTGCCATGACGGTCGGCAAGCCAGCCGCATCCAGCAGGCCGACCGCACTGCCTGGCGTGGCTGGCCACGCCGGCCCGCCGCCCGGAGTCGCTGCCGCCGAGATCCCGCAATGGATGGCCGCACTGGTCCGGCGGGCAGCGGAGCCGGTTGTGCTCGTCCTTGACGATGTGCATCTTCTTGCCGGAAGCGAGGCGCTCGCCGGGCTGGACGAGCTGATCAGGCACGAGCCGGCCGGATTGCGGTTGCTGATGGCCGCGCGGTCGGCGCCCGGCCTGGCGCTGGCCCGGCTGCGGCTCGCCGGCGAACTGGCCGACATCAGCGCAGCCGACCTTGCCTGCACGGCGGAGGAGACCGCGGCATACTTCGCGATGCTCGGCGCACCGCTCAGCGAGTCCGACTGCGACCGGGTCTTCAGGCGCACCGAAGGATGGCTCGCCGGCCTGCGACTGACCGCGCTCGGCCCAGCACCAGCGGGTACAGCTCCAGCGGGTGCAGCTCCAGCGGGTGCAGCTCCAGCGGGTGCAGCTCCAGTGCGTGCAGCTCCAGTGCGTGCAGCTCCAGTGCGTGCAGCTCCAGTCGGTGCAGGCTCGACCGGCCGAGCGGCTTCGGTCAGCCCACCCCCCTCGGTCAGCCCAGCGCCCTCTCTCAGCGCGGCGGGCGGGCCGGTCGCTCCGGTCGCTGACTACCTGCGGGACGAACTGCTCGGCGAGCTTGCGCCCGAGGTCAGGGCATTCATGCTGCGCACCTGCCTGACTCCGGCCGTGCCCGCCGACCTGGCCCGCGACCTCACCGGCGACGCTGGTGCCGCTCGCCTGCTCGAGCAGCTGAGCAGGGAGTGCGGTCTGGTGCAGCCGGTGTTGCCGGATTCCGCTGAATACCGTTACCACCCCATGCTCCGCGAGGTGCTGTTCGCCGATCTATGCCGGGAACTGCCGGACGAGGTCCCTGTGCTGCACGGGCGAGTAGCCCGCTGGCACGCCAGCAAGGGCGACCTGCTCGGCGCAGTGCAGGCAGCAGCCAGCGCGGGCGACTGGGAGTACGGCGTGCAGTTGCTGCGCGACGCCGGACCCGCGGTCCTGCTGTCACCTGCCGCGCCGGTGCTCGAAGCCGCGCTGGCCTTGGTGCCGCCCGGCAAGGTAGCCGCCGATGGCATGCTTGCTGTGGCGCAGGCGGCTGCCCGTCTCTGGCAGGGTGACGCCGATGGCGCCCTGCCGCACCTGGAGACAGCGGAGAGTGCGCTCGCCGTGGCCAGCGCTCCCGACGCACGGAAGGGCCTCGCCGACACGCGCTCGAAGCCGGGTGAGGCCGAGATCTGGGTCGCGGCACTGCGCGTTCTGCACAAGGCGGCGGTCAGCGCCGCTACGCCGGGCTGGCTGGATCGAGAGTGGGCCCTGGCCAGCCAGGTGCACTCAGACCCGCGCGGCACACCGGAGCACCGGGCGCTCGGGGTGCTCTGGCTCGCTCTCGGCCTTGCCGCCCTGCGCCAGTTCGACAGTCACCTGGCCCGGTCGGCACTGCTGCACGCAAGTTCGCAGCTATCGGCAGGCGGCCTGCTGGCGCTGCGGGAACGAGGCCGCGCATTTGAGGCGCTCGCCTGCGCGCTCTATGGTGACCTGGCCGCTGCGGCGAGGCTGGCCGCCAGCGTTTCCGACGGACCGCACGGCGGCGACGACGACCTGCGCCCGGTCCTCGCACTGGCCGGAGCAGCGGTCAGCCTGGCGAGGGATGAGCCTGACGCGGCCGGGACACTGCTTGATCAGGCTGACCTGGCGGCAATGGCCGCCCGTCCGGCCGGCGAACCCTCAGTTGCCGTTCTCAGCGGTTTCTTGCGAGCCCGGCTGGCGGTGGCCGAGGGCAATCTGGCGGGCGCCCGCGGGCTCGTCCGCTGGCTGACCGATGCAGTCGCGGGCGCGGCCCAGGCCGGATATGACGTCGGCGCGCCGGAGTCGCCGGCGCAGCCGAGCCGAGGGCACGGCGCGGCCGCCGTCATCGCAGTGCTGGACGCCGAGATCAGCCTCGCCGCCGGCGAACGCGAACGGGCCAGGGCCACGCTGGCCGACCTGGTGACGGACCGGCCTGCCGGGCCCGGCGCGCCTGGCGCGGCAGCCCAGCCAGAAGCCGCCATCTGTGAAGCCAGGCTGTTGATCGCCGACTGCGACGACAAGGGAGCGATCGAGCAGGTGGCGCCGCTCATCACCGGCACAGCCGGGACGTGCGCGGTCACCGACAGGATCGCGGCATTGCTCACCGCAGTCGTCGCGCACCGGCGGCTGAACCAGTCCGGTGAAGCCGCCGAGTTGCTGTCGCTGGCCCTGGCGCTCGCCGAGCCCGAGGAGGCCTGCGGTCCGTTTGTCGCGGCCGGCCCGCAGGTCAGGTCGGCACTCACCGTTCTGGTCTCGCCGTCGAGCCGCAGCGCCGGCTTTGCCGGCCGGATCCTGGACCGATTCGACGGGCGGCTGCCCCGTCCGGCCGGGAGTCATCCGGCCGCGCTGCTGACCGACAGCGAACTCGCCGTGCTGCGGTTCCTCCCGTCGCACATGACCAACCAGGAGATCGCCGAGGCCCTGTTCCTCTCGATCAACACCATCAAGACGCACCTCAGCTCGGTCTACCGGAAGCTGGGTGTCGCGAACCGGCGGCAGGCCATCGCCCAAGGTCGTCGGCTCGATCTGCTGTTACGTCGTCCGGTGCGGCGCCGGGCAGTTTCATGCCGGGCAGCGGGGCGGGCGGTCACTTCGGATCGTGACGCGATCAAGAGAAAGCGAAAGATAAAGCGGTGACTCCGCCCGGCCGCTAACCGGGCGGAACCACCGCTGTGCTTGCCTGCGACTGGTCTACGGGCCAGCCGCAAGCTATCGTGCGCTTTCGGCCAGCTTCCTCCGCCTGAATGACGGCGCTGCTTTTGCCTCGCCAGCACCGCCCTTCGATGCCTTTCGCAGGCTGTAGGCGAGACCGCCGAGCACCAGGCCGTAGAGGAGCAGCCAGGCGGCTACGAGGGTCAACAGCAGGACAAGGGTGATCGCGGGCCACACCACCATGATGATCCCGGCTGCGACGCTGAAGACGCCGAGCACGGCCCGCAGGGTACGGCCCGGCACATTCCCTGAAATCGCCGCGCCGATGTCGGCTACGCCGTGCGCCATGAAGAACACGCCGGCCACAAAGGCGAGCAGGAACAGGCTGAGCGCATGGTGCAGCACCAGGTAGGTCCCCGCAAGCACCGCAAGCAGCCCGATCGCGATGTAACCTGCGCGCATGCCGCCACTGTGGTTGCTAGCGGTGAACGCTTCGAACAGCTTGACGAGCCCGGCGACCAGCACGGCGGCGCCGATGAGAACTGCGACGAGGGTCAGCGCCGCAGCCGGCCAGACCAGCAGCATGATGCCTAGCGCGATCATGCCGAGGGCGCAGAGCGCTACCCCTGGCCAGGCCCGGCCCGCCGCGCCGGCGATCATTGCGGCCCTGAGTCCGGCGCCGGGCATCTCGGCCGCTTCGGCTTCCGTCGGCCGCTCAGCCTGCCGGCCGTACTGCTGCGGAACCGTCGCTTGCGCTGGCGTGGTGCGCGTCTTCACGCCGCCGCCCTGGGTATCGGCTTCGCCCGGGGCAGCGCCGGTCTGACGCATAGCCTCATCTTGGCTGGGTTCCTGGCTCGGTCCTTGGCTGGGTCCGCCGACGCTGCTGGCGCCCCGGCTGCCCCGGCCCATGTCTCTACTGCCCCGTCCTATGTCGCTGGAGCCCATGTTGCCCTGGCCCGAGTCGGCTGGCGGGCCGCTGGACGACGGTCCGTAGCCGCCTGGCTGACCCCCCTGGTTGGCCGGGCCGCTCCGCGGATCGGTCATTCTCGCCTCCTGGAGGACTAGACGGCCGGTTCGCGCCCGAATACCACGCTCGCACGGGTTCTCAGGCACGCCGACTACACCCCGAGTACTCCTACCTGGCTATCGTGCGGCGACCGAGTTCCCGTGATCATCACCCATGCCGGGTGAACCTGGCTGGCCTGGCCTAGACTTGGCGCGCAACAGCCGCGAGTGACAGCAAGTCCGGCCCGCGCGAGAGCGCCAGGCAGCGGAATGACCTACTTTCCAG
>Ga0335072_10009491_pt1 | contig 14035 bp, 10 predicted proteins | sample Lox_Sample_21_FD_206725 | JGI IMG/M metagenome (GOLD analysis project Ga0335072, IMG submission 206725) | Soil microbial communities from Loxahatchee National Wildlife Refuge, Florida, United States - Lox_Sample_2.1 | ecosystem: Environmental > Terrestrial > Soil > Wetlands | place: USA...
GCCGACTTCAAAGTCACCGAAAAAATGCTCAACTACTTCATCCAGAAGGCCCACAACCGCAAAATGCTCGTGCATCCGCGGATCGTCATCGGCGTGCCTTCAGAGATTACCCAGGTGGAGAAGCGAGCGGTGGAGGATTCGGCTTACCGGGCCAAAGCCAGCGAAGTCTATCTGGTCGAGCAGGCCATGGTGGCGGCCATCGGCGCCGGACTTCCGATTACGGAGCCTGGCGGCAACATGGTGGTCGACATTGGCGGCGGTACAACGGACATTGCCGTCATATCTCTTTCGGGCATCGTGTATTCACGATCGGTGCGCATGGCCGGCAACCAGATGGACGAAGCCATAACAAACTACCTCAAACGGAAGTACAATCTGCTTATTGGTGAACGTACAGCCGAGCAGATCAAGATGGATATCGGATCGGCCTATCCACTTGACAAGCCGTTGACGATGGAGATCAAGGGGCGCAACCTGATTGAAGGCGTTCCCAAGACCATCAGCATTGACGACGGAGAGATTCGCGAGTCGCTGGGCGAGTGCATCGCAGTGATCATGAATGCCATTCGCGTCGCGCTGGAGCGGACGCCTCCCGAGCTTTCCGCCGATATCAGCGACCGCGGTATTGTGCTCACCGGCGGCGGAGCGCTGATCAAGAACCTTGACAAGCGCATCCGCGAGGAAACCGGCCTGCCCGTCTCGGTGGCTGATGACCCCCTGGCGTCAGTCGTTTTGGGAACGGGCAAGATGCTCTCCGACTTCCGCCTGCTGCGCAAGATCAAGATCGACTAACGCGGGATCTGAAGGACCCAGGGCATATGGACTAGAGCGGGATTGAGCGGCTTGGATCCTCTGGCCGAATTCGAGATGTACCTGACTTGCGAGGAACATTTGCCGCTTTTGGTTTAGGCCCTCGGTCCCTGGAGCCCGGCCCCTGTTTTTGTATATGGAATCATTCTTCATTCGCTATCGAAACCTAGTGGTGCTGGTCACCCTGCTGTTGGTGCAGATCATCGGGCTTGCCGTTCAGGTGCATCGGACTGACACGGGGCGCATGAGTCTCGATCCACGCGATAGCAGCGGCGTTCGGCTAATCCGGCTGTGGGCCAACGCTCTCGTCTCTCCCCCCGAGCAGTTGATTCATTCCTCGGCGCTGGGCGTGGCCTGGGTATGGAACAACTACTTTGACCTGCGGCACGTGCGCCAGCAGAACCAGGATTTGCAGAGTACGGTCGACCGGCTTCGGCTGGAGCAGGCTGCGCTACTGGAAGATGCGAGGCAGGGCGAGCGTCTGCAAGGGCTGCTCGGTTTCCGGGAGAAATACATCTACAAGACAGTCGCCGCGCAAGTTCTCGGCACGAGCGGGAGCGACCAGTCGCGCGTTTTCAATATCGACAAGGGCAAAGACGATGGGCTCACCCGGGACATGGCCGTGATTACTGCGGACGGGATCGTGGGCAAAGTGCGCGACGTGTTTCCGCACTCAGCCCAGGTGCTGGCGATTAATGATCCAACCAGCGGAGCCGGCGTGATTCTCGAAACGACGCGAACGCGAGGCATTCTACGAGGTAATGCGGCCGGGCAGCCCCAGATCGTGGACATCATGTCTGACCAACGGATCAAGCCCGGCGAAACGGTTCTTACGGCCGGAGGAGACCTGATTTTCCCACGTGGACTGCCCGTCGGCGTGGTCCAGAAGGTGGTTCCAGATCCCGATCGTGACTCCTTTATCGACGTGATCGTGAAACCAGCCGCCCATCTCGATCAGCTGGATGAGGTCCTGGTGATTACCTCAACCGAGCCGCGCTTCCCGCAAGACCAGAAGCAGGACATGGCTACGAGCGACGCGCTCAAAGGCTCCGAGGTGGAGGAAGAAAAGGCGCAGAAGAAAGCCTCAGACATCATGGCCGAGCGGCTTCCAGGACTGCTTGATCCCAATCTGCCGGCAGATCAGCAACCGTTGAATGACGACAGCAATCCGAATCCCATGGGGCATGTGCCGCCGCCATTGCATCCAGACCGTTTCACTCCCCAGGCATCGGATCAGTCGGGAACGCCCGCGGCTGCACCGGTTGAAACCAGTCCAGCAACCGGGACGGCGGTTCAGAAGAGCACATCGGTTTCTCCGTTAAAGACTGCGGGAACGAAAGCACCGGGCCCGGCTCAGGCCCCAAATCAGCCGCGGAGGGAACCGTAAGCATGTCGGTCCTTACGGCAGACACCCGGCGCGACCTCGAGATCCATCGGTATCCAGTTCTCGTGTATGCGCTGGTGCCAATTGCTTCCCTGGTTTTGCAGGCCTGGCTCCCAAGGGTGATGGGCCGTTACGCCTGGTTCGATTTGCCGTTGGTGGTGACGGTGTACTTTGCACTCGGCCGCCGCAGTCCTATCCAGGGCACAATCATGGGAATGACGCTCGGCGTCTTTGAGGATGCGCTGACCGATCATGCAATCGGCGTTCACGGGATCTCGAAGATGGTGGTCGGCTTTCTCGCGGCGTCGGTTGGAGTGCGAATCGACGTCGAAAGCCAGACCATCCGGCTGGCTTTGATTTTCATGCTTTCGCTCTTGTCCAGCGCAATTTACATCTTTATCTACCGTTTTCTACTGGGTCTTCCTTTGGACGTTGTCTGGCTGACTGAGTTGTTCAAGGCTATCGGCAACTCGATCATCGGGCTGTTGGCATTCCCTTTCCTCGACCGGTTTCAGATAAGGGATTAACCGTCTCGGAGAGGTTAATGTACTAAACACGGAGTGATAGGAACTGCTCCGCGCGGATTAAAAAGGCTGTATTCTGAGGCTTCAGGCAAATGGTTTTTGAGAAGTACACGCGTGGCGAGAAGGTCTCCAGCTTCAAGCTGACATCCGTGCAATACGGCATTTTGCTGATGATGCTGGCGCTGGCCGCGGGTCTATGGCGGCTGCAGGTGCTGGGCGCAAGCAATTTTCGCGTTCTGGCGGAGCAGAACCGCATCCGCAAAGTGCCGATCCTGGCTGCGCGCGGCAAGCTCTTCGATCGCTACAACCGGCTCATCGTCGACAATTATCCATCCGTGTCGTGCTTCCTGGTTCGCGAACAGAATCACAATGTGGAAGCGGATTTGCCGCTGATCGCACAAGGGCTACACCTCGATCTTGACCAGCTTCGTGCCACGCTGCAGCACTTTCGCGGATCGCCGGGATACCAGCCGATTCCGATCAAGCAAGACATCACTGCCGACGAGCAGGCATTCATCGAGGCCCATCGGAATGAGTTACCTGAGCTGGAAACCATTGACGAGGCCCGCCGTCTTTATCCGCGAGACGGATTCGCCGCGCATCTCATTGGCTACGTGGGCGAAGTAAGTGAAGACATGCTCAACGACCCGCGCTACGCTGCTTACGAGCCGGGCGATGTGGTGGGCAAGGCGGGCGTGGAAGAGACCTACGACCAGTTGCTGCGGGGGCAGGACGGTGCACGCGATGTAATCGTCGACAGCCATGGCCGTGAAGTCGGATTTCTGGGCATCCAGCATGCCAAGCCCGGCATGGATATTCGCTTGACCATCGACAACGATCTGCAGCGTGCAGCGGAGCTGGCGTTGGGCAGCCGCGAAGGCGCGGTCGTCGCCATGGACCCGCGCAATGGCGAGATCCTGGCCATGGTTTCGCGCCCCAGCTTTGATCCCAACGAGTTCGCGGTCAAGATCGATCGCGCCGACTGGAACAAGCTGATCACCGATCCCGAGCATCCCCTGATGAACAAGGCCATCCAGGCTCAGCTTGCGCCGGGATCCACTTTCAAGATCCTTATGTCGGTGGCGGGGCTTGAGGAAGGCATTGCACAGAACCTGCATGTGTTTTGCAACGGAGGGGCTGATTTTTACGGACACTTCTACCATTGCGACAGACATCACGGGCCGGAGAACATCGAGACGGCGATTCCTGATTCTTGTGATACGTTCTTTTACACGCTCGCCGACAAATTGAGGATCGACCGCATCAGCAAGTACGCAACAGAATTCGGCCTTGGTGAGAAGACGGGTATTGACCTTCCGAATGAGGAACCTGGCCTCGTACCCTCCGCCGAGTGGGTCTTGAAGAATTTCCACCATCGGTGGTACGCGGGCGAGACCATCTCAGTGGGCATCGGGCAGGGCGCCATCGAGGCAACGCCGATCCAACTCGCGCGATATATTGCCGGGGTAGCGTCAGACGGACGCATGGTTCGACCGCATGTAGTTTTTCAGGATCAGTTGCCTCCAGAATTCCGCAAGGAGATTGTTGACAGTTTTCCCGGGTCCGGCGATGCCGACGTTCCGATCGACCAGCAAGACTGGATGACGATCACAAATGCGATGGCCCAGGTGACAGAGCCCGGTCCTTTCCACACGGCCGTTTCGGCGCATCTGAGCGGCATCGACCTGGCGGGGAAAACCGGCACGGCCGAGACGATCAGCGATGCCGCACTCAAAGCGTCGGGAATCAAGGGAAGGGCTACCATTCCCAATGTCTGGTTTGTCGGCGTGGTGCCACGACGCAATCCGGAGCTGGTGGTGGCAGTACTCTGGATGCACGGCGATTTCAGCTACTACGCTGCCCGCATTGGATCGCGCGTGGTTGCGGCCTACGTTGAAAAACAACGTAGCCTTGCGCATAATCTGGCGCCGAACAAACCCGTCTCCGACAAGCCCGTAGAAGTGGGAGCTGTCTGGTCGGCACCCGATCCCAAGAGCTTGAAGGACGGCAAGGTGGTCGCGCGTCTCCATGCAGGCCGATTCTTCGTCGATCCCAAACCGGCTGCCCCCGTCATGGCTGAGTCCTATCAACCGGTGCAGTTCCCTCACCATCCAGCGCCGCCGGCCAAGGCAATCTCCACCCCTTTGCATCCATTGGGCAGTCCCACACAACTTGGTTCCCTGCTGCCGGAATTGCCCTGGAAGAAGCCATGAGCCCACGGCGCGGCTATCTGAGCTATCGGGATTTCGATTGGACATTGCTCGGCCTGGTGCTGCTTTTGTGCACTGTCTCGGTGCTTGAAATCTATTCGGCAACCATCCATACGCGGTTCGCCGACTTTCACAATAAGCAGGTCTTCTGGATCGTCGCCGGACTGATCGGAACGTTCCTGTTCGCCAAGGTCGATTATCACCGAGTGCTCGATTGGGCTCCATGGGCCTATGGCATAGGACTGATCGCGCTGCTGGCCGTGCTTTCTCCTCTTGGGCACAAGGCGTTGGGTGGGCGTCGCTGGATCAAGGCGGGTCCGATCCTGATCCAGCCCTCCGAATACGTAAAGCTCATCCTGATCCTTGCCGTAGCGCGCTACTTCGCCAATCTGGGCGGGCGCAGCCTCACTTGGCGGGATATTCTCAAAGCCTTCGCCATGGTCGGCATTCCCATGCTTCTGGTGATGAAGCAGCCGGATCTGGGGACGACGCTCACCTACGCGCCGGTCCTCGTCGCGGGTCTCTTTCTGGGCGGCATCAACTTCAAACAGGCAGCGATTCTCATTACTTGCAGCATCGTGCTCATCGGCGGGGTCTGGTCGAGCGGGAAGTTTCTAAAGCCCTATCAGAAAGCACGGCTCACCAGTTTCGTGAACCCCGACAATGACCCGAAAGGCAGCGGATATCAAGTACGACAATCGCTCATTGCGGTCGGTTCCGGCGGAATCTGGGGCAAAGGGATGGAGAAGGGAACACAGACCCAGGGCTATTTTCTACCCATTCCCTACACTGACTTTATCTTTGCCGCATTCAGCGAGGAGCACGGCTTTGTGGGCGCGATTTTCGTCCTGCTGCTATACTTCTTCATATTGATGCGTTTGATTCAAAACGCTCAAACAGCCGCCGACCTGTCCGGTTCCCTGATTATTATGGGTATCGTGGCTGTGTTGACCTTCCAGATCGCGGTCAACGTGGGCATGGTCATAGGCTTTATGCCGGTCACCGGTATCCCTTTACCGTTAATGAGTTACGGCGGATCTTCGGTGTTGTTTACCTTCCTGGCGCTGGGCGTAGCGATGAATGTGCGTATGCGCCGGTTCGTAAACTGAACAAAAATTTGATAGCTACACCTCTTGCGTCCCCCCGGAGCGGTCCGGCCCGCAGGAGACGATTTTGAAAGTATTTCGCCGGCCGGGTCCCCGATGGATCGCAGAGCTCGGCAGGATTGGGTTCATGGGCACGCAGAGACGGGAAGACCGTTCCGCCCCGACCACAGAGATGTACAGTTGGGGACACGGAATCCGCTGGCAGCGTACAGATTGCGCGGAGCGCACAGAGGGCGTTAGGGATTTCATCCCTGCCCGGGTTGTGTGGCACGTTCGTGCAGTTGCTGGTGTGGAAACGGCCCAGCCATTTGAATTGGCAACGACGGCCACAAAATCTCTGCTGGTAGATCATCCTCACAGATTGTTTGTTCGGTCTGTCCGTCTTGACGTTCAGGACATCTGCGGTTGGACATCGCCCGAGGAGTCGGGCAGCTCCGCGGTTAACGGCAGGCGAGCAACGAGAAGAAGATCCCTCCCGCACACCCCTATCCTTTCCGATTTTGCAGTCTTCCGTCAGGCCTTGCCGCAGGACCCAGTGGGCGACAGCCGCTGGGCGGAAAGGTACGATGGCAAAGGAAATTTGTATCTCAAGCACGCCGCATGAAACTCGGCTTGCGATTTTAGAAGACGATCAACTCGCGGAAGTTTATTACGAACGCGAAAATGAATATACGCTTGCGGGCTCCATTTACAACGGGCGCGTCACCCGGGTGCTTCCCGGCATGCAATCGGCCTTTGTTGACATTGGCCTTGAACGCGACGCCTTCCTCTACGTAACGGACTTTCTTGAACTTGAAGATCAGGAAGAGTCTGAGGAACTGGAGAGGGTTGCAGCAAACAACCCCAACCAGCCTCCGCGGGAAGTGCGTCACGGCGGCGATCGAAATTCCCAACGGGCCGGCCAGCGTCGCGAGCAGAACGATAATAGGCACCCGGATCGACCCGAGCGCTCGCAACTTCCGGCAATCGAAGTTACGCCTTTCACTCCAGAAGAGGAATTTGAAACGCCTTCCGTGAGCCCTGAGCCGGAACAGACCGAGAGCGAACAAGGCTATTCCGAAGGTCAGGGCGCGAAACGCTGGCGCGGACGCCGCCGTCGCCGGGGCGGGCGTGGAGCCACGGAAGCACCAACAAATGCATCGGCAGCTGAAGAGTCTCACGACACAATTGCAGCAGCTGAAGAGAAGCATAGGCCGACTTCTGAAACTCGAACCGCATCGTCGCAGCCGCCCCGTTTAGACCGCACATCGACGCCGTTCGTTCTCCCCGGTGAATCGCTCTCCCGGTATGGCGGTACCCCTGCCGAAGAGGAATCAAAACCGGCTGGCCAGATGTCTTCGAGAATTCGACCGGCTTTTACCTCAAAGCCATCAACCCTGGTCGAATCACCTATTCAATGGGATGGCAGTGGCTTGCTGCCGGGGGAATCGATCTCGAAGCATGCCAACCGGTCGGAACCAGATGAAAGAGCTCCGGAGCCGAAGGATGCGGTGGAAGCGGCGGACCTGATCGAAGAAGAGCAATTGGTCGAGGAAATGTCCGAGGAGGTTCACCTCCCTGAAGCTGCGGCCATCGGGGAAGTCGAAGACCTCCACTCCGGGAACATGGAAAGTGAAGTATATGAAGTCGAGGAGAAACGCGCCGGAGAGCCGGAGATGCTGGCCCCGGCAATGCACAGCGGTGAAGATGCAGGTGCCTCCTCCGCTGTAACAGACACAACCGAAGCGACTTCTGACGATGCAGAAGATGGTCGCGAGGCATCGCACCACGTCGATCCCATCCCGCCAAGCGGATTCCGCCTCTTCGGGCTGGGCGGCAAGAAGAAGAAATCAGAAGAACCCGCCAGGGGAGCCATCGAGGAGCCCAAGCCGGCGCCCGCAACTCCTGCGGCTTTTGCCCCGGGCAAAGGCCTGGTTGAAGAAGAGGTGATTGAAGGGGAGGAGTTCGACGTCTCTCATCATCCTCATCATCACAGGACCGAGGATCACGATCTGGACGAATACGAGGAAGAGACCTTGCAGACCCAGATCCGCTCAGGAGCCCTGGGCGAGATGCTGCAGGAGGCCCACCTCGATCATCGTATCCAGCTGGATTTCGACAATAAGAACGGCGATGAAGAAGTTCTCGAGGGCGAAGAAGAGGAAGAAGAGGCTCTGACCTCCGGAGTCCCGACCGCCGGAACGGTTCCGGCACGTCCGCAGCGCGATCGCGGACGTGGGCGCCGCGGACGTGGCGGTCAGCGTCCAGGTGATCGCCGTCCCCAGACACGTCGCTCGGCGCAGACGTCAGACCTGCCAATTATCAGCGATTTGCTCAAACCGGGTCAGGAGATCCTGGTCCAGATTGCCAAAGAGCCGATTGCGAAAAAAGGCGCGCGGATTACCAGCCACATCGCATTGCCCGGCCGCTTTCTGGTTTACATGCCCACCGTGACCCATGTTGGCGTGAGCCGCAAAATTGCGTCGGACGACGAACGTCAGAGGCTGAAGCGTGTTCTGATCAGCGAACGTGGCGACGCCTCGGGCGGCTTTATTGTGCGCACTGCCGCCGAAGGCGCGACCGAAGAAGAATTGCGGGCTGACCTGCGCTTCCTGATTCATCTCTGGGACGAAATCCGGCAGCGTTCGGAATCATCAAAATCGCCTGCGCTCATCTATCACGATCTTTCGCTCATTGAGCGCATCCTGCGCGACCAGGTAAGCTCCAACTTTTCATCGATCTGGGTCGATTCGGAAGCTGACTACGAGCGCATCGTTCGGTTTCTCAACCGGTTCTCGCCGTCCCTGGTGCGCCGCGTGAAGCTGTATACCAAGGAGATTCCGCTCTTTGAGCATTTCGGTATTCAGGACGAAATCTCGAAGGCCTTGCGCTCGAAGGTGTGGCTCAAGAGCGGCGGCTCGATCGTGATCAATCAGACCGAGGCTCTGGTGGCTATCGACATCAACACCGGCAAATATGTCGGTAAATCAGCGCGGCTTGAGGACACGATCGTCAAGACAAATCTAGATGCTGTGCCGGAGATCGTTCGCCAGATCCGCCTGCGCGACCTTGGCGGAATTATCATCATCGATTTCATCGACATGGATGAGCGGAAGAACCGGTTCAAAGTGATGGCCGCACTTGAGGAAGCGCTCAAGAGCGATCGCGCGCCGACAAAAGTTTTGCAGTTCAATGACTTCGGACTCGTGGCGATTACACGCAAGCGAGTGAAGCAGTCGCTGGAACGGACCTTGAGTGTTCCTTGCCCGACGTGCCAGGCAACCGGAATGGTGAAGAGCCCCGCAACCGTCTGCAATGAGATCTTCATCGAGCTCCGCAAAATGCGCCGCCACTTTGAAAGTGCCGACGTGCTCCTGCGTGTGAATCCCGAAACCGTGAAGATACTCAAGTCAAACAATGCCCGCTGGCTGACCGAATTCGAGGAGCTTGTCGGCAAAAACATTCTGGTGAAGAGCGATCCGACGCTGCATCCGGAGCAATTCGATATCCAGGGCTGATCAAAGATCACAATTCCAGATCAATGCCAAGAGCCGGAGCACCACTCCGGCTTTTTGGCTTTCTCGCACAGGAGACGCAACTTCCGGCCCCGGTTCGGTGTCTAACTGGTCAGGCTATGTGCAACTTCCCGAACCGCACGATGAACAGATAGCGGCTAACAAATCGAATGGCGAGGTTACCGGCATGTCATGTTCTAGACAGATGCCTCTTGCAAGGCGTTTAGGTGTAGTGTTCCTTGTGGCGGTCTTCCCGGCCGCTTTTGCGAGTGCCCAGTACGCACCCTCTCCCAACTCATTCAGCTCCGCGTCAGATGCCTTAACCGAATCAAGTTCGAGTTCGCATCAACTGCTGGCTGATGATGGAACCGACGGCGCCTCGGCGCTGCCATCCGCGCCTGCTCCGGCGGAGGCGGCCGGCGGCCAGGATCAGAATGGTGGGTATAACCGCAACGGCGGGTATCAATCGCACAGCTTCTGGAGCCATTTGACCTATGAAGTGGGAGGCGGCGCCAATGCCCCGGCCGGCGACAAAGATTACATTACCTGGGGCGGCAACTTTACCGTGGGTGGCGGCTATCGCTTCAACCGGATGCTCAGCGCGTTGCTGGAATATCAGTTCCTCGACGATAAGCTGCCGGGTGCGCTGATCGCTGAGACGAATGGGGCCGCAAACGCCGGGCATGCCCACATCTGGTCATTCACCGTGGATCCAGTTGTCGATCTCTTTCCCAAAAGCACAAATGATGTCTATGTCACCGGCGGAGGCGGATTCTACCGCAAGGTTACGATATTCACGTTTCCGGAGCCCACTGAGTATTGCAGCTACTTTTATTGCGGCTACGGATACGCACCTGGGACAGTCGGCCACTTCTCGAGCAACCAAGGTGGCTTCAACATCGGCGGCGGGTACATTCACAGAATGGGCGGCATGTACGGCGATAGCCGGATGAAGCTTTTCGCCGAGGTCCGCTACCTCGATGTCCTGTCGCCGGCGATCATCGGCAAATCAGCAAATGGCCTGCCCCCTGTTACTGTTGGCGCGGACACGAAGGTGCTTCCCATCACTCTCGGTATTCGCTGGTAGCTTTTCTCTCCCCCCGGAACCGCGCTTGCGACTCTGCTCAGTCGAGTCGCAGGTGCGGTATCGCCTGTACCCGGCACGTGCGCATTTAAGTCGACTCACACAAGCTAAATGATTCCCAGCACGCGCAATCTGATCAGTCCCCCGGCAAGCACTCCCAGAGGCGAAATGGCCACCTGGGCCAACTGATACCAGATGGGCTGTTGCCCTCGTTTCTGCAACGCGCTGAGCGCGGCAAGTGCCAGGACGATGACCGCAAGCGCAAGAACATGAATCAGCGGATTGGCGAAACCAACCCAAGCCGTAATGTATCCACCGGTTGCGCCAGCCAGAAGAGATACGCCCAGATTTACGACGGTATAGCTCAAACCGGTCCGCGCCGGCGTGCCTGTCAGGCTCGGCGCCACCCACTGGAGCAATTCGCCAAGCCCCAATACGACGAGCATGACCGAGACAAAGCCGGCAGCCAGCGCAAGGAATGCGTGCATCATCACCATGGTTTTTTCTCCGGCTCGGTTGGAGTTCCCACTTCCCCACGCTCGATGCGCTTAAGAAACATGCGTGCCAGCCGCGGCTCGCCAGGATGACTTTCGCCGTGTATGGTGCATAAGTCGAGGAACTCGTCGCAGAGTGCATTGCGCTCGCCCTCCTGCGCCAGGATTGCCTGGAGCGCAATCGCAAGCTCGCGGAGGCGCGCAGCCTCAGACCACGCGTGGCTTTGGTCGTCATCGGCGGTGAGTTCAACGTCCGAGAAAAGACCTCGACGACCGTGTGCGCATTCCTCAAGGCATGCCATCAACTGATCGGCAAAGACCCGCTGCAACGGTTCTATTTGTTCAAATGGGCTTTGCCCCCTCGAATCCATTGTCTTGTCACTCATTTTCTGCGCGTCGCCGATTCACTTCATTGCGTATGCTGCAAGTCCGGCGTGGAAACCCTCAGTTCGCAACCCAGACAGACAAGAGAATCGCATTCGGTGCGGACGTAAGCTCAGCATTTCTTGGCGTGTATAAGCAGCGCGCAAAACAGGGTGAACGCTGCAGAATCAGCGAAAGAAATGCCGTATAGGGACGTCACCCCTCTATTGTCTTCGCTGGCGTGCTTCTTTGCCAAATGAGGAAGTTTCGAGATGAGTCTTCAATTCGTAAGCGCGACCGCAGGCTCTTCATCTCCGGATATCGTCGCAATGGTCGCCGAAAGATCAAGCTTGCTCTCTCTCAGGCGGCGTCGAAACTCCTCAGCCGGGACAGGGCGGCCGAAGAGCCATCCTTGTGCGTAGATAGTTGGGCTGGCAGCAGCGAAATAGGTGGCCTGCTCGGTGGTCTCAATGCCTTCCACAACTACGCGCAGCTTCAGTACGTCCGCCATATTCAGAATCTGGGGAAGAATTGAGATGGTCACGGCCTCGGTCCCGATTGCCCTGGTGAACGCCTTGTCGATTTTGATGGCATCGACGGCCAGGTCGTGCAAGTAGGCCAGGCTGGAGTAGCCGGTCCCAAAGTCGTCAATGTGAACCACGTGTCCGCGCTTCCGCAGACGAAGAATCGTGTCTTTTGCCACTTGCTGACGCGCGGTGTAGCTTTCCGTGATCTCGATTCCAAGGCTCTCCGCCGGGACCCGGGCCTGTTCGAGAGACTCTTCGAGCATGGGTAGAAAATCAGGGTCTGCAAGGTCGGCTGCGGCAATGTTCACATTGACGCGAAAGCCGGGATTCTCACGCATTGTGCTTCCAAATTCGCGCAATACCCGCCGCACCACGAGCTTCGTGATCGAGCCTACAAAGCCATGTTCTTCGGCGACCTTGATGAACACATCCGGAGTGACCGCATGATGGTCCTCGTCAGTCCATCGCGCCAGCGCTTCAGCCTCGACAATTCGGCCGCTGGCAAGGTCCACAATTGGCTGGTAGACAACCCCCAGCGCGTCGCGGCGAATCGCCTTCTGCAACTGATAGTGAAGACCTTTCTTCCGGCGATGAATCAGGAAGCAGAAAAAGCCGATCAATCCGCCTGTAACGCCGCTCAGAACGATAAATCCAGCTAACTCGATCCGATTTGTACGCAACGCTTCGGGAACAGACATGTAGGTCGTCGTACAAACCACTCCGTCGGGCGCGCACCGCGTTGCAATAATCATTCCGTTCTTTCGGGCCATGCCCGAAGAAGTGAGGGTCTCTTCGTCGAGTTCGGGCGTTTCGCCAAGCAACCGGCCCATTTGATGAGTTGGGGCGTCAAGATCAGTCACAGTGAAATGCATCGAAGGAGACAGAAGCCCCTTGGCGGTGAATGGGCTATACACGATGAAAGAGTCGCCCAGTTGGACCGTAATCACCGTCTTATTCCCTATTTGGAAGGGGGCAAGATTCCGATATACCAAAGTACCGTCCCGTTGGGTGAAATCGGGTCGTAATGGAGCGTCCGATCGGTCGCCACGTGCTTGCGTAGTGGAACATGCAAGCTTCCCATCGCGGATGCGCCCTGCTCCCTTGAGGTATTGGGACTGGAACACAAGTTCGCGAAAGTAGGCTATTTCAGCATCGGAACAGAACCCGTACGGGGAAGCGTTCAACTTTGCGAGGACCATGCGCGATTCAGCAGTAGATGAATCGCCAGAACTCAGAATGCGTGATGCGTACTGGTCAAGCCGGCTTTCAGACTGCCCGACAACAATTGCCTCACCCAGCCAGCTTCCTCCCAGGATTCCGAGGGCCATGCCGATTGCGATTGCACAAAGGGCAAGGACGGCCCGCTGCTCAGAAGTGCGCATCATTGGACCCCCTATCCTCTAATGATTCGGTAATATCCACAAGAGCACTTTCGGGCCATATAGCCTCGATTTGAGCGGCCATGGACGCGGAAACACCACGTGGCCGTTGAATTTCGGCGCGATTCGCCGTATTCTAGAGAAGCGAACGAGTTTGTCCGCTGCATTCGCCGTGAGGACGCCGGCTGGCGGAGAGATGAGTGGGCTCAAAGCCCACTTTTTATTTGGGGCAAAACTTAGGGCTTGAACGATCCGGGCGGCAAGAAGGTTAATGACGGCAAAGCTGGACGAAATACGGGCGGCGGCAAGCCGGGTGGCGGCTTCACACGGGCTTGACGTAGTGGATATTGAGCTCACGGGTCCCGCGAAGGGACGAATTTTGCGCGTTTTTCTTGAGAAGAACGCCGAGGGTCGAAAGAGTCTGAAAGAGCAGTTGGCATTTGCACAGAACCTGCCTGAACGGGTGGAAGAGGGAAAACTGAGCATTGAGCAGCTTTCCGGCATCACACATGAGGATTGCGCCGCTTTCAGTCGCGATTTTGGTGTGATGCTGGACGTAGAAGACCTGGTCCCGGGCGGAGAATATGTACTCGAGGCGAGTTCGCCGGGGCTGGACCGGAAATTGACAAAACCCGAAGAGTTTCAGCGGTTTGCCGGCTG